>JAABUZ0100001923.1_pt1 | contig 36706 bp, 39 predicted proteins | sample 5562091 | NCBI WGS metagenome assembly JAABUZ01 (sample SAMN12813069, study PRJNA571459) | rock metagenome | isolation source: Antarctica rocks | place: Antarctica: Victoria Land, Linnaeus Terrace sud | collected 2015-12-21 | reverse complement strand
TATGCTTGGTTGCCAACCAACAACATGCGATGATCTCATTATCGGTCTGAGTACACCTGTCGAGCAGGCAGTGATACCTGGAGTTGAACGTCTGGTAGGCGAGCTTCTTCGGCTCACCAATGTATCCCATAAAAGTTGAAAGATAGATAGTGTTGGAGAATGACGTTGGTTTTGTAAGCACATAGGATGACCTATGCTTACTCTGCTGAAAGCAGACAAATGAAGGGTACGATGGAGTTCTTTGACAATGTGGCTCAAGTCCAATGTGGCGTTGGAGCAACAGCAGAGGCACGCCTGATGCCCCTGGCACCGTTGATTGAGTACTATGAGCGAGAAATGGGCGAACTACCAGGACGTTTGATGATCGCTACATCGTTTCTTGCTGATGTACAGCTCATGCCAGGCTGGTCGTTTCAGACATCTGAGCTTCGCGAGGCTATTGAGCAGGCGCAGGCACTGGTCGTCTCGGTGATGATCCGTATATTGAATATGCAGGAGAAAGATGACTGCAACGGTGACAAAGATGGCAATTTGGTTACGGAACTGCAGCATTTCCTTGATCAACTGAGCACAAGAGAGCCTGAGTGATTTGTTAGCAGTAATGGCATGCAACAAACTTCGTTGCGTGATCTCAGTAGCTTTCTCGTGATTTATGTGTGGATGTGGTACAGTGCGCTCTAATTCGCATAGTCAATGTCAGTGACAAGCGTTTTTACCTTTCCCACAGAACATTTCCATCGGAAATCCCTGGATTTTGCTGGATTCTACTTGAAAAACAAAATCTTATATGTTACAATTCTTTATTGTAGGGTATTCTCAAAAAATTGCTCTGAAGTAGGCTAGATATTTCAGGGTAGAACTGATGAAACACTTTTCCCACTATATGCACTGCTTGTCCAGGAATTTGTCCGTTTCTATATGGACGCGGCTTACCTCGGACAATTCTCAAGGAATTTTCTAGCAATCCTACAAATTGTAATCCATCACTCATACATGGATGTATTAAAAGCAAGGTCAGCTTGGCAAAGAAGACAGGCAACAAAAACTCTTTTCGCTGATATTTGAAAAGTGCATGCATACTGTTTTCTTCCTATCCTACCATTGACCTCATACACAACACGGTCCTTTCTTGGAACCTGGTTTTTCAAGAGGTTGCTGATTGCCTCATCGTAACCCATTGTGACCTATCGTATCCTCTTTAATGTTCATTTAGTGTTAGTGTACCCTCCGTTAACGGACTACGAGCGGACATCGCTCAAGGAGGAACAACATGGCAACTAAAGTGGAGGACGTCCACGTCATCTGGATCGTGGAGGGATTGGGGTGTGAGGGAGACACTATCTCAATCACTGCCGCGACCCAACCCAGCCTCGAGGATCTTGTTTTGGGGACTATCCCCGGTCTCCCTAGAGTTCATATCCACAACAAATGCATTGCCTACGAGTGGGGCAAAGACTTTATGGAATGGTGGTATAAAGCGGAGAGAGGTGAACTCGACCCCTTTGTTCTCGTATTTGAAGGCTCGGTCCCAAACGAGAAGATCAAGTCCGAAGGATACTGGGCAGCGCTCGGTGTGGACTCCGCGACTGGTCAGCCCATTCCTGTCTCCGATTGGATTGATCGTCTAGCACCCAAAGCCCTGGCAGTGGTAGCAATAGGTACCTGCGCCACGTATGGTGGCATTCATGCCATGCAGGGCAATCCCACTGGTGCCATGGGTGTCGCTGACTATCTCGGATGGGACTGGAAATCCAAGGCGGGCCTCCCCATCGTAAACGTCCCCGGATGCCCTGTGCAGCCAGACAACTTCATGGAGACCATTCTCTATCTGCTCTACCAGGTAGCAGGAATGGCTCCGATGATTCCACTGGACGATGCTGGGCGACCAACCTGGCTCTTCGGCAAAACCGTCCATGAAGGCTGCGACCGAGGTAGTTACTACGAGCAGGGTATGTTCGCTACCGAGTACGGATCGCCGCAGTGTCTTGTGAAGCTGGGCTGCTGGGGACCGGTGGTCAACTGCAACGTCCCCAAGCGAGGCTGGATGAACGGTATCGGCGGGTGTCCCAATGTGGGCGGCATCTGTATTGGCTGTACAATGCCCGGTTTCCCTGACAAATTTATGCCGTTTATGGATGAGCCACCTGGAGGTAAGCTATCGTCGGCCGTCATTGGTACCTACGGCAAAGTCGTCAAGGGGCTACGCACGCTGACGAACGACACACTCAACAAGGAACCAAAATGGCGACACAAAGGTAGGCAACTGACGACAGGCTATCAACCAACATGGAGATCATGACCAGGCGATAAGACGCCCAATCTAAATAAGCAAGGAGATAGTTTCATGTCTACGCAAGTCAGACGAGAAGAAACCCCAGCTCAGCCACCACAGCTTGTAGAGATGTCGTGGGATCCGATGACACGCATCGTTGGCAGCCTGGGCATCTATACCAAGATTGACTTCAAGAACAGGAAGATAGCGGAAGCCTATAGCACCTCCCACATTTTCCGAGGCTACAGCCTCTTCATGCAGGGCAAAGACCCGCGCGACGCACACTTCATCACGAGCCGCATCTGCGGCATCTGTGGTGACAACCACGCGACCTGCTCTTGCTATGCACAGAACATGGCCTATGGAGTCAAGCCGCCAGCAATGGGTGAGTGGATTGTCAATCTAGGTGAAGCGGCTGAGTACATGTTCGACCACAACATCTTCCAGGAGAACCTGGTTGGCGTTGACTTCTGTGAGCAGATGGTGAAAGAGACCAATCCAAGTGTGCTTGAGAAGGCAAATAATACCGCGGCTCCACACGCAGCCGATCACGGATACCGCACCATCGGCGACATCATGCGCTCACTCAACCCCTTCGTCGGCGAATTCTACCGCGAGGCACTCCATGTGAGCCGATACACACGCGAGGCATTCTGTTTGATGGAGGGACGCCACGTCCATCCCTCTACCCTCTATCCAGGAGGAGTGGGAACCGTTGCGACCATCCAGCTCTTCACGGACTACCTGGTTCGACTGATGAAGTACGTCGAATGGTGCAAGAAGATCGTTCCTATGCACGACGACCTGTTCGACTTCTGGTATCAGGCCCTGCCAGGCTACGAGATGGTTGGCTACCGACGAACCCTTCTCGGCTGCTGGGGAGCGTTTCAAGACCCCGATGTGTGCGACTACGATTATCGCACTATGGATAAGTGGGGCCGTGCCATGTTCGTTACGCCTGGAATTGTCGTAGACGGTCAGTTGGTGACGACAAGCCTAGTAGACATTAACCTGGGCATTCGTATTCTGCTGGGCAGTTCCTATTATGACGACTGGCAGAATGAAAGGACGTTCGTCGACCGCGACCCACTAGGCAATCCTGTTGATAAACGTCACCCCTGGAATCAGACGACGATTCCCAAGCCGCAGAAACGTGACTTCAGTGACAAATATAGCTGGACGATGTCGCCACGCTGGTATGACAAGCGGACTGGCGATTACCTGGCTTTGGATACTGGTGGTGGTCCCATCGCTCGCCTGTGGACAACGGCTCTGGCCGGACTGGTGAACCTGGGAGGCTTAGTCGAGTCGACCGGGCACAGTGTCAAGATTCGGCTACCCAAGTCCATGCTGAAGCCAGCCGTGGAATTCGAGTGGAAGATTCCACAATGGAGCAACGCTATCGAGCGTAACCGTGCGCGGACTTACTTCCAGGCCTATGCTGCTGCTGTCGCACTACATTGTGTAGAAAAGGCACTTGCTGAGCTACATGCTGGCCACACCAAGACTTGGAGCGATTTCACAGTGCCAAAGGACGCCATCGGCTGCGGCTTCCATGAGGCCGTACGCGGAGTCCTTTCCCATCACATGGTAATCGAGAACGGAAAAATCGCCAACTATCATCCTTATCCTCCTACACCTTGGAATGGCAGCGTGCGAGACATCTATGGCACACCCGGACCATATGAAGATGCCGTGCAAAACACGCCAATCTTTGAAGAGAATCCCCCGGACAGCTTTAAGGGTATCGATATAATGCGGGCAGTGCGAAGCTTTGACCCTTGCTTGCCGTGTGGTGTTCACATGTACCTGGGTGAGGGGAAAGAGCTTCAGAAAGTTCTTTCACCGACATTTGGCGTGCATGAGTAACGTCACCACCCGTAAGGGGTATTAGCTCGCGGAGGAAGCAGGGTTTCCTCTAACCGGCTGATGAGCATGAAAATGAAACATTAGCGACTCTCATTTTTCATGCTCATCAGTCAGAGGCATGTGCAATGCAATTTATGATAAAGTAGAGGAGAGAATATACAATGGACGAGCAGCAGAAACCATCACCTCAGCCCAATCCCGTGCATCAACCGGGTACTGGTAAGGGCGAGGAAAAACTTAAGGATGAAGGGAAAAACGCTGGTCGCCAGGAGAGCGGTACTACGGGTGACGCAAACCGTCCCTCTGGTACGTCGACGTCAAAAGACTCCACAGGCGTCAATCCTAAAGACCCGGTAGATCCTGAAAGCCCATATATGCCAGCACCCTAACACATTTGGAGTAGCAGCACGGCCCTATTTCCTACTCCAGGCACTATTTCCAGCCTGGGGTGGAAAAGGGCTTGGTAGGCCAAAAATGAAGGTTAGCCACTCTCGTGACAAGTTTTTGATGTAGTCGGTCTGTAGGGGACCATAGTGGAGCTTGCGGAGCGCGTTTCAATTCTTTCGTGCTCTACAATAGAGGAGAATGTGTAATGCCACAAGAAGTGCAGGAACACCACCGTCAAGCGGCGCGTATTGAAACTCTGATCCAAGAGGTCGCTGCGTTTCATGACCCACATGCGCGTGCCACGGCCGAGGAACTTGTCCAGGCACTACTGAACATGTATGGTGAAGGGCTAGCACGGTTGCTCGAACTTACGGCGGAGACGGAAGCATCGGGTCTCGCATTGATCGATACCTTTGCTAGCGATGAACTGCTGAGTTCCTTATTTTTGCTGCATGGACTGCATCCAATAGATATCGAGACGCGGGTTCTCGAAGCACTGAATGAGGTGCGCCCCTATCTCAAGTCGCATGGCGGCAATGTTGAGTTAGTCAAGATCGAAGAAGGCATAGCCCATTTGCGTCTCGAGGGCAGTTGTCATGGTTGCCCTAGTTCAACCATGACCCTCAAATTGGCGATTGAGGAGGCCATCGACAAGGCAGCGCCAGACCTCGACGGACTTCAGGTAGAAGGAGTCACCGAGCCACCGGCACGACCCGGCACACCTGTTACGTTTGTTCCACGGAAACACAAGGACAGCACACGCCCAACGCAGCAAGACAGCGCATGGAGCATAGTGGAGGGACTGCAATCTCTTGCCCGCGACACATTCATAGTAACCACTATACAGAATACACCGATGCTCTTCTGTCAGATTGCAGATACCTACTATGCTTACCACAACCTTTGTAGCAATTGCAATGCGCCTCTCAATGGTGGAAGATTAGAGGGAACTACCCTTAGCTGTTCCAAGTGTGGACGACACTATGACGTATGTCATGCAGGACGGTGCATGGATGCTCCCAACCTGTTCCTTGAAACTGTCCCACTGCTAGTAGAGGGTGGCAAGGTGAAAGTTGCCCTTTCAGCATTGGCAAAAGACGATTCAACTCAAGCGTCCATGTCGGCATCGGCTAGATGAGGTAGCAGCTATGTCATCATTCGAACTTACAAACAACTCTGATGAGCGTCCCGCTGATCCTCTTGATGTACTACGTCAATTTACACGCAGGCGAGAAACGCGTCCGCCTACAGAACAATGCGAACTCTGTAGTGCAGAGATTCCAGCGAATCATCGTCACCTACTGGAACTCTCTAAGAACACGTTGGTCTGTGTATGTCGCCCTTGCTCAATACTCTTCGGTGACGCGGGAGCTGGGAGTGGGAAGTATCGGCTTGTGCCGTCGCGCTATCTGCTATTGTCAGATTTCCAAATGACGGATGAGCAGTGGGACGAGCTGATGATTCCAGTGAATATGGTGTATATCTTTCATAGCACACTATCTAACCGTGTCATGGCCTTCTATCCCAGTCCCGCTGGAGCTATGGAGTCCACACTTAGTCTGCAAGGTTGGGATGCGCTGGCCAATAGCAATCCTATCTTGAACGACCTGGAGCCTGACGTCGAGGCACTCCTTATCAACCACGTACAGAATAGGAGCGGTGATGGAGACTATCGTGAACACTACATTGTCCCGATAGATGCCTGTTACGAGCTTGTCGGCTTGATCCGACTCAAGTGGAAAGGTCTAAGCGGGGGGGAGGAGGTTTGGAAAGCGATTGCAGGGTTCTTTGCAAGCCTACGGAAGAGAGCAATCACCGTAGAGAGGAATTCTCAGATATCCAGCCAGCATATAGCTCCTACGCCTTGGAGAGGAGAGGCTAATGCCTGATCTGAACTTTGAGGTAATCAGTGCCGAGGTTGCAGCCTATAGCATGCTTCCAATGCTCATCTTCAAAATGCGTATCGTCAACGAGCATGCGGAAGAGCAGATAGAGAACATCAACCTGAAGTCCCAGATCATGCTCTCAGTAACACAACGCCGCTACAATGTTGAAGAAAAGGCCAAATTGCAGGAGCTCTTTGGTGAGCCAGAGCGCTGGGGTAAGACGTTACGCACTTTCTTATGGACCCACGTCACCTCGGTGGTACCACGATTCTCAGGGAGCACCGTCGTCGATCTGCTCGTCCCATGCATCTACGATTTTGAGGTGGTGAGCACGAAGTACTTTAATGCCTTGGAGGACGGTGAAATTCCTCTCACGTTCCTGTTCAGTGGAACCATCTTCTACCAGGGCGAGGTAGGCAATTTACAGATTGGGCAGATTTCCTGGTCGAAGGAAGCATCCTACCGCCTCCCAGTCGCACTCTGGAAAGGTGTGATAGATACTTACTTTCCCAACAGTGCCTGGATTCGCATGCAGAAGGATGTCTTCGATCAACTGTACGAGTATAAGATGACGCATGGCCTTCTCACATGGGAGGAAGTTCTGGTGCGACTGCTGCGTGCAAGTAGCAAGGAGGTACAGTCATGAAGCCAGAGCGTGTGAAAGAAATCGCTAACGCTGTCCTCTACGAGGGCTATCTGCTCTACCCGTACCGACAGTCAGCGATCAAAAATCGGACACGATGGACGTTCGGAGCAGTATACCCACGTGAGTATAGCGAGGCAAGCGGTGGTATAGAGCCATGGACAATGCATACAGAATGCCTTGTAGCAGGACAAGCAGATGACATAGTGCTCGACATCACCGTGAGGTTTCTGCACTTGCTTGTACGTACTGTTGTGCAACCCGAACCTGTGCAGGACGACTGCGTAGAGATGTACGCCAGTGAGTGGGGGTTAGCAAGTCGCTTTGCTAACGAACCATTGCAAGAGGGTATAGAGCGCGAGGTGAGTGCATTAGACGTGTCGTTGCAGGATTTGCTATCCCATCCCCGGCGTATAACAATTGAATTTCCCGCGGTACATATGGTAGAATATCCGACACAGACGGGCGTGTCAGAGGTTATTCGAGAGCAACAAGCACTCGCTGGAGCCTTCACACTTATAGCCGAGCCAGTGAATACGAACCTTTTCAGGCTGAGTGTTGAAATCGAAAATACGACGCCTGCAACAGGTGAAGTGACGAGTAGACGCGATGCAGTATTGTTCCAATCGTTCGTCTCCACGCACACCATTCTACAGGTACATCAAGGTTCCTTCATCTCGCTGTTGGAGCCACCGGAAGAGTTACAATCCTTTGTTAAGGAGTGTCAAAATATCCGCACATGGCCTGTGTTAGTTGGTCATGAGGGAGAACGGAATGTGATGCTATCATCGCCCATCATCTTATATGACTACCCGCAGATTGCTCCAGAAAGCCCAGGACCACTTTTCGACGGCGGTGAGATCGATGAAATACTCTCTTTGCGTATCTTGACGTTGACTGATGAAGAGAAAGAGCAGATGCGGCAAGATGAGCATACACGTGAGATACTGGAGCGGACGGAATCTCTCACACCCGAACAATTCATGAAGATGCACGGCACAATCCGTGATATGCGTCCAATCAGTGAAGGAGAAAAAGCATGATACGTCGTGGAGGTTGGGATTTTCCAGGGTTTCCAGGCGAGGATTACCCGCCGCCAGCATCTATAACCATTGCCGGTAAAGAGGTGAGAACAGGAACTCGTGTCCGCCTATGCCCAAAAAAAAGGCGTGCAGACGCCTTCGATGCGGTACTCGACGGAAAAACTGGGACGATTGAGGTCATCCAGCAGGATTTCGAGAATCGCATCTACCTGGTTATCACGGCGGACGATGATCCCGCCCTGGAACAGATGCAGCTGCAGAGTCGTATCATGCCCGGTCATCTTTTCTATTTCTTCCCAGAGGAGGTAGAACTGCTGGAGGATACACCGTGAACATGCCTGAGAGTACTACATCGTCATCGGAAGGCACGCCTAAGCGCATTCTTATTGCGTGCATCGGCAATATCTTTCTGGGAGATGACGGTTTCGGGGTTGAGGTAGCTCAACGACTGATAACCAAACAATACCCCCCAGGCGTGAAAGTGGTTGATTTTGGTATTCGGGGTATGGAACTGGCCTACACCTTGCTCGACGACTACGATACGCTCGTACTGGTCGATGCCGTCTCACGCGGTGGTCAACCAGGAACGCTCTACCTGATTGAGCCAGATTTAACGAATATTGACCCCGAGAAAGGTGCAGAAGCTGGCAGAGCGGCACTGGATGCCCATAGTATGGACCCCGTGAAGGTGCTTGCCTTTGCCAGGACTTTAGGCGCACGTCCGATCCACACACTGCTTGTCGGTTGTGAGCCATCTGCTTTTGGCGAGGGTGAGGACTACGCAGAGATGGAGATGGGATTAAGCGAACCAGTGCAAACTGCCGTAGATGAGGCAGTGAAGATGATCGACTCACTTGTAGAGGATTCGTCCATGACGACCATGTAGCAGCGATCCTTGCGGTCGCTAAGAATTGCAGACAAAGAAAGGAACATTATCATGTTCAGATTACTTCTCATCGTTTTAACCCTTGTTATGGCCTTCGTCGTGTATCAGTTACTTCCCGATATCCTACGTTATCTGCGAATTCGGTCAATGTAAACTGTAGAGGTGTAATTCACTACGCCCCTACGACAATGGATTCAGGAAGCGAGCGAGGTCAGGTATGCACGAGCTTTCTATCGCTCAAAGTATCGTCGATGCCGTCGAGATACGAGCCACTGAGTGTAAAGCGGCGCATGTGACGCGTGTACGACTACGCGTTGGCGAAGCGATTGGCATAATCACAGACTCGCTCACCTTCTGCTTTGAGATGCTCACTAACGATGAACCACTGTTAGATGGTACGAAGTTAGTGATCGATAGTGTGCCACACCGAGCGCGCTGTCGTCACTGTGCCAAAGAGTTTCCCGTCATACAATTTGTCGCGCAATGTCCTACTTGCGGCGAATGGAGTGATGAGATTGTTTCCGGTACCGAACTCCAGATACTTGACATGGAAATTGATGTAGCGACCGTAAAGACGGAAGAGGCGGAAGAGACTGTAGGAACCGATGTAATACAGTAGGAGTGGCAATTATGCCCAAAGTGACTATTGCACAAAATATTCTCGCGGTCAACGATACCGTTGCTCAAGAAATTCGACAAATGTTGACAGCACGCGGAATTCGTGTCATTAATATGATGAGTTCACCAGGGGCAGGGAAGACCACATTGCTAGAAAAGACAATTGAGCGTCTCCGTGGATGTGTAGGCATCGGTGTGATTGAGGGCGATATCGAAACAAGTGCTGATTCTGAGCGCATTGAGGCAGCAGGCGCGGAAACGGTCCAAATCAATACGCGGGGTGCATGTCATCTTGAAGCGCATATGGTGCGAGATGCTTTAGCACAAATGGATTTGTCGCATATCGATCTGCTCTTTATCGAAAACGTCGGCAACCTGGTCTGCCCTTCGGACTGGAACCTGGGTGAAGATACGCGAGTTGTGCTTGCCAGTACCACCGAAGGTGATGATAAGCCAGCCAAATATCCACAGATGTTTGCTAGTTCGCAGGTACTGGTTCTCAACAAGCTTGACCTGCTGCCTTACGTAGACTATGATCTGGAGAAGGCGAAACGGCAGGCATTGGCGGTCAACCCGCGTCTGCAATGCTTCGAGATAAGTTGTCGCACGAGCGAGGGCCTTGATGCCTGGTGTGAATGGTTGATGGCATTCGTTCAGCATGCCATATAGTTGCGACCATGGTGGTCGGCTGGAAAGAAGCATTCCTATGGCTTTCGTAACCGGCTCAGCACTTCAACGGCAGCGAATTGTCGTTCAGGGAATAGTACAAGGGGTGGGCTTCCGACCTTTCGTCTATGCTCAGGCGCTACGACACAGCCTCAGTGGTTTCGTACTCAACGATAGCCTTGGGGTAACAATCGAGATAGAAGGTTCGTCCACAGCTCTTGCTCGCTTTCAACGTGCCTTGCGTGAAGAACCTCCCCCCCTTGCTCGCATCGATTCTGTGGTCATTGAGCAGGTACAACTCCGCCATGAAAGCACCTTCATCATTGCCCATAGTCAGGCGGCCAATGAACGTCAAGCACTGATCTCACCTGATACTGCCACCTGTAACGATTGCCTTCAGGAACTTTTTGATCCTATAGATCGCCGTTATCAGTATCCTTTCATCAATTGCACGAGCTGTGGACCACGCTTTACGATTGTGCAAGATGTTCCCTATGATCGTGCAAAGACAACCATGCGTCCTTTCCCCATGTGTCCAACTTGTCAGGCCGAGTATGAAAATCCTCTCAACCGACGTTTTCATGCTCAGCCTAATGCTTGTCCGGTCTGTGGACCTCACGTGCGTCTGCTTCATTGGACACATGACGACTTACCCAACTCTACATCCAACCCAATCACTACTACAGTACAACAACTCGCAGAGGGAAGCATTCTTGCCATGAAGGGATTAGGCGGCTACCATTTAGCATGTGATGCACTCAACGTTGAGGCGGTGCAACGGCTACGACAGCGTAAACACCGCGAAGCAAAACCGTTCGCACTCATGGTCCCTAACCTGGAAACAGCTAGAAAATTGTGTGCGGTGAGTGATGCCGAGGCAGAGCTTCTGCTATCCCATCGACGTCCCATCGTGTTGCTGAAACAGCGTTCGGATAGAAAGAGCCCTCTTGCACCCAGCGTTGCGCCTGCCTACGACACGCTCGGCATCATGTTGCCCTACACGCCGCTGCACCACATCTTGCTACGCTCCTTCGCGGAAGTACTTCCACAAGATCGCTTGCCAGTGCTCGTCATGACGAGCGGGAATCTAAGTGACGAACCCATCGCGTATCGAGATGATGACGCTCAAGAACGCCTGATGACCATCGCGGATGGGATGTTGACATCCAATCGTGACATTCATATGCGGTGCGATGACTCGGTGATGCGCGTCAGTGCAGGTGGTCCACAATTTCTGCGTCGTTCGCGTGGTTACGCACCTGAACCAATTGCGCTCTCTTTCGATTTGCCACTGCCTCTTCTGGCCTGCGGAGGCCATCTCAAAAACACCTTTTGTCTGGGTAAGGGGCACCAAGCCTTCGTCAGCCATCACATCGGCGACTTAGAAAATCTTGAGACGCTGACCTCGTTTAAAGAGGGAATAACACACTTCCAGAACCTTTTCGATATTTACCCACAGGCAATCATCTATGACCTGCATCCTGAATACCTGGCAACAAAATATGCGCTAGATACAGATATTCCACAAAAAATCGGCGTGCAACATCATCACGCTCATATTGCTAGCGTGTTAGCCGAACATAAGCTCATAGGCCCAGTAATTGGAGTAGCTGCCGATGGGACAGGTTATGGAACGGATGGTGCAGTATGGGGTTGCGAGATTATGGTCGCCGATCTGCTAGACTTCGAGCGAACGGCACATCTACGCTATGTGCCCTTGCCCGGTGGTGAGCAGGCGGTACGCCAGCCCTGGCGTATGGCTGCCGCATACCTTGCTCAAGCCTATGGCGATGCTTTCCTTAAGTTGGATATTCCTTTTGTGAAGCGGCTAGATCGCTCGAAGTGGCACGTACTGTCTCAGATGATGACACGTAGCCTCAATAGTCCGCTTACATCGAGCATGGGGCGATTGTTTGATGCAGTCGCCGCGCTGCTCGGCTTGCCCGAAGGAGTAGCACAGACCGCGCTACTCTATGAAGGGCAAGCAGCTATTGAGTTAGAGGTTCATGCCACCAGGGCCGCGTTAACAGAAATTCCTGCTTATCCCTTCAGTATCGAGGGTCAATCACCAGCTATAATGGATGTATCACCACTTATCCGTGCCGTCGTACACGATATTCAGCAGGGCGTAGCGGTTCCACACATAGCCTCTCGTTTTCATCGTTCAATTGCCGAGTTGCTCGCAGTCGCCTGTGATGCAATGCGGAAGCAAACAGGGCTGAACGTTGTCGCGCTTAGCGGTGGTGTTTTTCAGAATCAACTGTTACTCGAACAATTGAGAGTTCGCCTGGAAGCAATGGCCTTCCAGGTCTATGTCAATCGACGTGTGCCGCCCAACGATGGCGGTATTAGCCTCGGTCAGATAGCAGTGGGCGCGGCGCGACTGCGTACTATCGTATAGTAGGGGTCCCGTTTGGGAGTAGTGAGGACTTCTTGTGGTTTGGTTGCCCGTGTTGCTGAGTGCCGACTATATCTTATATAAAGGAGAATCATATGTGTCTAGGTATTCCTGGTCAGGTCTTAGAGATTGTGGATGACATAAATTCTATTGCGAAAGTCGTCGTCTCCGGTGTGAAACGCAACATCAGCGTTGCGCTGGTACGGCCAGAAGGCATTGGTCCCGGCGACTGGGTCTTAATCCACGTAGGTTTTGCTATGAGCAAAATCGACGAGAATGAGGCACAAGAGACGATGAAAGCATTGTATACGATGGGCAATATCTTTAGCGATGAACTTCAGATGCTGCACGGTAGCCAGATTGAGTGATAACTTTCTTGCGTTTGAGAAGTGGCTGTCAGGTGCAACGAGAATAGCGAGGAAATTCCATGACTCCTGAGATGGAGAAGGCCGACTTGATGGCAGTGGTGACAGCACGTTTCGCACTGAGTATGTCCGTACCGAAGGTGTTTTTCGCGGCAGAGGCTGGACGTATCGCCGAGGCGTGCTGGGCCATGGCGCGTCGTTTTCATCAAGGTGGACGCCTGCTCGCCTTCGGTAACGGCGCCTGGGCAACTGATGCTCAACATGTTGCAGTCGAGTTCGTGCATCCAGTGATTGTTGGCAAACGAGCATTGCCAGCACTGGCGCTGACGAACGATAGTGCAACGATCAGTGGGCTGATGTCTAGAGACGATGCCGTGCATTCCTTCGCGCGCCAACTGCACGTGCTGGCCCGTCCACAGGATATAGCGATGGGCTTCTCACCTGATGGTAAGGATACCAATGTCGTAGCAGCATTGACGACGGCGCGGCAAATGGGTTTGCTCACGCTAGGACTGGTTGGCGGAGACGGGGGACTCATGCAGCAGTCACAACTCGATTCCTGTTTCGTTGTGCCGTCACGCGACCCCTTGGTGATACAGGAGACGCACGAAACGCTCTATCACGTCTTATGGGAACTGGTTCACGTGTACTTTGAGCATGAAGGGTTACTCTCATGAACGAAAAGAACTCTGCAAATCTCATTCATTCCACTCCAACTCACTCCATTCCAATGTATTGCACTCCCGATGCGGAGGGACATTGCATCACATGTTCTGACGAGGCGTTGCCATACACGGTAGTGCGCGTCGATGCAGAACATGGGCTAGCCGCGGTGTCGGTCGGAGAAACGGGGGAGACCGAGGAGACGATGGAAGAGGTTGATATTACACTTGTGGACAATGTTGTTCCGGGCAATGTCGTGTTCGTGCATGGCGGCGTAGCGATTGCCCTTTTGAGCGAGGCAGACGATGAATGACGAGCAAGGATCAGAGTACGACAGGCTCTTTTACCCCTTTCTTTTTGAAGGGGGCAAGGCCAGCATAGAGGACGTACTCGCACAGGTGCGGCACTCGACCATCGAGAAGTGCAACGAGGTGATAGCTCTGCGCAGTGTGACACTTGAACACACGGGTCCACAGATTGTTGCGGCGGGTCAAGCAATGGCACACGCTTTTGCCAATGGCGCTACCTTGTTTGCCTTCGGCAATGGCGGGAGCACCACTGACGCGCAGGACATGGTGACTGAACTGCTCAACCCACCCTTCGCTCACTGGTTACCACTTCCAGCGATTGCCCTGACCAACGATATCGCAGTCGTGACTGCGGTCGGCAACGATGTTGGTTTCGACAACATCTTCTTGCGTCAGATCATCGCCTTCGGGCGCAAAGGTGATATCGCCCTGGGCATCTCGACAAGCGGCAATTCGGTAAATGTGCTGGCCGCGCTGCAACAAGCACGGAAACAGGGCTTGCTAACAATTGGACTGGCTGGTTACGATGGTGGAAAGATGTTGAAATCACAAGTGATAGATATATGCATCAACGTATCAAGCGATCACATTCCCCGCATCCAGGAAGCACAGGCAACTGTGTATCACGCACTTTTAGAAGTTATCCATGCAATCTTAGATACGCAGCCGGTGTAGGGGCCTAATGTATTACGCCGCCCCACAAGTAAAGGAGAAGGCATATCATGAGTATGAAATTTGTTGACGAATACCGCGACCCCGAATTAGCAAAGAGCATCTCAGGCGAAATTGCCAAATTGAGTGGAGATCAACCACTCAAGTTTATGGAGGTCTGCGGAGGCCATACACACACTATCTATAAGCACGGCATTGAAGACGTGCTCCCGCATAACATTGATCTCATTCATGGACCAGGCTGTCCCGTCTGTGTGCTTCCCATGGGACGCATTGATGATGCTATTGCCATTGCGCGAACCGAGGGCGTGATCTTCACCACGTTCGGCGATATGATGCGCGTCCCCGGCTCTAAGGGGAGTCTGCTCGACGCAAAGGCCGATGGTGCCGATGTGCGTTTCGTCTACTCGCCGCTGGATGCCTATAAGCTGGCTCGCCAACATCCAGACAAACAGGTCGTCTTCTTCGCCATCGGCTTCGAGACCACCGCGCCTTCGACCGCCGTGACGCTGTTACGAGCAAAGGCCGAAGGTATAAAAAATTTCTCCATTTTCTGCAATCATGTCACCATTATTCCCGCGATGAAGGCTATTCTCGACTCCCCGGACCTGCGGCTGGATGGCTTCATCGGAGCAGGTCATGTGAGCATGGTGATCGGGATGCGCCCGTACAATTTCGTGGCGCGCGACCATCACAAGCCCGTTGTCATAGCAGGCTTCGAGCCGTTGGATATCATCCAATCCGTCTATATGCTGGTGAAGCAGCTCGGCGAGGGACGAGCAGAGGTCGAGAATCAGTACGCACGCGTGGTGCGGCCAGAGGGCAACGTGAAGGCACTCCAGGCAATGGCTCAGACGATGGAGCTACGCCCCTTCTTCGAGTGGCGCGGCCTCGGCTTCATTACGCATAGCGCGTTGAAATTGCGCCCGGAGTTCGCCGACTGGGACGCCGAGCTGCGCTATGAGGTACCTGGACTGCGGGTAGCCGATCCTAAGGCGTGTCAATGCGGTGAGGTCCTCAAGGGGGTTATCAAGCCCTGGGAGTGCAAGGTCTTTGGCACCGCATGCACACCTGAGACGCCTATCGGGACCTGCATGGTTTCACCTGAAGGAGCCTGTGCTGCCTACTTTAGCTATGGCCGCTTCTCAATGGCCTCTGAGCGTTCCCGCTTGAATGTCCTGCCAATAACCAGCGAATTGGGGAGATAGTCATGGATCCGAAAAAAAATGACGCAGGACGTATGGATGAGGTTTTGAACAAGATCGAGCGCACAAGGCAGGCACGTCGCCATAAATTCTACTTGCGTGATGAGAAGATCACGCTCAGTCATGGGAGCGGCGGTAAATCCACACACAACTTGATTGAAGGCGTCTTCGCCCCTGCCTTCTCTAATCCACTGCTAGACGCAATGGATGATGCCGCCACCTTCAGCATCAATGGCACAGGGCAACGTCTGGCATTCACGACGGATACCTATGTCGTCAACCCACTCTTCTTCCCAGGTGGAGACATCGGGAAATTGGCGGTTCATGGCACTATCAATGATCTAGCAATGGTCGGGGCGGATCCACTCTACCTCTCGGCGGGCTTCATTCTGGAGGAAGGTCTTCCCATAGCTGACCTGCGCCGCATTGTTGCATCGATGGCGGCTGCGGCGACTGAGGCGGGGGTAGCTATCGTCACAGGTGATACGAAAGTTGTGCAACGTGGCAAGGGTGATGGCGTCTTCATCAACACTGCTGGTATCGGTCTCGTTCGTGCCAACTGGTTGCTTGGACAGACACAATTACAACCGGGAGACAAGGTGTTGCTGAGTGGTCCTGTTGGGGATCATGGCATTGCCATCATGATGGCGCGTGAAGCACTCGAAATCGAAACCGATGTGCAAAGTGATACCGCTCCACTGCACTCACTCGTAGCCGCACTCCTTGCAGCAGCAGGTGAGGGGGTTCACTGTCTGAAAGACCCAACACGCGGTGGCGTTGCGACAGCGTTGAACGAGATGGCGTTAGGGTCAGAGGTGTCAGTCGCGCTTGAAGAGCGTGCCATCCCGGTGCATCAAGGAGTGCGCGGAGCCTGTGAAATACTCGGCCTCGATCCTCTGACGATTGCGAACGAGGGTAAATTACTAGCCATCGTCGCGCCTAACGTAGCAGATGCTGCACTGGAGGCGCTCCGTTCACACCCCTTGGGACGCGATGCTGCCATCATCGGCACTGTTCAGGCTGATCCGCCAGGAATGGTCTTCTTGCGGACCGATATTGGCGGATTGCGCGTATTGGATATGCTGGTTGGGGATCCGCTACCACGCATTTGCTAATCAGGGTAGTACCTCCTCCTGCTACAGCCACTATCAAGGCAAGCCGATCCCCATCGTGAAGTATGGTGGCAAGTGTCGCATCAGGATTCGGACGCTTTTCATTTATCAGGACGCGAATATTGAACGGTAGTCCTCCTGCTTCGTCCAACACATATGGTTGTGCCCGAGGATAAGTAGTTATCAACGTATCGACTACCTGTCCTATGGTAGTTGTAGGTGTCTCGCATGCTATGTCAACTCGTGCTTGTCCAACGACGATGCGTGCTGAGCCATAGAGTGCAACCTCTACGTTCATGACTTTGCCCTTCTTAAGAGAAAGACAGGTATGCAGACCTGATCTTGTTTGTATGGTATGACCAGCATACCTGTCGCATTTCAACTGACAATGCTGCTTTGAAGCTACCTGCAGTCAGTCGGCAAGCAACTTCTGTGTCATGCTTCTCTCAAATTATAAACTGTATTGTTGACGAACGTAGGAGCCGATGCCGATGGCGTTGAGCGTGTCCATCGGAACAAGCATGTTTAACTGCACAACACCAGGAAGGCGACCAATCTCCACTCCACCAGTGATAGTGCAGCGATTCCGCACTTCTGCCTGCGTCATATTTAGCACGTTGGCGGCTCGCTGGATGGCGTTGTCGGTTGCCTCGTTTAGCGAAGGCCCCGTACCAATGAACTGAATAGGACCTGTATTACGCTCCAATTTTACGTTGTAATGTTGGGCTAATTTCTCACCTGCTAGCAACTCCTCCTTTGAAAATGGACGAGTGATGAACGGAAGATCTTCGGCAACAGGTAAGAGGATGGGACCATCCAACTTCAAGTTCTTGATGACGTTGACACGAACGCGAGCTTCAGCCGTAATATCGGTGGTATGCAGACCTAGTTCGCCATCTCCCTGATTGGCGTGACAGTCGCCAATGTAAATGCCAGCACCATCAATTTTGACCGGGCATATGAGAATCGCTCCTGCACGAACCTCATTAGTGTCTAGGTGGGCATCGGTCTTCACTCGATTGAGTGTTTCCAGCGACATGCCATACATGTGGCGTGCTCCCACCAGGAAGTTGCCGAAGTCGCCAGCGTTATGTGAATCGGGCAGGTCAACACTTGGTGTAGTCCCGATGTTTCCAATAAATGGGCGTAGGCGGGCAAGTGTACCAGCAATAGTATGTGGCTCAAAGAGGAGAATAGAATGCTGACGTGCATTTGGCGGAAGAGCTGCAATTTCGCGGGCACGTTGTGCGAAATCGTGAGCGTTGGTCGCATCCACTGTCAGACCAATCTGACTATCGTGGTCAAAGACGATGGTATATCCCTCTTCAAAACTGAAGGGGTTGACAACGGCACCACATTTAACGCAGCGTATGCAGTTTTCGCCCGTGCCTTCAACGCGACTTGCGGGCCACAATGTGCCGCATCCTGGGCACTTCTTATCAACGAATGGGTCATCTCCGAAGGAGGCCTGGTTAGCCACCATCGCACCAGAAGAGGTTGCCAGCGATAGAACTCGCATAGACTCAATGGTGATTGCGACAGCATCACCGACTCTGGCACCCTCAACGGCCACTGGACGCGTCACTTCATGTCCACCCCGGAATTCTGGAGTAATCATCGGTCCCCAACAGCCGGGGGGAACTACACAACGGATAGACCCTCCGTCCTTAATCGTCGCTGCAAAGCCGAGGCTGGGACCAACGAGCCCACCTGTGTACTCATCTACAAATACCTCATCATGGATTTCACTGTCCATTGTCTTCATGGGTTTCTCCTTTCGCTTAGCGAGCGGAACACACATTCTAGACCATTCATGATAGAGGGACCTTGCCAAACAAGGTCCTTAAAGCAGTAGAGAGACGTCTATGGGAACGAGACAAGAAACAATTCTCTTACTCTTACGAGTAATGTACCTTAGCTTATACACGAAGTCAATCATTGCATCTTCGTCGTCAGGGCAATCACATCTCATTTTGGGAATGGCTTTCTAACAATCAAGAAGCTCTCTCCCACTTAACGCATATCTCGTAGCTATCGTTAGGCGTAGTGAGCTTGTTCATATCAACAGTTCATGTTGAAGCAATAAAGAAGAGAGAGGTCACATTGACTTCTGCTGAGTTTGACTTTCCGTGACGAGGAGTTTATACTTCTTTTATAAATTTTATCATGTGTTGTAGTTGAGGAAAGAGTATCCTTATCCTGTAAAGGACCGAAGGAAGCTGGGGGCGCTCGGAGAGCCGGGCTGAGATTGCGACCCAAAATGCCGCTTACCCCAAATTAACCTGATCTGGATAATACCAGCGAAGGGAAGCTTCAGGCCGCAACGAATGTATTCGAGTTGTGAGCCTTGTCTCAAGATATTGAGTCGCTTCCACGCTGGTGAAGCGATTTTTTTATTGGAGAAGATTGGGGACAAGGAAACACACATGAATCAAGAATGGTATGATGCCTTAGTAGTGGGAGCAGGAGTGGTAGGCTGTGCAACTGCATATCACCTCACTAAAGCGGGGCTACGGGTAGCCCTCCTCGACAAGGGCAGCGTGGCAGGTGAAGCCTCGCAGGCCGCGGCAGGCATGTTAACTCCTCTAGCAGAGACAGGAATCTCAGATCAAGATCATCCATCCCTGCAACTCTGCCTTGCTGGATTACGTTATTATGACGGTTTGGATCGCCGATTAAAGGACGAGACGGGAATCGACATTGAACTGGTTGATGCTCCAACGCTGCGTCCAGCTTTCAATGAGCATGAGGTCGAAGAACTCAAGATGGAGATGCGGGTACAGCAGCATCTTTTACCAGGTTTGCAATGGCTTGAGGGAAAAGTGGCACGCGAGGCCGAGCCACTGTTACCACCAACTGTACAGGGAGCCATTCTCTCTCTTCGGGAACGAAACGTTCAGATTACTCGAATAACTCAAGCTTATGCACGAGGGGCAGCATTGTACGGAGCTCGGATTTTTGAGGGACGAACTGTTGATCGGTTCATTCGTCAGGGGCAGCGCGTCATTGGAGTAGAGACGGCAGTTGGTCCCGTGCGAGCAGAAACAGTCGTACTCGCGACTGGAGCCTGGGCTAGTACGTGGCATAAGTCGACTGAAAAGCCACCCATCTTTCCTGTGAAAGGGCAGATGATAGCGCTTAGGACTGCACCTCACATCCGTTTGCGACATACTATTTTCTCTCATAAATTAGGATATATACTTCCCAAAGCAGATGGCAGCATTTATGTAGGGGCAACCTCTGAATTTGCTGGATTCGATAAGACGGTGACAGTTGAAGGCGTGGCAGCTTTACTCTCCGTTGCGATGAAGATTGCTCCGGAACTGAAGAATGCCCGTTTTGAGCGTGGCTGGGCGGGACTACGACCGGGTTCCGCTGATGATTTGCCGCTTCTTGGCCCAAGCAGCAGTCTACCAGGATTATGGATAGCAGGAGGCCATTTCCGTACAGGCACATTATTAGGGCCTCTGACTGGCTATATTCTGACGGAACTTATTCAGAGACGGCCTACCCCATTTGGCCTTGACCTGAGTGCCTTTAATCCTGACCGATTTGGCGGCTGGGATGGCAATTCTACTGCGACAGACATTCAGAGATAACAGAGAAAGGCTAAGTAACAAATGAACACATTAAAGATTGGCAATCGTGAGTTTCATTCACGGCTCATGCTTGGAACAGGAAAGTACCGAACATTTGAGGAGATGCAGGCTTGCTTAGAAACATGCGGAGCAGAAATTATTACGGTCGCATTACGTCGCTTGGACCTTTCCAACCCCCATCAACCGAGCCTGCTCGACTACATTGACACAAAAAGATATACAATTCTGCCTAATACAGCAGGATGTAAAACAGCACAGGAAGCGATTCAAATTGCTCGACTCGCCGCTGCGATGGGTCTGCCGCGTTGGGTAAAGCTTGAGGTAATTCCTGATTCCAAATACCTCTTGCCCGATCCTATTGCAACATTGGAGGCCACAAAAACCCTTGTCGAGGAAGGGTTTGATGTTCTTCCTTACATCAATGCCGACCCCATATTGTGTCAGTATCTCCAGGAAGCCGGTGCAGCGACGGTGATGCCTCTTGGTTCTCCCATCGGCTCAGGGCAGGGACTACTAAATCTTCCTCAAATTCAGATTATCATTGAGCAGGCTCGCGTTCCAGTGGTCGTGGATGCAGGAATTGGCTCACCTTCCGATGCTGCTCTTGCGATGGAAGTAGGGGCATCAGCATGTTTGATTAACACGGCCGTGGCACAAGCCAAAGATCCTGTACAGATGGCTCTTGCGATGAGGTTGGGAATGGAGGCGGGTCGGGCGGCTTATCTTGCTGGTCGTATTCCACGCCAGGTATATGCAACTGCAAGTAGCCCAACCACGGGCTTGCCGAGTGTAGGAAACTGATGCGCCATGAGCAAATTCCAGATGACAAGTCCTCTGCTTTGTCTGGTCACCGATCCAGAGGTGCCTGACCTGATACAGGCTGTCGAGAGGGCCCTTGCCGCAGGTATTACGATGCTACAATTGCGTGGACAAACTCTCCCCCCTGCTCATCTGTATATGCTAGCCATGGCTCTATGTCCTCTCTGCCAAAAGTATCAGGCTGCTTTCATCGTTAATGATCGTGTGGATGTTGGTTTAGTGGCAGGAGCGAATGGCTTTCAGCTTGGTGTGCGGAGCTTGCCTCTTCCCATCGTGCGTCAATTGGTAGGTGAAGAATACTTGCTCGGAGCCTCAGTTCATTCGCCAGAAGAAGCGCAGGTAGCAGTAGCTAGCGGAGCAGATTTCCTACTCGCCGGAACGATTTTTGCCTCGCAATCACATCCTGGTGGACGCACTGGCGGTCTTGAGTTGCTGCGAGCTATTAAGCATATGAGACTCAATTGTCCTTTGCTCGCAATAGGGGGTATTACCAGTGCAAATGCCGGGCAGGTGATGGACAGTGGAGCGGATGGAATAGCTGTTATCTCTGTAATTTTAGACGCAGCGAACATTGAGCATGCTGTACGCGAGTTGCGTACCAGCATCGGCCTATAGAAGAGAAGGAAGAAATGAACCCGTTATGAGCAACATTTCCAACTCAAACCCGAACACTATCACGGTTATCGCGAATGGCCAGCCACGCGAAGTACAGGTGGAGAGCACAATAATGGATCTCTTGCAAGAGGTGTCTATTTCCCCTATGCGGGTGGTAGTGCAACTGGACGGAGTTATTGTGCCGCGAAGTGACTTCGAAAATACAGCCTTGCAGGAAGGGTGCAAACTTGAGATTGTGACGCTTGTCGGAGGGGGATAGAAACTACGAGTGAACTGGATTGGATTATGGGACACTTTATACTTGAAGAGAGTATCTTAGCAGAGATACTCTCTTCAGCTCTTTCCTTCCTAAAAGCATTATTGACGCACGTGTGGGGAGGGGACCAATAAATCGCCCTGTTTAGAATGCGCCTGGTAAAGGACTGAGGGACTCCAGTGCATTTGTTTCTTCGAGAGGAAGGATAACTTGCGGCGTCTGTTCCTGCTCTTGCCGCAGAGCCATTACTTTTACGAACGCATCCACAATCTCAGGATCAAATTGCTTGCCTGCACACCGCTTCAACTCGGCTAGAGCCTCCATAGGAGAGCAACCTACACGGTAAGGATGATTCATAATCATGGAATCGTATGCTTCTGCAACGGTAATAATACGAGCTTCCAGAGGAATTTGGTGTCCAGCTAAATGATCAGGATAGCCCTTGCCATCCCAACGTTCATGATGATGCCGTATTGCAGGAATGAGCTTCTGAAGAAAAGGGCTGATTTCCAATATCTGCGCTCCCAGTTCAGAATGTTGCTGAATTATCAATTGCTCAGCCGGAGTGAGCGGACGGGTTTTGTACAGCAGTGCATCAGGAATAGCGACTTTGCCAATATCATGCAGTAAGGCTGCAGTTCCTAACGCAAATATGGTATGTTGCTCTAGTCCTATGTGTTGAGCAATGGCGGTAGACAGATCGCTCACGATATGAGAGTGACGGCTTATTCCTGCATCGCGTACTTCGATCATACGCATCAATGAATAGATAGTGCCAAGATAATAGGCCCGTTGTAGTCGTTCCGCATGCAACATGCTTCCAATCATCTCGTCACGAGCTTCATCTGCTTTGTCCAGAATATCAAGTAATGCACTATAGTTACATTGCTGCGACTCAGCAACTGTACGAACTTGATTTCTCCCAAGACGTTTGGACCAATACATTGCTTGATCGACCTTCTCCATCAATTCACGAATTGTCTCGCCATCACCTGGATATGTTGCAATGCCAACACTTATGGTCAAGATAATACCGCCCTCGACAGAGGGTATAGCAAAAGGCTGCACTGCTACTGCTGCACGGATACGTTCAGCAACCTCACTAGACTGAAGCGCATCCGTTTCTGGCAGCAGTACCACAAATTCTTCGCCTCCAAAGCGTCCTAACGTATCTCCTCCACGCAGTACGTTACTGACACGTGCTCCCAATTCATGTAAAACGATGTCGCCTACTGCATGTCCATACATATCATTGACTTTCTTAAAGCGATCTCCATCAAAAAACACCAGAGAGAGTGAGCGATGGAAGCGACGAGTACGCTCAAATTCTTTTTCCAGTTGCTCAATAACGGCCCGATGATTAGGTAATCCAGTTACCGAGTCTGTCAGTGCTTGCTTTTGGATGGTGATGTGTGCCTGTTCTAGTTGATTATTGATCTCACGCATATTTCCTGCGACGAGACCATAGACTGCCACACCAATCGTCACCAGTATCCAGCTAATTACATTTCCAAGAGGCCAGGAAAACCCATGGCGGATAAAATTGTACAGGATGATAGTAAAGCTAACAAGGAGAACCATGATGATTGCTCCTCTACGAGCACGAAAAAATACAGCAATGGCAATAGATATTGTTGAAAGCACAGTAACCATTATAGATAACGTTGAAAGTGAAGAGTATACCCCCAGTGCTTTATTGCTCGGCTTTGCACATTTCCCTTTGGGAAGGAGTAAACAGGGGCCTATCTCAAAAGACAACCAGAAGCCTTCTGGAAGCCACTCATCGTCTGCCAGAATGGATATGGGTCACGGGTTTCGTGAAGGAGTGGAGTATTTCAACATCACCTTTTTCGGGGATGTTGAAATACTCCATGGCTGGGTTCCTAGAAGAATTGTATCAGCTCATCGTACCAAGAGGAGACATTATTTCCTTGAAGGAAATGTACAAAGTCGAGTTATTGATGGTGTTTGCAAAGACATAAGGTGTGATAAATAGAACCGTTGATAGAACTATAATACACCATGCCATAGGACCTTTAATCTTGGATGATGCAAAAGGCTATGAAGCCACTTGAGTGCCCTTTCACAGCCTTTATAAATATATGCCTTCATTTTTTGCTCCTTTGTCTTTTTTTAGAAAAGACATATCACCATCGTATGGATATATTTATCGACTGACTAAGGGAGCATCTGAAGGATATTGTTCACTGAATGAGGAGATGGTTTTACTAAAGCGCACAAGGTTCTGTTAGGACTTTTTCATAAAACGAAGACCTGCCAAGCTCTTACAAACAAATTGCTATTTCTTATTTTTATCAGTATACTTATACTCACTATATCTCGAAAAGAGAAAGAAGCATATCAACGACCATGAGGAGGTAGTAATGGTGCGTATCCCTATTCTTCATGAAGATGATTCCTCACTTCCAGAGGATGTACGAGCGGTCTTAGAACAGGTCAAGCAGCAGCGAGGGCAACTTGTCAACCTTTACCGCGTTATGGCGAATCATCCGAGGGCGTTACAAACGTTCTCTGACTTTGCTACAGTCGTCTATCGAAAAGGCAGTCTGACACCTAAGCAAGCTGAACTTGCGTACACAACGGCAACAGTGGTAAACAACTGCTATTATTGAATTCCCACACACACGATGCTCGGTCGGAGCGTTGGCCTCACTGAAGCCCAACTTAGTCACCTCGGTGATGACCCACTTCCTGAAGATGTTTATTCTGAGTCAGAGGCTGCCATCGTTCGCTACGCACAGCGTTCGACTGAAGGTATTACCATTGACGACTCAACATATAACGACCTCGAAGTGCACTTCACAACTCAACAGATTATAGATATTTGCCTGACAGTCGGTTTGAGCAATATGATTAATCGCTTTCATGCGACCTTTCTTACCGATGTGGATAAAGGGACCCTTGCCGCGGTGGAAGCTGGTGATGAGCAAGCAGGTGGTGTTTGTCCAATCCCACGGCCATCTCAGTCAAAGAAAGTATGATATTCACGAAACGGCGTTGTTTTAGCATACGAACCTACTGATGCAATGGCGTCACCATTAATTGTAGCGATTGACGATGACTTTGAGATGCTTGTGACACAACTCAATATGTAATCGTAGAGGTGTATTGAAGTTACTGCTTTTCCACTCAAAGAACTGAAACGAGTCGTGGGTAAGAGTACATAGCTATGGTCGAGTGTCTACTACCATAGCTATGTACTCTTACCTTAAAAGGAGGTGTATCAGCTTCGTGCTTTATCACGTAGTTCACGCCGCAAAAACTTCCCTGTTGTTGTTTTGGGTAACTCTTGCAAGAACTCGATGAAGCGTGGATATTTGTAATTCGCCATTCGCTCTTTGCAGAAAGCGATTAAATCTTCTGCGGTAACGTGTCCCTCATGCTCGCTTTTGAGGGCAACAAATGCTTTAACAGTTTCTCCTCGATACTCATCGGGTATGCCGATAACGGCGGCTTCTCGTACGGCTGGATGCTGATAGAGAACATCCTCAACATCGCGAGGCCATACTTTGTAGCCTGCTACGATAATCATATCCTTCTTGCGATCAACGATGTAGAACCAGCCCTCATCATCCATTTTTGCGACATCACCTGTGTAGAGGTAGCCATCACGAATGGCAAATGCCGTCTCCTGTGGTTTATTCCAATATCCTGCGACGACCTCAGGCCCTTTTGTGATGAGTTCACCAATCTCGCCGGGAGGAAGTTCCGCGCCCGTATCAACAGCAACAATTTTACAAGTGGTGTTGGGCGTTGGAACTCCAACAGAGAGGGCACCAGACTCAGAATCTGTTGGCGCATGCCCACCCATCGGCGTCATGTGTGAGGGCGATGTGGTTTCTGTCAGGCCGTAGACGTTGTGAATATACGTTCCTGTAACAGCCTTAAAGTGCTCAACAATGGATGGCGATACAGGGGCACCGCCACTACACGCCTTTTTCAATGATGAAAGATCCCGTGTCTTAATATCAGGATGGTTCATGAGCGCGATAAACACAGTGATTGACGCAACGGTCATGGAGGCATGCCATTTTTCGATCAGTCGTAGGCTCTCGGCTGGCTCAAATCTGTAATAGGTAATGATTGGCATACCTACGAGTGCCGCGACTGCAATATGGGCGACCAGGCCTGTAATGTGAAAGAAAGGTGCCACACCTAGCACTACGTCTGTTTGTGTAAGCTGTAACCAGTCTCGGTATACCGTTGCGTTGAACACGATGTTGGCATGAGTATTCATTGCCCCCTTTGGCAAGCCTGTCGTACCGGAAGTATAGGTCAGGAAGGCGACATCTGTAGGGGTAAGCGTAGAGAGTTTAATTGTCGCGCCTTCATACTTCTTGATGAGGTCAAGCAAGTCGAGTGTCTCTGAAAAGAGCTGCTTATGAGAGGAGGTGAGAAGTGATGGTCGTGGCTCCTCTGCATAATCAAGTTCGTTGGTGGTGATAACAAACTCAATTTCTGTTGTACCAACCGTCTGACGTGCAACGCTTTCATAGAGCGATTCCAGACAAACTAGCCCCTTTGCTCCTGAGTCGATGAGGTGATACTCAAGTTCATGCTGCTTAAACATGGGATTACAGAGAACAACGATTGCTCCTGCCTTCCAGATACCATAGAGCGCGATAAGAAACTGTGGAATGTTTTGAAGATACAGGGCAACACGGTCTCCCTGCACAATACCGCGTTCTTGCAAGGCGGCCGCAAACGCGCTACTCCAGTTATCAACATCGCCATAGGTGAGGGCGCGATCAAAGTAGTAGATTGCAGGTTGTTCAGGCATTTTTTGGACGGTCGCAAGAAACATGTCCAAGCCATTTGCGAAAGAAGGCGTCAAATCAGGTGGTACATAAGACGCATAATGTTTGAGCCAGGGGCGAGCTTCATAAGAGACGCCGGAGGCAGATGTACTTTTGATAGAAGCGTCCATTGTCGTGGTCTCCTCACTGAATAGGAAAACTGAAAGAGGCAACATAGTGGAATAAATTCCATCATGTTGTTCGCTATTCATTGTTTCTGCTGAACACCTGTTAGAGGTGCACCTACTTGACGACAACTGGATTAACTGGTGCGCCAGTGGCGTTTTTGAATTTAATGGGAGCTGCGGTGTAGAGGAAGGTGTATTGCTTATCTTCCGCACAAGACTGACCTAACTCTTCCAGATCGCAAATCTCGTTAAGCGCAACGCCAAGATTGCACATGAGTGCTGCATGAAGCGGTAATGCAATACCTGTCTCTTTGTGAACGGTAGTCTCGTTGGCGATGGTATCTGTGCAAAGGGCAGGAATTTCCATGTCCTGGAACCACTGCACCAATTCTCTGGTATAGCTTAGACCCGGCTCATTGAAAGTTCCTTCATAAAACTTGGCAGAACCTTCCTTGAAAAAGCGACTCAAGAAGCCAGTTCTCAGAATAAGAATATCATGCTTTTCGATAGTCGTGCCCTGTTTTTTTGCGATATCGAGCAGGTCCGGCAGGTGAATCTCATCGCCTTTCGCCAGCGCATCAACACCTCGGGCACGCGCAACATCGAGCAAGATTCCGCGTCCGACGACGCCACGTTGTGCGATGGCATAGACACTGGCCTTTTCCAGACCACCGGTGGTCGTGCTGGCATCGTAGCCGTTCCAGATTTTGTCATCGTACCATGTGTGACCCAATGCGTCATATTGTGTTGAGCCTTGCAAAAACATCACTGCAAAATCGTCGGCGTACTCAAGGCCACCGGCTACAGGGGCAAGTTTTCCACTGCTGTAGTGACTCTTATCCTGAGTCATAAAGCGTTGCGCGGGAGTACGGCCAGGCCATACAGGATCGCCACCTTTATTCCCTATTGCCATACCAATTGTGATGACCTTGCCTTGTTTGACACTTTGAACACCACGTAAGACTTCCTGTGAGGTAAGATAATTAAGTGAACCAACGTCATCATCGGCTCCCCAACGGCCCCAGTTCTTGGGCGCATCTGCGAGTAGTTCGTGTAGGGTAGTGACTTTGTTTATTCCGTCATCAGCCATTACTTTTTTCCCTTTCATCGACTATGATGTAAGGTTACGCACTACAAAAGGTCCTGATTCAATCGGTAGCATTCCCAAAAAGTCACATCAATATACAACTACTATGTACTGATACACAGTAGTTGTATACCACATTGTCTAGGTGTTTGTACAGGTATATTGTCAACTTATTTACAGAGATGAAGCTTCTGCTCAGATATTGATCAGATGTACAAATGCATTGTTTCCCAGATTTGCGTCCCCTTGTAGTGAGTTTTTAGGGATATACCATCCATTCCAATGGCCCAGTGCTCTTGCTGCAAGGCCAGAAGCCGTGATGCATTGGCTTTCTTTCGTGACAGATTGGTGATGCCGTACACGACCTCTTCGCGTTCTTGCCCACCTTCTTTTACGCAACCTCGGATGCGAAAAATACAGCAGCGTCAAGAGCAGTGGCAATGAATAGCGTTTCCCTTTCGCTTGCGTCCATCTGTCACCTGTTCAAAAGCTCAATACAAGGAGACGGGATCAATCGTGAGAGTTTCAGAGTCTAGTTTCTCAGCTTCATCAAATATGGTAAGGTACATACACGTCATTTCTCGCTTTCCTAGGAGTGTTTTATGATTTTCCTAGTAGAGCAAGAAATGGCTTCCTTTTGTTGTTTTTCGGGTAAACCAAAAAGCGCTGAGACCTGCCATAATCAAGGTGACTGGTTACAGAACATATGCTATACTGTTCTGTAACCGGTAACCGAACAGGCATAGGAATGGAAAGAGGTATGGCTCAGACTTCTCCTACCGTACAAGGTAACATGCTGATTCATCAACAGAATGAGCATGTTTATACCGTTACTGTCGGAACGCCCGATTGGTATAGCTGGCTCACTACTGCCTCGACGTTCTCTTTTACCGATGATACAGGTACCTTCAGGGCACGCAAGGAAAAGGCGGGGAATAAACGGGGAGGATGGTACTGGAAGGCGTACCGCAAACGAGGTGGAAAACTCGTCTCAGCCTATCTAGGCAAGTCAGAGACGTTGACACTTGAACGACTGAATGCAATTGCATCAGCACTCGTTACGCAAAGTGACCTTGAAAACCAAAGAGTGACTGCCGCATCTTCTTTCAAAAGCAATCCTGTACCTGCAGCGAAGACAGCCTCTTTCGTGCATACCACTCAATTTGAACACGCACCGCATCAGAGCCATCTCTTCAACCTTCCCACGTCACTCACCTCACTTATTGGACGAGAACAAGACATTACACAAGTCTGTGCCTTGCTTCGACGTGCTGATGTATGTTTGTTGACTCTCATTGGCACTGCTGGTGTAGGGAAGACACATCTAGCTTTGCATGTCACAAGCAATATGTGCGACGATTTCCCTGATGGCGTAGTATTTGTTTCGCTTGCACCTCTTCACGACGCTTCACTCGTCTTCCCTACTATCGCTCAAGCACTTGGACTACGTGAGGTTGGACCGCAATCAGTATTTGAGCACGTGCTAACATACCTTTATAAGAAACACCTGCTGCTGGTGCTAGACAACTTCGAGCAGGTGGTGGTAGCGGCTTCTGGAGTCGAAGCATTAGTGTTGGTATGCCCGCATCTGAAGGTTGTGGTGACGAGTCGTACAGTACTGCATGTACAAAATGAGCATGTATTTCCTGTTCTTCCACTCGCACTGCCTGATTTCGCACAACTTCCTGAACACGAAGACCTTTCGCAGTATGCAGCAGTGATGCTTTTCATCCATCGGACTCAAAGCACACTTCCCACATTCCAGTTGAACAGGGCAAATGCTCGCATCATTGCAGAGATTTGTGTTCGTCTGGATGGGCTGCCGCTGGCGATAGAACTGGCTGCTGCACGTATGAAGTTGCTCTCGCCACAGACCTTGCTCACGCGCCTGGTACAACGGTTGAACGTCCTCACAGGTGGAGGACCAACATTTCCAGAGCGTCAACAGACACTACGTAATACACTTCAGTGGAGCTACGATCTCCTGGACCTTGAGGAGCAGCGGCTCTTCCGGCAACTCTCCGTCTTTGCCAATAGCTGTACTCTGGAGGCTATAGAGGCAGTCTTTCGACAAGAGGATCAAAGCGGAGATGTATTGAATGGTATCAGTTCATTGCTCGACAACAGCCTACTGCAACGAATCAACCAGGAGGACGGGGAGCCACGATTTATGCTGCTGGAAACTGTGCGCGAGTATGGAAAAGAATGCTTGGTTGCGAGCGGAGAGACCGAGACAAGTGAGAGGGCACATGCATTGTATTATCTGGCTCTAGCAGAGCAGGTTGCACCACGCTTGCGAGGGGGAGGACAACAGCTTCTGTGGATAGAGCGTCTCAGTGTGGAGCAAGAGAATCTACGGGTAGCCCTCCGTTGGCTGATTGAGCATCAGGAGACAGCGTTGGCAGTGCGCTTCAGTGCAGCCTTATGGTGGTATTGGACCACGCGCGGCTCCTTCAATGAGGGTCAAGGCTTCTTGGAAGCCGCTCTCGGTTTGCCTCATGCAGAAATATCTACAGGAGCACGAGCGCAAGCCCTATGTGGAGCAGGTTCTTTAGCCTTGCGTCAGGGCAATTATATGCTAGCTTCCAAGTTACTTGAGGAAAGCGTCACCTGCTTCCGGCAGCTAGAGGATACACGTGGCTCCACAGAGGCATTGCTGAATCTAGGGCTTGTGCGTGCTTATCAGCAGGATTTTGTACAGGCTCGCTCCTTGATGGAACAGAGTATCGCGCTCAGTCGAGAAGTGAGAGATACATGGTTGCTTGGATTTGCACTGGACAGTTTGGCGCGGTTGGCATGGAAACAGGGTGATATCGAAACAACACGTACACTCTCGGAGGAGGGTCTGGTACTGGCTCCGCAAATAGGAGAGATACGTGGACAAATTAGTTCGCGCAAGCTATTGGCATCCGTCGCCCTTAGTTGCAGTGACTATGCTCAGGCAGCAACTTTTGCACGTGAACTCTTCACTATTGCTCAGGAGATAAATGACAAGGAATCCCTGTTTAGCTCGCTATTCATGTTGGCATCCATTGCGAAGAGTCAGGGCAATTATGACCAGGCACTGACGTTTTACAACCGGAGCATGACAATAGCTCACGAAACTGGTAGTGCGCGCAATAGCAGTATGGTCCTCTCTCGCCTGGGAGATATTGCACAAGGACAGGGCAATCATACTCAGGCGAGCGCGTACTATCACGAAAGCCTGTCACTTGCACCCACCTTTGAGGATCAAGAGGTCGTGGGAAGGTCGCTACTTGGATTGGGACGAATCGCGAGAGCAGAGGGACGCTACTGGCGAGCCGCGTGTCTTTTGAGTGCAGCAGAGGTGCGTTTGAACTTTAACACGGACATGGATCCGACCGAACGTGCGGACTTCGGGCGTGATGTAGCGGTCACACGGGTACGCTTGGGCGCAGAGGCATATGCCAAAGCCCGGGAAGCAGGTCGTAAGATGACGCCAGAACAAGCCCTTGCAGTTCTCGAACCTTCTACGCTGAATTCCTCCTCAACCCATCCTGATACGTTAACAGCCCGCGAGGTAGAAGTGTTACACCTGGTTGCTTTAGGATGGACCGATGCTCAAGTGGCCGAAAAGCTGGTCATCAGTCCACGGACGGTGCAGGGCCACCTACGCTCAATCTACAATAAGATTGATGTGACCTCGCGTAGTGCTGCGACGCGCTACGCCATTGAACACAGGGTGGTCTAAACAGAGTATTATCTTTCCTAAAATCAAACCTGATGAATTTTGACGAATAGGTAATCCTATTGCGTAATTCTGCCGATGTGCAATAGCTATGAGATCAGGTAGACTCCGAATAGATGAAAAGTTCACCCAAGTGAATGAAAAGACAACTAAGGCAAGAAAAAGGAGTCAAGCTCATGTCAGCAGAAGAAAATAAGAACATAGCACGTCGTACAGCCGAGGAACTCTTCAATCGGGGAGACTTGCGCATAGCGGATGAATTGATCTTTGCTAAGGCCGTCGACCACAATGAGCCGCCTGGAACCGATTGCCGTGAACACTTCAAGCGGGTTGTCAATATGATGCGGAGTGCTTTTCCTGATCTTCAGATGCGCATCGACGATATGGTCGCGGAGGGAGACAAGGTTGCCATGCGTATTACCATGACTGGAACACATAGTGGCCCAGACGCCTTTTTTGGTATTCCTCCATCGGGCAAGCATTTCGAAGTCCAACAAATGCGTCTTGTTCGCTTCGCCAATGGTCAGATGACGGATACCTGGTCGGTGATTGATATGATGGGCTGGATGCAGCAATTGGGTGGCATTCCTGCTCCAGGAGGCGGAAGTGGGAGTAGCGAAGCTGTCATACGCGGACGGTAAGGACTTATCCGGCAGTTTTGGAGGTGTGACCCTCGTCATCGCCCCTCCTTTTGCCCCGTCTTCTGCCATTCATCGCCGCACACCAGGTAGCAATTCCCTTTCGTATTATGCTATCAAACTTTCTCTTGTGCCACGCCCTCTTTCCCCTCAGAAGAGGTACTCGTATGGAGATTTCCTGCAGTTCCAGTGGGTCCTTCCAAATAGAGAGCGAGACGTCGCAAGTGCTGGAGCAACTGCCTGAACTGCTCTTCCCCCACTACCTGTACCCATTCCTGCTGGAGCTGCTCGACTACCTCCCGTGCCACACGATTCACCTCCCAGCCACGTTCGGTCCGCCTGATCAAGACAGCACGGCCATCGGTAGGGTCTGGAACCCGCTCAACATACCCACGCTGCTCCAACACGTCGATGATCTCGCCCATGGATTGCTTGGTCATTCCTGCACGCTGAGCCAACTCTGTCAGTCGACTCCCTTCGGACTTACACCATTGGAAGACGACCTGGTACGTGGGGCGATAGTCTGTAAAGCCACGTTCGGCTAAAGTAGCCGAGACACGCCGAGTGATCACTTGCACCGGGATGGTTAGCAAGGCACCTACCATAAGCGAATCATACGGGGTTGCTTCCTGAGCCATAATACAATTCCTCCTCTCTTGACATTATAATCAGGAATCCTTATAATTGCAATATAGTCAGGAAACCTGATAAGTTAGTAACAGGAATTCTCTGATTACTAGACACGAGAGAAACATAAGGAGGAATGTCATGTCAGCACCAATCCCGCAGCAAGTCCTGCACCAAGTGATCACCGCCTTCGATCAAAGCGACTGGACCATCTTCGACAGCCACCCAGGCCTCTATGAAACGCGCCAGCATTTGCCCCACCTATACGCCGCCTTTCCTGACCTGCACCACACGATCGAGGTCGAGCTAGAGGAGAGTGATATGATTGCCTGTGTGGCGACGCTACGTGGGACCCATCAAAGATCGTTCATGGGAATTGCGCCAACTGGTAAACAGGTCAGCTTCATGCTGCTCATGATTGATCGTATCTCCAATGGCAGCATCGTCCAGCACTGGGCGATTCCGGACTTCCTGAGCCTATTCCTGCAACTTGGAGCAACCATTCAACCATCAGAACCGACCCATAGCACACCTGAGTGCTAGCCAAGGTCATAGATCGTCAAAAGAACGAGTTCTGGCGAGTGCATAATCCACGAGAAGGCTTCTGCACTGAAAATCGTGATTGACCGTTTTGATGCAGCATAGCGTTCAATCACACATTGCTCAGTCATCCGCTGTGGAAAGAGGAGAGTTATCAATGTACCAGATCGTGCTGTTCATTCAACAGTGGATTGTACATATGAAGCAATATGGTGGGAATACAACTGTATAATCAGCAACAATATTCTGCTGACCAGAAAGCACTTCAAACCGCGAAAACAGATAAAGCTTATAAGGTTGACTTGACTACGTTGAAAAGCCAGTTTTTAGCTATTCAGTTGCCAACGATGAAAGTTGAGAGTTCGTATGTCATGTGTTGTAAATATACGAGTTATTGATGAGGAGTCAGAACTGCGCTAAAACCTTGCCACATACTGAGAAACATGCTGTGAGTCATACGCTGAAAATTGGCACGCGAAGAGTCAGCAATATAGACATACTGGCTGTCGCCACCGCGTACAACAAAAATATGGCCGCCTGGATAGTAGAAGTTATCGCGTACTCCCACAATAATAGGCTTCCCTTTGTTACTAATCGTGATAAGGTCTTGAAGGGTGCGCGTATGAGTAGCACTTGTATCAAAACCAAAGTAAGCAGCAGTCATTGCGATGCCCTCTTCACGTAGAAGACCGAGATTAATGTCATACATACCCAACTTCTGTTCCTCTTGTAAGACATCGGCAGCAATGAGGTGACGCCCATAGGCATTCATGACCATTGCCATTGCTATACCTGAGCATGATGAATAAGACCATACCTGCCACTGATAATCTGTATAGTACTGAGCTCGTGAAGCCGAGTCGATACGTACTACCCCTGCGCTTACCGTACCAGGAAGCACAGGTAATGAGGTTGCATAGACAGATGTTTGTATATCGCTGGCTTGCGAATCGTTTAGAATGGTAAAACCAATACCCTTACTAAATGTACTCGGCTCTCGTTTGGTAAACCCATCTTGCACAAAAAGCGTGAGGCAAACCATGACCAAAAATCCAAGGGAGACAAGAGTACGCCTACGTGTATACCAGGAGGCTGATAGTACAAATAAAAAGAAGTGCTTTTGTAAACGCATTTTCCTACACCGAAGATGGTCACTCCATCCACCAACAACGAAGCCTGTGCCAATAACTATCATGAGTACCAGGAGTAGAGCAATGACTACAGCAGACACCATACATTACCGTTCTCCAAAACTTACCCAAACATGGACATGCCACATTCAGTGTTCGGTTCCTCTTTCCTTCACACCTGCTAGGAGTCCCTAGTCTGACAGTATGTCCCGAGGCGTGACTTCCCGTAGAACTTACGGTAGTTCAATTCTTATCGCTAACGCCGCTAAATTCTTGGCGGCGTTATAATCTCTATCCGTGACGTTTCCGCAGTCCTCACACACAAACACACGATCTGCTAAGGTCAAATCCTCTTTGACCCAACCGCAAGCATGGCACGTCTTGCTTGATGGATACCAGCGTGATGCGAGCTTGACTTCCACTCCTGCGAATGCCGCCTTGTAGAGAACTTGACGCTTGAACTCATACAAGCCTACTTCAGCACATGCCCTTGCTAGCTTGTGGTTTTTGAGCATTCCTGATACGTTCAAGTCCTCTAAGACGATGCACGAAGGCCGTTCGCGGTCGTGCTTGGTTCTCGCCACAATTGCGCTTGTTGCTTTGTGCAGGGCATCTTTCCTGACGTTGGCGATACGGACATGCACTCTTGCGAGTTTCTGCTTGGCTTTCTTGCGATTGTTAGAGCCTTTCTTCTTACGGGAATGTTGACGCGATGCTCTCTTTAACGCAGTGATTTTCTTACGCAGGGCTTTGGGATTGTCGAATGTGCGTCCATCAGAGAGAGTAGCCAGCATCTTTATTCCCAGGTCTACCCCGATAGCCTCACCCGTTGCCTGTGTCGGTTCTCCCATTTCTTCGTGTATGCAGATGGACACGAACCAACGACCCCCATGTTCTGAGATCGTCGCACTCCCAATCTTGATGTTCCTGGGCAAGTAGCCATGCTCTTTCAATCGGAGGGGCCCTAAACGCGGCAACTGAATAGCCTCAGGATACACATGAATGGTTCCTGTAAATCGTGCGCTCCCGATCTGCTTTTTGCGCGATTTGTATTTGGGATAGCCGCATTTGCCTTTCCACTTGCCCTCTTTTTTGAGACGACACTTGCAAAAAAAGTGCTTAAAGCCATCGTCGGCATCACGCAAGCCCTCTTGGAAAGCGCATTTACTGACTTCGTACATCCAGGGCGTGGACTGCTTGAGGATATTGATTTCTCGATGCAGTTGTGCAGCATACGGCGTATGCAACCCTGCTTTATAGTTCTCGCGTCTGCGTGTCAACGCGTAGTTATAGGCCCATCGTGCCGCACCTGCGTGCTTCATGCAGAGCGTCCGTTGCTCGTTATTGAGGTCGATTTCGGCTTTATACCCACGCTTGACAAGCATTACTTTTTGCCTTTCTCTTGTTGCTGCAATCGTTCCAACATCCAAATAACTTGAGCATTGAACGAACGTTTATTCTCTTTGGCTTGTGCGTCAATCCATGTAAACAAGTCAGGAGAAAACCGTATCGAAATTTGGCGGTCTGTTTCTTTCTTCATGTAACCTATTGTAGACTATTTTAGGTTACATATCAAGTCCCTATTTGTCACTGCAATGCCTACGCATGGCTATGGTTTATGCCACTAGTACACGAAGACTCAAATTGTTCGGTGGTTTAGATAGTCAATGCTTTGCCTTGAGAGGTCCACTTGAACGGTTTGGCCGTTTGATTGTAATAGGTGATGAAAGCCAGCACCCTGGTCTCTA
>JAABUZ0100001922.1_pt1 | contig 36721 bp, 29 predicted proteins | sample 5562091 | NCBI WGS metagenome assembly JAABUZ01 (sample SAMN12813069, study PRJNA571459) | rock metagenome | isolation source: Antarctica rocks | place: Antarctica: Victoria Land, Linnaeus Terrace sud | collected 2015-12-21 | reverse complement strand
CTTCTTCGAGCACCTTGACCGTGCTCCTGCCCTGGCACTCCAGCACATCGGCAGCCCCGGTCTCCCCGATTCCACCGCCGTCGCTCGTGCGGCGTGACGACGCACAAGTTCCCTGGAAGGATTTAGGGGGCGCAGAAACAGCAGTAACGGCACTTCCACAATGCTTGGTACAGGATTCCACACCGAGCCAATCGACGCCAGGTGGGGGTCGCGGCCCGAAATCACAAAGGAAGCGAGCGCCGTTCGTGCAACCGCATCGTCGTAGTACAGATGCACATCCAACGCAAGCCACGCTCCCAGGGCAACGTAGAGTACGCCCGCCACAACCATGAGTGTGCGTATCGTCACCAGGGACGCTACGACACATGCAACTCTGGACATCGCGCCCGGCGTGTCGACAGAGACGAGCGGGTGGTCAGAAGGAAGGATGCGCAGACGTTCCGAACCAATCATCGATAGGAGACCTTCTTAAAAACGGCCAGGATGCACGCGTACGGCGCGCATGACCCCTGCAAGCATACCCGTTATCGAATAACGTCACGCTTCCTCGAATTAACGCGCTACAGGAGCGGCACGTCTCCACGAGATGTGTTAGTAGCACTTGATGTTACCATATCGCTTCTTCGAGCGAAATCATATTAAGATCATGAGGACGCTCTGCCACCACCGAGGGCAGTCGCGGCTCCATCTTGGATAACGTGCTGACACGACAGAAGGTGGCGCACAAGTGGTCCCCGTCATAGGAGACGGGCAAAGTGGTACGAGTGTCGCATCGCTCGCGCTGGAAGTGGGCCTCATCACACGGGAGAGGCAAACGCCACGCCCAGACCTGCCGCTACCCTATGCAGGTAGTCTCGGGCCACAGGCATCTGCTCCTTCATCAGGTGTTCGATCACCACATAGGTGGCTTCGGGAAAGCCTTGCAGCGCTGTCAAGACTGCCCTGTGGTCTATCAGGTCCTCAGGATCGCCCGTATACGTCTCGTTCAGATGGGTGATCAAACGGTCTTCCACGACCGCTCCTTTGCTGTGTGCTCCGGAGATGCGTCCTGCCCCGAGCGTAGCAACCATGCTGTGAATCGCTGGTCCAGAGTTGAAAACCGTGTCCAGGGTGATCCAGTTGACAGGGTCCAGATGGATCTTCAGCGAGGAGGATCCCACCGCGTCGAGCACCGCTCGCGCGGTCGCGGCGTCACGCAACGTCGTAGTCACATGGCACTCGAGCGCCAGAAGCACTCCCTCGTCCTCCGCCGCATGCACCGCGACGGCCAGCGTTGCTATCAGCCGATCCCGAGTCGCGGCCGTGAAGTTATCGCGGTGTGGGAACCAGTTCCCTCGAGGGTTCAAGCTCCCAATGCCGACGATCACCGCGGGGCAGCCCGCGGCAGAGGCAACCCTGCTCGCCTGACGAACCACCTCGATGTTGTCTCGACGAACACGAACGTCGGGATGCACGAATGTCGTACCGTACTGTCCGAACTCAACGAGATCCACGCCCTCACCCGCAAAGATGCCAGCGATGTCCCGCGCCTGTTCGGTGGAAATGTCAGCCGGTGGCTCTGTGGGCGCGACGGCCCCGCCCGAAAAGCCGAGATCTTTTATAGCGCGAACCGCTGCGCTGTCGATGGACGTGAAACGCCGTGGCAAAAGTCCTGCGATACCAAGTTTCATGCGCCGCCCCTTCCTGCTGTCATCATCACCCCGTACATGCACCGCTCCCACAGCATGCTACACAAACACCGCACGCACTGTTCGTCAACACCAGTTCACGGCGCTCCAGACCCCGACCAAAGTTGAAAATCCCCCGACCTGCCCCTTTGTTCAACGAGGCGGCCATCAACCCCGATGACTCCGTCACGCAGTGGACGCACGGGTGCCCTCTGGGCACGCGGTCGGTCGTACTGTGCCATCCAACCGCAGTATCCACGGCCCCACGAGCCACCACCGAAGATGAAAATCAGGGCTCGCCGACGCGTAGGGGCGTATTGCAATACGCCCCTACAATCTACCAACCGGTGATGGGCTATTTTCAGGGCAGTATCCACGGCCCCACGAGCCACCACCGAAGATGAAAAAGGGTCGTCCCTTCCCGACCGCAGTCGGCCGTACTCTGCCATCGGGTGCCCTCTGGGCGCGCAGTCGGAGGCTTATACAACCAGCCGCTGATATTCTTTTTCAAAGCAGCGTCGATGCCCCTCGGGGGCACCCCCGAGGGATGAAAAGCATGCCATCCCCGTGGAACCACGCGGGGAGTCCGCGAAGGCGGACTTTGCCCTGTCAGGCGCGATTTCAGTCGCTGGCCGCGCCTGACCATCGAGGCGGAGATTATCAACCAGCCGGTGATGCCCCTTTTCAGAGCAGTGCAGCCGGAGGCACGAACAGCCGCACGGCAAGACTCCTGTTCAGGACAGAGCCAACCGCACAAGGAGATACGCTCCGAACGCACCCGCACCACCAGCGTTCACCCGCATCAGCCAGTGGAAGTTCTGGCGGATGCTGTTGGTGGAAAACCGCTTCCTCCATGCAAGTGTCGCCGCAGAAAGCGCAACGAGAACGAGCGCTGCAGTGACGCCCTCCAACAGAGTAAACCGAATCGCCAGCAACGTCCCCATGACCACCGCCCCGCAGAAAAAACAGGCCACGGCGATCCAGAAACAGCGCTCAGCCCCCCAGACAACCGCGGGCGTCATATCGCCACGCCGCCGATCCTCGTCGATCTGGTACAGCTGTGTCAGCGGGTAGAAACCCAGCGTCATGATCGCGGCACTTGCCAGACCAGCGACTCCCTCCCAGGTTCCCAAACGAGCAGTTGTGGCGTTCACCCCGAACCAGCCCCCGAGAAATCCCCCAAAGCCCTGTCCAGTGACCACCGTGATGAGCGCGGGCCAGGGCCGTGCCTTCCAGCGCGTGAGTGGCTGTGAGTATCCCACCATCATCACGTAGAGCACTGCGTACAGTATCACGAACGGTGGATTGACGAGGACGGAGAGTGCGAGTCCGATGCTCAACATACCGAGAGAAAACGGGAGCAGCGCTAGTATCACCGGCGGAGGCGCCTCCAGCCCGCCTATCGGCCCCTCGTCCCGATCGTAGTACGAGTTAAAGGCAGTCCCGCCACCATAGAGGAAGATATGAAAAGCCAGAAACGCGACCAGCGTGCGCCAGGTGACGTGCCCCCCGCCCAGCAGCATACCCCACAGAAAAATAGGTGCGAGCAGCATTTGAAAGTTCAGGCGCAGATGAATCAGCAGTGACCGCAATCGTGCCCCTCTCTGCTACACCGTATCGTCAGGTTTTTTTCCCCATGCCAGCACGCCGAGCCCCCCCAGCACCACATCCGTATGAATGTCCACAAACCCGGCCGACGACAACGCCTGGCCCAACGTGAGGTGCGTATATCGTCGGTGTGCCCGGCTCATCACGCGCCACAAAATGACTGACAGGAGGAAACGTGGATCACGGCTAAAGCTCAAGAGCTCCGGTGGCGATACATACCCCTCCCGCGGCTCCATGAAGGCCGCCACGCCACCCATCCTCACGACACCGTACGTGGACGCCAGGACGCCTGCGGGATCGGGCAACAGATACAGGAAGCTGTGCCCTGTCACCATATCAACAGAGGTGGCGCACAGGGGAAGTCTCGTCGCATCACCCGCCAATAACTGGGTGCGTTTCTGCCGCTGATACAGCCGCTCCCTGGCAATAGCAAGCATGGATGTTGAAATGTCCAGGCCAACATACCGGGCATCAGGCCGGCGCTCCGCCATAGCACAGATCGTCACGCCGGGTCCACAGCCCAGGTCCAGGACCAGCGGTGCATCCCCCGGCGGAATGGCGTCCGCGAGACGGGCACAACTTGCCCGCCACGCGGGAACGTCGGTGTAGATCGCATACGGTAGCGCCCCCACCTCGAACAACCAGCCCGATAGACGGACTAGCACGTTCACCCGCTGTGGCGTCCAAATACGAGTGCCGCGTTTATTCCTCCGAATCCGAAGGAGTTCGACAGGACATACATGACGTCACGTTCGATTCCTTCTCCACGGATACAGGCCACGGCACACGCAGGATCCTGCTCACAGAGGTTCGCCGTCGGTGGCAGCCACGAACGTGAGATCGCCAGCGCGCAAATAGCCGCTTCCATCGCCCCGGTTGCCCCTAACGCGTGTCCGTGCAGCCCCTTTGTGCCACTTACGGGCACCGCAGCCGCCGAAGCTCCGAGCGCCAGATGAATTGCACGGGACTCGGCCAGGTCATTTAATACGCTCGAACTGGCGTGGGCATTGATATACCCGATGCACCCGGGGGAAACGTGTGCTTCTTCTAGAGCCAGGAGCATCGACCGGGCTGCCTGGCTTCCGTCGGTCCTCGGTGCCGTCATATGATGGGCATCATTCGTATGCCCGTACCCACATACCTCCGCATAGACCCGCGCACCACGCCGCCGTGCCGCACCAAGCTCCTCGAGCACCAGCACCGCCGACGCCTCGGCCATCACAAAGCCACTGCGCTCGATATCAAACGGACAACAGGCGCGTACCGGACAGTCATTGCGGCTGGACATCGCTTTGATCAGCGCGAACGAGCCAAAGGTCAATGGAGCAAGTGGCGCCTCCGCGCCACCCGCCAGAATCAGATCGGCGTGCCCGGCTTTGATGGCGCGGAACGCTTCACCAATGGCGATCGCGCCAGAAGCGCAACTGTTCGCGTTCCCCATGCTGGGTCCGGTAAGCCCGAGTTCGAGCGCCACATTGCTGCACGCCGCCCCACCAAACACCGACAGTGCCAGAAAGGGATCCACGGCACGCACCCCCGACTGTCCGAACCGGGCGTGCTGTTCCTCGGCATAGGCCACACCGCCAAGAGCAGAACCGATGAATACGCCGGAGCGGTCTCCCCTGGGAAGTTCATCGCCAAAGCCAGCGTCGTCCGCTGCCATCAGGCACGCTGCCATCGCGAAGGCCGAGAAGCGGTCCAGGCGTCGCGCTCTCCGCTCGCTGACATATCGAAGTGGATCAAAGTCATTGACCTCGGCGGCGACCCGCGTTCGGAAAGGAGAAGCATCGAAGCGCGTGACCGGCCCGATTGCCGTCTTTCCCCGGCGCAGGCCCGCCCACAGGCCATCGACACCGTGTCCAATGGGCGTCACGGCCCCGATTCCTGTGATGACGACGCGGCGGCCGTTCATGACCCCTGCTCGGCAACCTGCTTGAGGCCGTGCAGCGTCTGCTGGGCGATATGCCGTACAAACAGTTCCCCCACGAACACCTGTCCTGCCCGGGACGCTACCATTGGCCACCCGCCCCGTAACTCATGCTCCAGCGTAATGTCTACGTCCGTCCCACGTGGAGCAAATCGCCAGGCAACGCGCATGTCGCGGGTGGCCCCCGCGATGTGGTGATAGACGATGACACACGCTGTAGCACGACATTGCTGCCACGCCGTCCATCGCACGGGAATACCGCTGCGGGATGCGCCCATGGCATACACACCCGCATCGCCACCTCCACTCAGCCGTCGAACATACCGATAATGGGGGAGCAAGGACGGCCATCGTTCGACATCCGCCGCAAGGTGAAAGACACGCGCATAGGGAGCGCTGATCGTGATCGCGTCAAGAGTTCGCAACATGGTCTGTTCAGAATAGCAGACCCGCAAGAAACCGAGGTGACAGGGCCCGGCGCGCGGGCATACGGTCAGCCGTGATGTCACCAAGCATGCGCGCCACCATCGGCTTTCGCGAAAGCTGATAGGCGACTCGATCAATCAACCACGGCCTCTGAATCACCACCTGCATCAGAGCCGCAACGAGCCGCTGATGTTGAAATGCCGCGTGCCTCGCCCCCTCGTATAACCTGGGCACCAGCATCGCCGCATCGGACCGTGCTGCGTAGCGCGCGGCAAGACATCCGGCCAGTTCAGCACCGCGAACCGCGCGGTAGAGACCCTCACCCGTGAAGGGATCCAAAAAGCCCGCTGCATCGCCGATGAGCACAACCCCCGCCACCGTAGCCCGGCGAGCCGACCGCGCGAGCGGTCCAATGACCCGGAGCGGAGCCTCCAGGTGCCCCTGCTGAAGCCGGGGCCACAGACCGGGCAACGCTTGGAGCAATCGTTGCACATACGGCAGGGGCTGCCCGCGCCAGATCGTCACGTCTGCCGCCGGAGCAATCAGCGTCACGTTGGCTCGGCCGTTTCCCAGTGGTGCGACACCGACGTAATACCGACGTGAGAGATGAAACTCCCCGTAGTCCTTGAGGCCGGGGACGTCACGCATGTGCAGCACAAATCCCATACGGCGGAGCCATCGTGTGTCGTGGAGCAGGCCCAGTCGCTGCGCGATCACCGAGTGCGGACCGTCACAACCAAACACGAGTGTCGCACGGTACTCCCGTCGCTGCCCGTCCTCCCGTGCCACCACGCCAGTCACGGTAGCGCCGGTGCGCAACACATCTTCCACGCGCACACCGGTCTGCACCGTGGCACCCATCGCGCGGGCATGGGTCAGCAAGATATCGTCGAGCACGCGCCGCTCCAGTGCGCGCGCTCCGGATGCATGGTCGATCATAAACTGCCGTCCACCGGGTGTCGTCACGCACATCCCGCGCAACATCGCGGGACGAGCGGCATCGATTGCCCCCAACGCGCCACTTCGGTCCAGCACCGCCGCCATCTCGGGGTTCAGGTACTCGGAACACGGTTTGTCGCGGGGGAACCGCGACTTGTCGAGGAGCAGTACATCGCGCCCTTGCCGGACAAGGAACGCCGCCGCTGTCGCACCCGCTGGCCCGCCACCGACGACGATAGCGTCATGCATGGCAAGAAGATATCAGCGACATGCGAAACCAGGGATGGACGTAGATATCTGCTCCGTCCAGTCCCGCGTTGGCTGCCAGTTCGGCCAACTCCCGTGGAGTATACGAACGGCGGACCGACAAGGGGCCGTCGTGCCGTGTCATGGGTGAACGTGCAAACACGTGGGTGGCCAGCCAGGCGGCCACGTACGCAACTTCACTGCGGTAGAGATCCACGACGACCGACCCGATCCGACTCACCCGATGCATCTCACGGAGCAACGCCACCGCGTCAACGGGAGCAAAATGGTGCAGCGTCAACGAGCACAACGCAATGTCCACGGACCCGTCGGCAAGGGGCAGGTGGAGGCCGTCAGCGCGCACATACCGCAAATCAGATGCCTGCCCGTTTGTGGTATCCATCGCTTCCCGCACAATGTCCAGATTTCGGTCGAGGCAGAGAAACCGCAGGCGAATCCCACCTTTCCGAAACGCCGCGAGCAGCGCTGCTGGCACGTCGGCCGATCCGGTACCGATGTCCAGCAGCGTCACGGGACGATCCAGCGGGAGTGGCAAACGAGCGAGCGCACGGCGTGCGGTAGACGTGCCCCCAAACAGTCGATTGAGGCGCCGCAGGTCTTCGAGGTTGCTGCGAAGTGCGGCGCGTGGTACGACGGACGCATCCAGTTGCTCACCACGCTCCGATCGACGCATCACGGATCCACTACACGCGAGCAGCGGTCGCTTCAGTCAGTTTTCCCGCTTGTCGAACCGGATGACGATCCAGATGATGCGGTGGACGAACCGGAAGGCGTGGGTGCCGGGGCCTTGGACGAAGAACCAGAAGACTCCGCACTCGGCTTCGACTCACCTGATGCCGCGGCCGCTGGCGTCTCTTTCGCGTCGCCCTTGTTTCCCGTATCGCCCTTTTCGCCAGACTGATCGGACGAACCTTCCTTCTTGCCGGTACCACCTTCCGCAGCCGAGCGACCTTCAGTTTTGAACCAGCCCGATCCTTTAAAAATAATGCCCGCCGGTGACAGAAGCTTTTTGATCACGCCGCCGCATTGGGGGCAGACCATCAACGGAGGATCCTGAAAGCTCCGAAACTGTTCGAACCGGTGGTTGCACTCCGTACACTTATACTCGTAAATGGGCATGCCTGGTGTTCACTCCCTCTTGATCGTATGCGCATATCGTATGGCCCAACATGCTGATTGTCGATGAATTCGTGCATACAGGTTCCATCAGGCACACGAGCCAAATAGGTGCGCCGATGGAAGCAGACGCGTTCTCCACGCTACGCCGAGAGGACGACTGGCTCGGCCTCCCGTGGCTCTAGCTCGTGCTTCCTGAACTGCATCATGTAGAGTTTATGGTAATAGCCGTGCAGCGCGAGAAGTTCATCGTGCGTACCACGCTCCACAATGGTTCCCTTATCGATCACCACCACCTGGCTTGCGTGTTTGACGGTTGACAGACGATGCGCAATGACAAATGACGTCCTCCCTTCGAGCAGCCGCTCAAGCGCCTGCTGAATCAGTATTTCTGTCTGCGTATCCACGCTGGACGTCGCCTCATCTAGAATGAGCACACGTGGGTTCGCGAGCAATGCGCGCGCGAAACTGATCAGTTGCCGTTGCCCGACGGAGAGAATCGAACCGCGCTCCTGCACGTCCGTCTCATAGCCATCCTCGTGTGCCATAATGAAGTGGTGGGCATTGACAGCGCGCGCCGCCTCCTCAACCTCTGCATCCGTCGCGTCAAGACGGCCATATCGGATGTTTTCGCGTATCGTACCCGAGAATAAGAAGGTGTCCTGGAGTACAATGCCCATCTGCCGCCGCAATGAGGCCAGCGAGACACTCTTGATGTCGATACCGTCGATATAGATGTGGCCCTGTTGTATGTCGTAGAAACGGTTCAGCAGGTTCACCATGGAACTCTTGCCCGCACCGGTCTGGCCCACAAACGCGATCGTCTCACCAGGTCGCGCGTGCAAGGAAATGTCCTTCAAAACATAGCGGTCCCGTCGATACCCGAAGTAGACATGTTCGAACACAACCTCACCCTGAATTGCTGGCATCTCCGTCGCGCCCGGTGCATCAACAATGGTTGGTTGGACATCCAGCAACTCAAAGATGCGCTCTCCACCCGCCATAGCGCTCTGGAGGATCGTATACCGCTGGCTCAGGTCGCGGACCGGCTCGAAAAACCGTCCCACGTAGGCAAGAAACGCGACCAGCACCCCGACGGTGAGATCTTGATGGGAAAGAATGCGCGTGCCGCCGTACCACACCACCAGGGCGGTCGCGACGGAGGACAGAATATCCACCGTGGGAAAGAAACCCGCCCCTAACGCCGTTGCCTTCAGGTTCGCGTCGAGATTCTCGCGATTGATCCCTGCAAAATCCTTCAAGTTGCGGTCTTCACGACTGAAAGCCTGAATCACCCGCACGCCCGATACGTTCTCCTGGAGACTCCCGTTGACGCGGGAAATCCGTCTCCGGACCTCACGGTAGGTCTCGCGGGCGAGCATGCGAAACCCAAAGGACAGGACAATCATGAATGGCAGGACCACAAACGTCAGGAGCGATAGACGAATGTTCATGGTCAGCATCACCACGATGATGCCCAGAAGTATGAACACGTCCATAAAGACGGCGAGAATGCCGGAACTCAGCAGTTCATTGAGCGTCGTCACGTCGCTGATGAAGCGGGACATGATCCGCCCCGCCTCCATCTGGTCGTAAAAACTCAGCTCCAGATGCTGAACGTGGCTGAACAACTGCATACGCAGGTTGTAGAGCACCTGCTGGCCAATCATGCCCATCGTATACTGCTGCACGTAGCCTGCGCCCCAGGCCACGACATACGTCCCCACATACCCGAGTGCCAGCAGATCCAGCAGCGTTTGATTGTGCTTCAAAATCGCGCTGTCGATCGCGACTTTCAGAATATACGGTCCCGCTAACGACGCGATGGCCCCGAGGACCATCATAGCCACCGCTGCCAGCATCATCCTGCGAAATGGTCTGATGTACTGCACCAGACGCCGCATAATGCGTGGATCGTAGGCCTTGCCCAGTAACTCGTCGTCGTAGACAGGACGTACGGCCATAAAACGTGTGCGCGCGGACTGTCACCTTCAGGCGACAGCGGAAGCGCACCCTCCTTCCTTTGTGCTACACTTGATGCGTGCAACGTGCGCCGCGTGAGCGGATGCCTCCGCACCGGACGCTCCCCGAGGAGCTTCCTTGCCACCTGGGGCATGTCCCCAGGTAGCGGGCTGCCTGTCATGCAGCCTATCGTGTCGGATGTCAGTCACCAGACTGCTCTTCCAGACGCAAGCCGTCTGCTTTAGCTGACGGTTCATGACTACCGTGCCACCTCTTGCGCTCTGCTCAGCATCCGTGCGGCTTCGACACGCGTCATCTTTTCCGCAGGAAGCTCGCTGTCGCCATCATCAAGTCCCAGCGCCGCGGCCTCTTGCTGTTCCCGCGACTGGAGGTAGTGGAGGTGGGCATACATGCCGTTATACGCGAGCAGTTCTTCGTGCTTGCCTCGTTCGACAATTTCGCCGTGGTCCAGAACAAGAATCTGGTCAGCAGGGCGCACGGTCGATAGCCGCTGAGCAATCACAAACGTTGTCCGGCCACGCATCAACTCTTGCAGTGCCTCCTGAATCAGGTGCTCCGTCTCCGAGTCCACACTCGCTGTAGAGTCGTCCAGAAGCAGAATTCGGGGGTCCATCAAGAGCGCCCGTGCGATGCTGATGCGCTGCTTCTGCCCACCCGAGAGCGTCACACCACGTTCACCCACCTCAGTGTCGTACCCTTGCGCGAATGACTCTATGAAGTCGTGCGCCCGTGCCGCGCGTGCCGCCGCCTCTACCTGTTCCTGTGTCGCGTCCGGTTTCCCATAGGCAATGTTTTCTCGAATCGTGGCAGAAAACAGGAAGCTCTCCTGCAGCACCATCCCGATCTGGCGACGCAACGACGTAAAGGTCACATCGCGCACGTCGTGACCATCGATAGTGATGCGACCGCTCGACACATCGTAGAAGCGGGGGATGAGGTTGATGAGCGTACTCTTTCCAGCTCCCGTCGAACCCACGAGCGCCACCACCTCGCCCGACCGAGCTTCCACCGAAATGCCCTTGAGCACTGGCTGGCCCGCTCGATAGCCGAACGAGACATCTTCGAAACGCACCGCGTCCCGAAGCACAGATAACGGGATCGCATCCGCACGCTGCCGCACAGGCGAAGGAGCATCGAGTATCTGAAAGATACGCTCGCCCGACGCCATCGCTCGTGTCAGCACGTTGACCACTGGCCCCAGCATGCGAATGGGCGGAATAAGCAGCGCAAGGTAACTGTTGAACGCAACCAGAGTCCCGACAGAAAGCCGACCTTGCACGACGAGTGACCCGCCGTACCATATTGTGAGCGCCGTGCCAACGCCTGCCAGGAACGTCATGGATGGAAACGTAAAGGAATAAATCTTCACCGCCTGCACGTTCATCTTGAGAAACTTCAGATTCTCAGCGGCATACTTTTCAATCTCTGTCTGCTCGCGGTGAAAGGCTTTCACCACGCGCACGCCGGTCAGATTCTCCTGCAACACCGTGTTCATGACGGCAAACTGCTGCTGTGTCTTTCCATACACCGGTCGAATAACATGACCAAAGCGCAGTGTCGTAAAGATCAGAAACGGTATCGGGATGAGTGACAGCGTTGCCAGCTTCCAATCGGTGCTGTACAGGAGAAACAGCACGCTCACGAGCACAACAGCGGCATTGACACTGTTGAGAAGGCCACTGCCAGTCAACATGCGAATGGCGTCAACGTCGGCAGTGACGCGAGACATGATTTGACCGGTCTGCGCACGATCGTGGTATGCAAATGACAATCGCTGCAAATGGTCATACATGTTGTTGCGCACATCGTACGCCACACGCTGGGACACATATTCACTCAGATACGCCTGACCGAAAGCGAATCCGCCCTTGACAACATAGACCAAAACAATGAGCACCGCATAGAAGACAAGCAAGCGATACTGTTGCTTACCAATCCCGTCGTCAATAACACGTTGAATAATCCTCGGGATAACCAGGTTGGATACTGTTAAGAGGAGGAGGCAGGCATAGGCGCCCAGTACCCACCAGCGATACGGTCCCATGAATGCAAGCAAACGTCTCAGCACCGGCATGCTATTCTCCCTGTATATGCACATCCGCTACTGCTGCCAGCATGCCGATGCCCAGGTTGCGGAACCGTTGAATTGCTTTGTGTACTCTAATTTCTGACCATACCAGTCGTGCGTGCGCCGTGTCAACGGACAGCCGATGTGATTGACGCTTTGAGAGCCATCTGATACAACAAGCCAATAGCGATGTAAAGGATGAGAGACGTGGCAAGCTCCCCAACACCACCCCCCGCACCCTCGGAACCGCGTCGGGCCCAGGCGCGCGGCAACGGCACTTCGGATGCCACATCGTCTCAGCAGGATATCTCCAGTCGCCTCTATCCACGAGGTGGCGAAGTGACGACGCGGCGTAGCGAGCCGTCTGTTCCCCAGGAGATTCACTACAGCCTCATCGATCCTTCGACCGCCGTCAACGGGAAATTACGCACCGAGGGCGACCTGCAGATCGAAGGTCTGCTCGAAGGTGAACTGGATTGCCTCGGCAGGGTGTTCATTGCTGAAGGCGCTCGCGTCGTCGCACGTATCGGCGGACGTACCGTGGTTGTGGCAGGCGAGGTCGAGGGAGATATCGTCTGCCAGGAGCGATTCGAGGCGCTCGCCACGGCGCGTGTCTCCGGGTCGGTGCGTACGCCCCAACTCACAGTCCACGAAGGCGCAACGATGGACGGCAGCATCACGATGTCGAGCGGGGGACCTGCAATCGCAGTGACGACCGACGAAAGTTCTCCCACTGCCTCTGGCAACGAAGTCGTGCCCTAAATCCGTCCACCGAAATGTGATGTCGTGGACGGGGCAAGACAGTAGCCAATCACGCGACATGACACAATGTCGTCGACAACAGGGATGACAGGAAGGACGTGGCTGGTCGCGTGCAGGAAGGAAAGCTCCCCTCCGTCACCCTTCAGCGCCTCCTGGCCCGGATCCCCACCGCCGATCCATCGGTTCTGCTGGGGCCGTCACCTGGTGAAGACGCGGCGGCGCTGGCTGTTCCAGCGGGAGAAAGTCTGGTCATAGCGACCACCGATCCCATCACCTTTGCAACGCAGAACCCCGGCTGGTACGCCGTACACATCAACGGCAACGACATTGCCACACGGGGCGCCACACCACGCTGGTTTCTCGCCACGATCTTGCTCCCACCAACCGCTGAAGAAGACCTTCCTACGTCGATCCTCGATGACATCATTGCCGCGTGCCGGGAGCTTCAGGTGTCGCTCGTCGGCGGCCATACCGAGGTAACATCGGCTGTCACCCGACCAACCGTGGTCGGCGCCATGCTTGGCACCGCCTCACTCGTCTCGCTCCGCCACACCGGTGGTGCAAAGCCAGGGGATCGTCTGGTGCTTACGCAGGGCATAGCCATCGAGGGAACCGCGATCGTGGCGACCAGCCATCCCGAACATTTGACGGGTGATGCGGCGAATGTATGGTCCCGCGCGGTGGCCCTCCTGCGCAATCCCGGCATCTCCGTGGTAGCGGCCGCACGGATCGCCACACGTTTTCCCGGAGTCCACGCTATGCACGATCCTACAGAGGGCGGACTGGCAACGGCCGTCCACGAGATGTGTGATGCATCCGGCACAGATGTCTCAATTTGTGCCGACGACATCGTTCTGCCCGAAACAGCTCACGTATGTGGCATGCTTGACCTTGATCCTCTCGGACTCCTGGCATCGGGTGCCCTGCTCATCAGCGTCGCGGAGACCGATGTACAGGGACTCCTCGACGCCTATGCACGGGCCACCATACCCGCCACGGCTATCGGCACCGTACACCCGCGTGGCCACGGTCGTACCCTGACCATTGGTTCCCACGCACACCCACTTCCAACGTTTTCCCGCGACGAACTGGCGCGGTACTTCTCATCGGTGGAACATCCGTAGCACAGCAACATCCAGATCCATGGCCCCATGCATGCCACGACAATCCCACCTACGGTACCCATCGTCCAACGAGCTACCACCGACCATGGCATCACCGTCTGCCGTGCCACTCGCCCGGGTCGCCGTTACTCCGCAATCGAATGCCTTACTGGTCCAGCACCATGCGCCGGAGAAACGACTCCATACGATGCAGATAGTCTCGCTGTGTGTTGACGTGCCGCCAACCGTGTCCCTCCCCCTCGTACACGTGAAACTCGTGCTCCTTCCCCAATCTCGCAAGTGCCTCGACAAATCGTCCCGTCTGATCCGGCGCAACATCCGTGTCCTGATCACCGTGCAGCAGCAACAGAGGTGACCGCACAGCTGAGGCGTGGTGGAGTGGGGACCATGTCCGATAGTAGTCGGCGTGATCCCAGCTCGGTCCAATTAATGTGTCCTGGTAGTACCGCTCAAACCGGCTCGTCGGCTCAGCAAGGGTCAGGAGATCGCTGATGCCATACAGGCACACCCCCGCCTTGAACAGGTCGGGCGCCTTCGTCAGGCACAACAGGACCGCAAATCCACCGTTACTTCCACCCCAGGGAACAATGCGGCTAACATCCGCACCCCGGTCCTGGGCGCCAAGCCACGCCACCGCTGACATCGCGTCCGCGAGTTCGCCCTCGCCCCAGTGTCCGTTCAGCGCGTCCTGGTACGCCTTCCCGTAGCCCGAACTGCCCCGATAGTTCACCTGCAGCACCATCCATCCGCGCTGCACAAAGTACTGCAGCATCGGCTCCCAGCGCGCCACCGATTGCGATGTGGGCCCCCCGTGGAACTGGAGCAGCACGGGGTAGCCACGCCCTAAAATCTGTTCTTCGGATGTCGGACGCGGCGTGAACAGGAGACCATGACAGGTCGCGCGATCGGCACTGCGCCAGGAGACAGGCTCGGGAAACACCGCCGGAACCGCGCCGAGACCGCCAACAGCACTGTGAGTCAACTGGCGCGTCTCAAGCGTATCCACGTCCAACGTAAAAACCTCAGGAGGCTGTGCGGGAGACTGAAACGTCATGACCACCGTCGAGGCGTCAAGCCAGGCAGGGTCCGCATGCAAACCAGCTTGATCACACAGCAGTCGCCGCGTACCCGATGGCACATCGACCACTGCCAACCGGATGCTACCGCTGGCGTTGCTCGTATGGACGATACGGCGACTGTCGGGTGACCATGCATAGTTCTGAGCGGCACCCCACGCTGGCGCCGCGTGTTCGACATACTCTGGCGACACGGGAGCCGCCTCGCCCGCACCGTCCACGTGTTCCAGTGTGGTCATCCACAGTGTTAGCCAGCCGCCCCGATCCGACAAAAATGCGAGGCGCGTACCATCTGGCGAAAAGCGTGGTTGCGCGTGAGCAACACCACGCCCCGTCGCGACCGCCATGACCCGCCCACTCTCCACGTGGGCAAGCATGACCGTGCTCTGATCCCACGTCATCAACCGATTGTCATATTGAATCCAGGCGAGCCATCGTCCATCGGCGGACCATTGCGGATCAAACACAAAGTCATCGCCCTCACTCACCCGCCTTGGCCACTGCTGCCCCACGACTGGCACAACGGCAACGGCCTGCTGCTCGTCGTCCACCTGAATGACCATCGCGACGTGTGTGCCATCAGGCGATACGCGCGGAGAAGTCGCCACGCCCGGTGCAGCCGCCAGCGACTGCGAGGGACCGCCCTGTGCCCCAATATGCCAGAGCTTTCCACCCGACACAGAGACAAAGCCAGAGCCGTCCGGAAACCATGAAAACGAGCCCGCGCTACATGGCTGGTCGGAGGTAACCTGCAAAGGGGAGCCCCCGTCGCGGGAAACCACAAAGAGATCCGACCTCCCATCCCACGACCGCGTGAAGGCCACGCGGTCACCGCTAGGCGAAGGACGTGGTCCACCAACGACGGGAGTCCGGAGAAACATCTCCGGTCGCAACTGGCTCTCCCATCGCCCCGGTCGCTGTGCTCGCTTCTTCATCCAACTGCCCTCCCTGGCCAGGAGCACGACGCTCCCGCTGATGTACGCTACCTGCCCATAGAACGCCCGCCCGTTCCCCAGCAATCGTACAAAGGTTGACGATGGTGCCGTACAGGATGGAACGCCAACAGAACGTCATCCCTTGGTATACTCCTCCGTGCGCCACCATACCCGACCGGCATGCCCCTCTGCCCGGCGCTCCTGGTCGGCACATCGCAAGCGAAAGGACGATAGCTCGTGGCACCACATCTCGAAGTACTCGACCCCCTGTTCAACACCCTCGTAGCCGATGATGCCGTCCTCGAACACGTAGCCACCGGCTTCGGTGCCACCGAAGGCCCCGTCTGGCTCGGTGATCATCTGCTCTTCAGTGATATCCCACGCAGCCGCACCATCCGGTGGAGGGAGTTGCCCGAAGGGCCAGAAGTCACTACCTACCGGACGCCAACTGGCAACGCCAACGGTCTCACGCTCGACGGCGAGGGCCGCCTGCTCCGCTGCGAGCACAGTGGCCGCAGGGTCACGAGAATTGAACACGACGGTACCGAGACAACCCTTGTCGACCGGTATGAAGGCAAACGGCTCAATAGCCCGAACGACATCGTTGTACACTCCAGTGGCGCCATCTACTTCACCGATCCTCCGTACGGCCTGGCCAACTTTACGGAAGGAAAGGAACTGTCGTTCCATGGCGTCTTTCGACTCGATCCCAATGGCACCCTCACGCTGCTCGCGCAGGATCTCGACCGGCCGAACGGCCTCTGTTTCTCGCTGGACGAGACGATCCTCTATGTCGCCGATACATCCCGGCAGCACATCCGTGCCTTCGATGTGCTGCCCGACGGCAGCGTGACAAACAGTCGCATCTGGGCCGACCTCACCTCCACCGACGTCGGGCGCCCCGATGGCATGAAGATTGACCAGCAGGGCAACCTGTATTGTACCGGCGGCGGTGGAGTGCGCGTGCTAACACCAGCAGGCAACATCGTGGGCCGCATCCTGGTGTCCGAACAGAACCGCAACATCGGCTTCGGTGGTCCCGATTGGCGCACCCTGTATATGACCGCAGGCGCCGGTCTCTACCGCATCAGGCTTAACATACCCGGCGTACCGGTGGGCAAGCAAGCATAAGCCGCAACTGGGTGCCGCCGCGGCATGAAGTGAGAGACACGGCGCAGGCAACGCGTGTCGGTTGAATCCGCAAAGAGCAAAAGATAAGGAGACCATCAGGTGGCGGCAGTGAAACGTCCGAACATCTTGCTCTTCGTCACCGACCAACAACAGGCACGGACAATCTGCAACCAGAGCCCGTGCAATACGCCGAACATCAACCGGCTGGCGGCGGAGGGCCTTCGCTTCGACCGCGCATATGCCACGGTAGCACTCTGTTGCCCGTCTCGCGCGGCGCTTATTTCTGGCCAGTACCCTTCCACAATGGCATCCTCAACCAGGTTCATGTGCCGGAGCGCACACGGTGGGACATGGAACCCGGAGTCATGACGTATTCACAACAGCTACGGGACGCAGGGTACTATCTCGGCTACGTCGGCAAGTGGCACGCAAGCTGGAAACGCTCTCCCCTCCACGTTGGTTTCCACGATCTGCATGCTCCGAGTGGTTGTAGTGAAGAATCACTCAGCGACGCGCCCCTGACGGACGATGACGACATTGCCTCCTACCGTGCGAAGCTCGGTATAACACAGTATCAGGCCAACATCGAGCGCGAGTGTACCGTCATCTGGCCAGGTGGATCGCCGCATCTCCTCTACGGCATCAACCACAATCCTGAAGACGCCGTGCCGATGGCTTTTGAAACCGGCCACGGCGTTCGGCTTGTGGAGGAGTATGCGCAGCGCGACCAGCCCTGGTTCCTCACGATCAATATCGTCGAACCACACGACCCCTACCTTCCTCACGAGACATACGCCAGCCGATACGATCCGGCAGTCATGCGGCTGCCCGATAGCTTTGCCGACTCCTTCACCAACAAGCCGTATATGAACCGCCGTGATGCCAGCCTGTGGAGTTCACTGACCGACGAACAGGTGCGGACCGCCATCGCCCGCTACTATGCGTACTGCGAACAACTGGACCATCAGGTCGGGCGAATCATGGATGCCCTGAAGCGTACCAACCAGGACGAGGAGACCCTATGCATCTTCACCACTGATCACGGAGATATGCTCGGGGCACACCGTCAGTTCATCAAAGGTTGGCAGCCGTACGAGGAAACCTATCGGCTACCCATGGTGGCGCGATGGCCCGGCATCATTGCCCCGGGTCAGACCTGCTCCCATATTGTCCAGCTCCACGATCTTGCACACACCGTTGTCGATGTCGCGGGCGCAATACCCATCGAGCCAGCCGACGGACGCTCGCTCCAGCCGCTCTTCAGCAATCCGGACCGTGCCGATTGGGACGACGTCGCCTTCTGCCAGTATTACGGTGGAGAGTTCCTGTACACCCAGCGCATGGTCATTACCGACCGCTACAAATACGTCTTCAACGGTTTCGACACCGATGAGATGTACGACCTCCAGACCGACCCACACGAGATGCACAACGCCGTGGACGATCCGGCATATGTGTCCGTTACCGCTGAGATGCGAACCCTCCTGTACGACCTGATGCGGCGCCACAATGATCCATACGCCAGTCATCACTATGGTGCGGAACGCTACCTTGTCTGGCCAACATAAGACGCTCAGCACAGATCCTCCAGCTAGGGAAGCGCCGAGAACTGCACTCGAGCTCGTTCTCTTCGTGGGTGTGCAGGCATCAGGCAAGACGACATTCTACAATCAAAGGTTCGCGGCAACGCACGAACATGTCAGCAAAGACCGTATGCGTAGCAATCCCCATCCCGAACGTCGCCAGCAGCACGTCATTGCGGTGGCTCTGACACAACGGTACTCGGTGGTCGTTGATAACACCAATGCAACGTTTGCCGATAGGGCGTCGCTCATTCTTCTCGGGAAGACGCATGGAGCACAGGTGATCGCGTATGCCTTCACCGGCACCATATCCGACAGCCTTCGAAGAAACGCGACACGCGAGGGACGTGCGCGAGTACCCCCGGTCGCAATTTTTACCACCGCGCGAAAGCTCGCGTGGCCAGTCTACGCGGAAGGCTTCGATCAGATCTTTCGTGTCACGCTGCACGACGCTGAAGGATATACGGTCGTGCCGGTGCCACCAACGTATCCATGAAGGGTGACGTTCGCGCACGAGTGCCAGGACTATCTTTCCCCTCGAGGATGGACATGACCGCGCCCCCCCGTTTCGTTCAGCCACAGAGCCACCACCCCAGATGAGCCCGTCAACCTTGATACAACACGATACTCATGGCACACCGTCCGTCCTGTTCCCTATACTTGCCCTGAATACTCGGGCAGGCACCCGCGGTTCTCAGGAGGTTCAAACAGCGTGGCAAAATATCGTCTCGGCGTCATCGGCTTTGCTCACATGCACGTCAACACCCTCATCGACACCTTTGCGGCCCATCCCGATGTGGAGTGGGTGGCTGCGGCCGACACCATGCCATCGGAGCCCGTACGGTCGGAGGCGCAGTCAACACGGACGTTTAACCGGCGTCGTGCGGCCGAGAAGACGGGCATCCCCCAGTTCTTCGATGACTATCACGAGATGCTGCACAAAGAGAAGTTTGACGTCGTCATCTGCTGCCCGGAGAACTCCCGCCACGGCGAAGTGGCCGAAGCGGTAGCCCAGGCGGGTGCCCATATCGTGGTTGAAAAGCCCATGGCAGCCACCTTTGCTGAAGCGCTGCGCATGGTGCGTGCAGCCGAAGACGCTGGTGTATCGCTTGCTATAAACTGGCCCATTACCTGGTCAGCACAAACACGCACCGCACATCGGCTGGTACAGGAAGGAGCGATCGGCCAACTCTTCCAGGTCAAATGGCGTGGCGGATCTCTGGGCCCGCTGAAGTCACTCTCTAACCGAGAGAAGGCGGCCGAGTGGTGGCACCACAAGACGGACGGCGGTGGCGTGCTGCTCGACTACTGCTGCTACGGTGCCATGCTCTCGCGGTGGTTCACGGGTACACGTGCGGAAGCGGTGACCGGCATGGTAGCGAACTTCAACAGCCACTATGGCGACGCCGACGACAACGCCGTGCTGCTCGCCCGATTCCCGTCAGCGCTCTGCATTCTTGAGGCCACATGGTCCACGGTCGATCACGGCATCCCCACGGGCCCTATCATCTACGGCAACCAAGGTACCATTGTGGTGGAGCGCCGAGGCAATGAAGGTATCGTCCGCCTCATCAAGAAATCAGGTGATGCCGGTGAGATCATCACCAGCGACCCGCTCCCCGAGGGGCGCAACGACCTCGCCAGGGAAGTGTTGCACCACATAGCGACAGGCGAGCCGCTCCACCCGACCATGCAGATCGACCTCAATCTGGACGCCATGGCGATCCTCGACGCTGGCATTCGCTCGGCGGACACCGGTCGGACCGAGCCAGTTCCCAGCCGCAACTGGCCGGGTCCCGGCGGCAAGCCTGGCGTCATCCACGCCACCTTCGCCTGATACCGACGCCAGCAACCCAGCTGTCAACCCACGTAGCAAGCGCCCCCGGCTACCAGTGCCGGGGGCAGTGGCCACGCAGCGCGGTGGCCACCGAGGCAGTCAGCCGCACTTTGCCCCCAGGTACACAGTAGTGGTGCGGACTGTTCGCCAACGGACTATTCGTCCAAAGGGCACCCAGCACCAAAGTTACGCTGACTGCTCTGCGGAGGCACCCCCGAGGGATGAAAAGCATGCCATCCCCATGGAACCATGCGAGGAGTCCGCGAAGGCGGACTTTGCCGTGTCAGGCGCGACTTTAGTCGCTGACCGCGTCCGGCCACCGAAGCATGGCATCTTCCACCAGTCGTCAATGACCTTTTTCAGGACAATCAGCCGTACTTCGGTGCATGTGCCGACGCGGCACGCAGTCAGTGCCCTCCGCCCCTAGTCCCCCAACCCACATCACTCCGCTGCGGCTGAGCCATCGACCTTGCTGTGCTTGTAGGCAGAGAAGTACTTGGCTTCGGGGTGATGCACCACAAATGCCGCCGTGCTCTGATCAGGTGAGAACTGGTACCCTTCGGTCAGCGTCACCCCGATCCGTTCGCCCGGTAACACCTTGTACATCTCTTCCTGATCCGCCAGATTCGGGCAGGCGCCATAGCCCCAGCTAAAGCGCTTGCCCTTCCCCTCGGGTAGCCCCAGCTCCCCACTGATCACTTCGTTCGCATAGCCCGCCAGTGCCTCGGTTGCCGTCACCGAGAGCCCATGGACGAAGTACGCCCGGCTGTAATCGCCCCGTTGCTGCAACTCGTCGCAATACTCGCTGACGCGCGGGCCGACGGTCACGATTTGCATCGCGATGACATCCTTCTTGCCCGACTGCACAGGAGCAAAGTAGTCGGCGATGCAGAGGTGTTCCTCGCTGGTCTGTCGGGGGAACGACAGTTTTGCCACCTGTCGGGCTGGTTCCTGTGGATCATAGATGAGGACGTCGTTGCCATCGCTGTTGCAGGGGTAGTAGCCGTAGATGACCCGTGGTTGGAGAATGCCCTGTTCGATCGTCGTCCGCTGCAACTCGTGCAACAGCGGGGTGAACTCCTGCTCGATCAGCTCCTTGTAGTCATCGCCGCGTTTCTTGCTCCCACCCCATTGAAAGCGGAAGAGGGCGTTGAGGTCGAGATGCCGCCATATTGCATCAGGGTCAATAGCATCGATGATCCGATATCCCATGAATGGGGGTGCTGGTATCGGCACATCCCGCGTCACATTGGAACGTTCGGTGGCTGGAGCCTCCTGATAGCTCCGCGAGTCGCCACTGGCAGGAAGTTCAATATGAGCACTGGTCGATGCCTCCTGGATCACGTGGCTAACAAAAGCACCGCTCCGGGCCGGATCGGAGAGCTGATCCATGATCGCCAGCCCCTCGAACGCATCCTTCGCGTAAAACACCCCCGGCTCATAGGGGCTGCCATCCTTCACGAACAGAATGCGCTGCCCGTACTTTCGATTGATTGCCGCGCCTCCGATGATGACCGGGAACTTGAGTCCGCGCTGGTGCAATTCCTGCACGCACAAGGGCATCTGCCGACTCGTCGAGACAAGCAACGCCGACAGCCCGATCGCCGTGGCATGCACCTCCACCGCTTTGTCAATAATGGTATTAAGCGGCACCTGCTTGCCCAGATCGTGTACGGTATAGCCATTGTTGGTCAGAATGGTGTTCACCAGGCTCTTGCCGATGTCGTGGACATCGCCGAAGACAGTGGCCAGCACAACCACGCCTTTGGACGTACCCTCCTTGCGTTCGAGAAAGCTTTCGAGGTGAGCAACGGCCTTTTTCATCACCTCAGCCGACTGCAACACAAACGGGAGAATCAGTTCGCCAGCGCCAAACTTGTCACCCACCTCTTTCATGGCAGGCAAAAGCACACCATTGAGCACCGACACGGCGGCATCAGTCGTCGCGGTGGTGGGGCGTTCCTTCGGTGGCGGAACCGTGGGACGCCCCATGCGCTCCGCAATGGTGACGTCCAGCAGATCCTCGATGCCTTCCTTCTTTCGATGCAGTATCTGGTAGTGAATACGTTCGTCCGACGAGAGGCTCGCCAGTGGATCTTCGCCGTCGGTCACCTCCGCTTCGGTGTGCGATTCAAAGAACTCGATGAAGCGCTGCAACGCATCAGGACGACGGTTGTAGATCACGTCGTCGGTCAGTTCACGCTGGTCCGCGGGAATTTCAGAGTACGGGCGCACGTCCGCCGGGTTGACGATGGCAAGGTCCAATCCCGCTTCCACCGCGTGATACAGAAAGACGCTGTTTAACACCTTGCGGGCCGCCGGTCCGACTCCAAACGACACATTGCTGATGCCGAGAATCGTCAGGACGCCAGGCAACGCGGCTTCTATCTGCTTGATGCCATCGAGCGTTTGTATTGCTGAGTCACGCAGGTCTTCCTGCCCGGTGACCAGTGGGAACACCTGCGGATCAAAAATCACATCCTCGGACTTCATCCCATATTCAGACGTCAGGATGTCGTGGATGCGCCGGGCCACCTCCACTTTTTTGTCTACCGTTTTCGCCATGCCCTGTTCATCGATGGTCATGGCGACCACCGCTGCGCCGTGCTCCTGGATAACCGGCATCCAGCGATCAACCCGCTCAGCCCGATTCTCCAGATTGATCGAGTTCACGATGGCGCGACCCGGATAGTGCTTGAGTGCCGCCTCCATCACCTCGAACTCGGTCGTGTCGATCACCAGTGGCGCCTCGACTCCAGCCGACAGTATTTTGACGGTTTTAACCATCTGCTCAACTTCGTCAGATCGCTCGGTCATCGCCACCTGGACATCGAGTGAATGGGCGCCGCCTTCCACCTGTTGCCGGGCAACCTGCAGCACGCCGTCGTAATCATCTTTGAGCAGCAGGCGCTTCACCCTGCGGCTGCCCACCACGTTGACGCGCTCACCCACGAGCATCGGCGGCGGCGTCTGATGGAGCGTAAAGGCGCGGATACCGCTTGATGCCGACGGTTCGAGGATGGGGGTGCGCTGGGGCGCTTCCCGCCGCCCGACGCGCTCCACGAGTTGCTTGATATGGTCGGGTGTCGTACCGCAGCAGCCTCCGACGATATTGACACCGAAATCCGTAACAAAACGCTCCAACTCGTCACCCATGGGTCCGGGCTCCATCGGATAGACAGCCCGGCCATGCACATTCAGGGGTAATCCTGCGTTGGGGATGACACTGATCGGCAGCGTCGTATGCTCGCATAAGTACCGCACTGGCTCACGCATATGCTGGGGGCCGGTACTGCAGTTGAGGCCGACAACGTCCACACGAAGAGACTCGAGGGTCACCAGGGACGCGGCAATATCGGTGCCGAGCAACATGCGCCCGGACGTATCGAGTGTCACCTGTGCCTGAATCGGCACCCGCCGTCCTTCGACGGCCATCGCCCGGCGCAATCCCACGACGGCCGCCTTCAGTTCCAGAATGTCCTGCGTCGTCTCGATGAGGAAAAGATCAACGCCCCCATGCAGGAGACCCCGTCCCTGCTCATCGAACAGCTCAACCAGTTCGTCAAACGTGATATTGCCAAGCGTCGGGTCGGTGGAGGACGGGAGCATCCCGGTCGGGCCAATGGAGCCCGCTACGAAGCGCGGCTGCTCCTCGGTGGCAAACTCGTCGCACGCGGCACGGGCAAGTTCGGCCGCCTTGCTGTTGACTTCGTGGACCAGGTGGCCAAGGCCATATTCCCCGAGCTTCAGCCGACTCCCGCCAAACGTGTCTGTCTCGACTACATCGCAGCCGACCAAAAGGAAACTGCGATGCACCTCTCGGATAACGTCGGGCCGCGTGAGCACAAGATATTCATTACACCCCTCTTTGCCGCCGAAATCATCCACCGTGAGGTCGAGCGTCTGAATGCTGGTGCCCATAGCTCCGTCGTAGACGAGCACCCGTTCACGTATCGCTTGAAGGTAGGGACTGAGCATCGGCGACACCTGCCTCTCTGGTGGAACTGTTTTCTGCACCGTTCAGTGTACCCTACTTCACATAACGTTTGCAGCCGCAGTACCATCATCGACAGTCATCGACAGTCTGGTACGGCGGTATTGACTGATACGCCCAGCAATAGTATCCTCATAAGTAATTGAAGATGGTCCATACCCGCGGGGGAGCGAGTAGCTGAGAGGCGGGATCAAGCCCACCAACTCTTCGAACCTGATCTCGTTAGAGCGAGCGTAGGGAAGCGGGTCAACAGCACACCAGACATGCCTCGGGCGAGGTGTGTCTTGCACGCGCTCATGTCCATGAGCGACGTACCCGGTGCCTTTTGGCGTGCGCTCCCCCCTCTCATGGACCATACAACCGCGGGAGAGGAGCGTATCTCTATGCAAACATCGGCCACCACATCCTGGCACTGGTCCACGCGCGATATCGTCGTGACGGCGGCATTGGCCGTGGCAAGTGGCATTGCCTTCATTGTGTTTGACTGGTTCTGGAGCGTGGCGCACGCGGCGGGCGGACCCTTTGTTGGCGAGGCGCTCGCCGGGTTCTGGCTCATCGGTGGCCTGCTGGTACCGTACATTGTCCGCAAGCCCGGCTCCGCGCTCTTCGGCGAACTGGTTGCCGCGTTGGTCGAAGCATCCTTCAACCCGTGGGGCGCCGTCGTCATCCTTTCGGGCTTCCTCGAAGGACTTGGCAGCGAAGTAATCTTCCTGGCTACCGGATACCGTCGCTTTGATGCCCGCCTGATGGCGCTTGCCGGCGGCTTTGGCGCCGCATTCTTCTTCATCACTCAGCCGCTGTGGACGCAGGGGTATTACAAACTGAATCCGGCGGTGGTGCTCACCTACTTTATCCTCCGCACGATCAGTGGCGCGGTGCTGGCCGGTCTCCTCGGGAAAGGCGTCGGCGATGCCTTGGTCCCGACCGGCGTGCTCGATGGCTTCGCCATCGCGAAGGGGCGACAGCAAGAAATTTAGCACGACATCCTGACGTGACACCCATGATCCAATGCGAACACATCACGTTCCGATACGCCGGACGCAAACGCCCGTGCCTCGTTGACGTGTCCTTCGAAATCGCACATGGCGAAACGGTGCTCATGCTGGGTCCGAGTGGATGCGGCAAGAGTACGCTCGCCCTTTGCCTGAATGGGCTGATCCCACATGTGATTGAAGGTGAGTTCACCGGCTCAATTCGCATCAACGGCATCGACATACGGTCGCTGCCCATCTCAACCGCCACACAGAACGTCGGACTCCTCTTTCAAGACCCGGACATGCAGTTCTGCATGCTACGCGTTGATGACGAGATCGCTTTTGGTCTGGAAAACATGCGGATGCCACGGGACGCAATGGTGGAGCGCGTGCATGCCGCCATGCATCTGGCCGGTCTCATGTGTGTCCCATCCACCCGTATCGATACGCTTTCCGGGGGCAATAAACAACGTCTGGCACTGGCCTGCGTCCTGGCCATGTCACCTCGTGTGCTGGTTTTTGATGAACCCGCGTCGCAGCTTGATCCACGCGCTACGCACCACGTCGTGTCCATGATCGAGGAACTCAAGGCACGGGGTGAACAGACGCTGGTACTGATCGAGCATCAGCTTGATCACGTCATGCGCCTGATTGACCGTATCCTGGTGTTCGGGCCGGACGGCACGATGCTGGATGACGGAGAACCGCACCACGTGCTTGAGCGGCAAGGGGCGGAACTCGACCGATTCGGCATCTGGATTCCCCAGGTCACCGAGTTGGCCACGCAGTTGCGGCATCGGGGCGTCACGTTCGACGGGCTTCCCATCACGATGGATGAGGCCGCCCGTACATTCCGTCCCCTGGCCGACGCCCGCCCCCCCGCGGTGCCACTACCTATGGCGAGTGATGGAGATGTCGTCATACCCCCGAATCGACACAGTGCATCAGGGCGGCAAGACAACAGCGACGCGCCACCCGCCGTCGTCATCCGGAACCTGTCACATCGTTACGGACGTAGTGAGCCGGTCCTGCGCGATGTATCACTCACGATACCGGCAGGCGATTTTGTGGGCATCGTCGGGCCGAACGGTGCTGGCAAGTCAACGCTCGCACACCACCTCATCGGCACCTTCCGTCCGCCACGGGGCCACATCTTTCTCCAGGGACACGACATCCGATCGATGTCGTCCCGGTCGGTGTCTAGCATCGTGGGTTACGTCTTCCAGAATCCTGAGCACCAGTTTGTCACCAGCACCGTCTTCGACGAGTTGGCCTACGGACTCCGCCTGCGAGCGCGCTCTGAATCAGACGTTCAGGAACAAGTGCGCGCGACGCTGGCCGACTTCGGCCTCCTGGCCCTCGAACGTGCCAATCCCTTTCGCCTCAGTCACGGTGAAAAACGACGTCTGAGCGTGGCGACCATGCTCGTCCTCGGCCAGGACATTGTGGTGCTTGATGAACCGACGATCGGTCAGGATCGTCGCAACGCGGCGATGCTGATGTCCATCTGCCAGCGGCTCCATCGGTCCGGGAAGACCATCGTCATGATTACGCACGATATGCGACTCCTCGCGGAGTATGCTCGCTCGGTCGTGGTCATGGTAGATGGGCGTGTCGCGTTCACGGGTTCGCCCGCGTCTCTCTTCGAAGATGCCCCACTGCTCGCACACGCACACCTTGGCGTGCCCCCGATGCTGGAACTCAGCCGCCTCCTGTTCCCCGATCCGAAACATTATGCATTCTCATCGGGCGCCGCCTGGCCCGCTACTGTATCGTCCCAGGTGGCGGCATTGACGCCAGCACCCGTGGTCGTGACACCATGAAACTGTTCCTGTATATTGAAGCTGACTCGTTCCTTCATCGAGTTAACCCGCTCACCAAACTGGTCTTCGTGGGAGCGGTCATGCTGCTGCTGACCATGATCGTCGATCCCATCACGCCACTGGCGGTGACTGCCCTGGCACTGATCGCTATCGTCCTACCTGGCCGGGTGCCCTTCGCCGCGCTCCTCTATGCGCTGCGCCCGTTCCTGCTGGTGGCAGGCGGGCTGTTCTGGACGTCCGCCTTGTTTTACGTCCCCGGTGCTGGGACGCACGTGCACATGGTGGGCAGGTGGGGTCCGATCACACTGTCCACCGCTGGCGCAGCCTACGGTGCGGCAATGACCTTCCGGATTCTTGCTATTTTCACCGTCTCGCTGCTGTTCACCCTCACCACCGATCCGGTCGCGTTGATCCAGGCATTGATCCAGCAGTGGCGCCTCAACCATCGATTCGGGTATGGCGTCCTTGCGGCGTATCGCTTTGTCCCGCTGTTCGAAAGCCAGCTCTTGAACATCCAGGCGGCGCATCGAGTCCGCGGTGTTCCGGACGACGGAGGGCCAGTCGTACGTTACCGACGCTACGTTGGCTACATGGTGCCGTTGCTGGCGGGAGGCGTGCGGCAGGCGGAACGCGTCGCACTTGCCATGGACGCGCGCGGTTTTGGGGCGTTTCCTACGAGAACGTATTATCGCACGTCTACCTTCGGGAGGGCAGACACAATCTTCGCCATCACTGCCGTCTTGCTCTTTGGCGGCATCCTGTTGGGTCTCCATGCCCTGGGGTGGTTAGGGCAGTTAATACCACCATTTTTCACATAGAAAGGTTCCGTGGATACGATGGAACGCACCACGCAACGGTGGACGGCTATCCTGGTGATCGTCGTCGCGATCTATGCACTATTGCTGATGAGTCGGTGGGCATTCGGCGTGTCGGTACTCCCATGGTAGGCGAGGCAATACACGTCACCACAACCATGTCCCCGGCTCAGCGCCTTCAGCGGGCCGCCATGCCAATCTGGGAACGGATCATCCAGCATCCCTATCTCATCGAGTTAAAGCAGGGGACGTTACCGCTGGACACGTTCCGCTGCTATGTCCAGCAGGATTGGCTCTATCTACAGGAGTTCACCCGCACGGTGGCCGTGATCGCCAGCCGGTGCAGCGATGCCAATCATGTGAAGTTCCTCCTGTCGTGGATCGAGCCGCTGGTGAATATGGAGTACCACTTCCATAAGAAGCACGCCGCGCAACTCGCCCTTGACTTCGACAACATTACCTGGGAGATGAACGAAGCGAACTGGGCCTACACCCGCCACATGCTCGCCGCCGCCCACACGGGCACCACCGCCGAGGCACTGGCGGCACTCCTCCCCTGCCCCTGCGTCTATTCCTATGTGGGGCAGACACTCGTCAAGGGAGCGCCGTCACCCAACCCCATGTACGCCGACTGGATTTCCTTCTACGCACCGGGGCACGTCGATGACAGCGGTGTCGTGCCCGAGAACCTTCGAAACCGCGATCAGCGCATCGCCGACATGCAACGGCTGTACGACGAGGTTGCCGCCACCGCGGATGCTGCCACGCTCGCACGCTGCGAGCGCAATTACGTGATCAGCAGCCGCTATGAATGGTGGTTCTGGGATGCGGCCTACCGCAGGGCTACCTGGCCCGTGTAGGCGTAGCCAAGCACGAGGGGTAGCTCACGCGCTACCCCTCGCCACGAATGGGCCGCCGCTGGTACGTCAGTTCCTGCTTGAGCATCACACGCGTCTCGTCCGGCAAGTCATCAAGCAGCACCACGCCCGGCCCGACACCGCTCCTCTCCCCTACCTTGACACCGGGCATGAGACTAACGTTGATGCCGGTACGCGCTCGTTTGCCACAGATGACCCCAAGCTTGTCGCGCCCGGTATCGATCAGTTCCCCTTTGACCATGGAGCGGACAGTTCGGTCACTCATCTTGAGATTGCCCGTGATGGTACCAGCCCCAAATTTCGTGCCGTCACCGATGACCGAGTCGCCGACGTAGTTCTTGTGAAACCATGTCCCTCCCCCGATGTAGCTTCGGGCCACGTCGGTGTTGTAGCCGATGACACAGTGAGGGCCGATGATGGCGTCCCGCACGAGGGCATTGTTGCAAATGGTGCTTCCCGCGCCGATGTATGCGGGACCAACCACGCGCGCCCCTGCCAGCAGCCGGACGCCCCGTTCCACCACAACGTTGCCCTCGATACCCGCGCCATCAGCCACGCGTGCGTCATCCGCGATCCGCGGAGCGTCGATGTGCCGCAGGAGCATCTCGCCGACATCAAGGACGTGCCAGGGATATTTGATGGGTTGCCACCGGCCACCGTACCGCACCACCTCCAACCGCTCGTGCTTGATGAGCGTCGTCAGTCCACGCTCATAGTGGTCGTCGTGAGTTGTCCCGATGTCACCCGCGTATACGTCGGCGACAGCGTTACACAGCATCTCGGCATCGGCAAACAGATGCATCACAAGATTCACCACATTGCTCGGCTCGCTGCCCGGAACTGGCTTTTCCACGATACCCGTAATCCGCTCCCCGTCCAGCCCGAGATAGCCACCCGGGAAATAGCGATGCACCTCCTGCCCCACGAGCCAGCCCGCTGCATTCCCATCGCCAGCTCGAAGCAGTGACGTGATCAACGACGCTTCCGTAACATCGTGGACCTGGCAGATAAGTACCGGACGACCTGGAAAGCGTTCCCGGAGCACTGGCCGTGCCTGGAGCAGAGCGTCCCCCATGCCGCGTGCGTCGGGCTGCTCGACAATGGGGATGTCGCCCCGCCCTGCCGCAATCATCCCTTCTTTCAGGAGGCGGCTGTTCGCCGGGTTACCGACCACCATACAGTTGGTCACACCCGCCGCCGCGAAGAGCCGCACCTGACGGGCAAGGAGTGATTCCCCGCAGAACCACAGGAGTGACTTCTCTCGCAACGGCCAGAAGCGCGAGTTAACACCCCCGGCCAGGATCACCGCCACGGGCATCTGCATGGCGTCTAGACCTGTGGAAAGAATGGGAAAAGCTCCCTAAGCTCCTGCTCATCCGGCCGACGACCGAGTTCACAGATCTCAAACGCCTCGGCGTAGCGTACCCTCGCGCCTTGCTCGGCTCCATAGAACCGAATCAGGAGATCCCGATACTTCTCAGCGAGTCCCGAGTCGCGCACGAATCGCCGCTCACCAAGCCATGTGCGGCGCTGTGACAGATCGGCTGGCACCTGATCCAGATAGCCGCCGTTATAGGGCAACCACTCATACATCTGCGACGTGTGCTGATGCACCGCGTCCAGTTTCTGTTCGAGGACATCGTCGATGGAGACCGCAACGTCCGGGGTGAAGGGATAGGGGCGCTGAAAGTGGTCGCTGACGTACATAAAGACAGGGTTCCGTTCGAGATGCCTGGCAAACGCCGCAACATTGGGCACGGTGACCATATAGGCCGCGTCCTGCACCAGCATCGAGGTATAACGATGGTCAGGATGATAATCATTTGGCCGGGGCAGCATCACCACGTCAGGCTGAAACTCCCGGATCAAGTTAATGACGAGTTTGCGATTCGCCAGCGTCGGCTCGAGTTCGCCGTCATGGTTATCCATCACCCAGTAGTCAACGCCAAGCGCCTTCCCGCAGGCCTCGGCCTCGGCCCTGCGCCGACGTGCCAGGGCCCCCCCGGCCTGCTCTTGATGGCCAGCATCGCCGTTCGTCAACGAGATCAGGCGCACTCTGTGTCCCTGCTTCGCCCACTTGGCAGCCGAGCCACCTGCCTTGATATCGGCATCGTCGGGATGCGCCCCGAACACCATAATCCCTAGTTGCCGTGTCGGCTGCGCGGTCACCATGGTATTGCTCCTTGTGTTTCAGTTTGCCTCTATCCAGCTCCATGCGCAGCGTCCTCCGCTGGCGGTCACGCCGGTGATATGCCGCACCTAAGAGTATGGTGAGTGCCGGGACTATGCAACCGCAACCGAGCATGCTTGCGTCTGGTTGACCGGTCCGTGCAAACGGTAAACCCCCGCCCAACAGGGTAAACGTACGAGCCGTGGGGCAGATCGTGCCGTGCCATCGGCTCATTCTTGGTGCGTCAGTGTCATCCCGAAGGGAGACAGAGCCGGTGGGACGTAGGGCAAGCAATGGCCCTGAACAACCTCGTTCATCGCGTGGTGTGGGTTGGAACCTGGGGGTGAGACCCCGGGTACTGCGCACGGAAAGTTCGGACGGCATAGTATGGGCAACCTGCGGTCCCAATGATGGCCGTGGCCCTTCTCATTAACCGCGGTGGCCTGCAGGGTCGTGGTGACCCTGGTCACCATCGGAGTCGTAGGAATAACGGATGTGGCTGTCGTGCTCTTTCAGACGGTACTCAGGCTGTACCGCGGGAACAGTCACCGCCCGGGCTTACCCGAATCATCTGGCTCATCGGTAGCACTCCGATTTGGCTTGCCCAGGTCGTCCAGGTCGTCAAGCGAACTGATCAGGTCTGCGAAGGGCCCCAGCTTCGAGACGTCAATTTTCTCGCCACCTGAACCCCGCCGTGCCCCTTCCGCGTCGGACTTCTTCTCATCGATGCTCACGCTAGCGCGTGCCATCACTGAATCTTCCACGAAAATCGGTACGCGCGCTCGCACGGCCAATGCGATCGCGTCACTCGGACGGCTATCCACCTCTACGTGCCTGCCCGCCACGTCCATGATGATGCGCGCATAGAAGGTATCCGCATTGAGATCAGTCACCACCACCTGTGTCACGCGCGCGCCAAGTTCTCCGATAACCGACTTGAGCAGATCCGGGGTGAGCGGCCGTGCTGGCACCACCTTCTGCAACTCTATCGCTATGTAGAAAGCTTCGGTCTGCCCGATGCGAATCGGGAGATACCGCTCGGAGTCCCGCTCCTTCAGCATCACGATTCTGTCCTGCGTGGTCAGGCTCGCACGAACACTCTCGACAATCATTTCGATCATGGGAACCCTCCAGTGGTTTGGCACGACCGACGGAGGGGCCTTCTACGGTCCCGCGGTTACGGATGCCAGAACTAATTCTACCGACCAGCACTGACTGCGTCAATGAAGAGCATCGGACGGGCCGTTGCTGTTCAGCCACCACGCCTGCTACACTCCCAGTCAGAACGCAAGCCGTATGCCATATTCGCCTGGAAAAGACGTACGCTGAAGGGATGGATGACTGGATACCGCTCGCCTGGTTGTGCTCGGTTCCGCATCCGCCAACCCCAGCGACCATCGTTTCCCCACCGCCTTCGCGTTGGAGGCCGACAACCGCGTCTACCTCCTCGACTGCGGAGCCCCCGTTTCGACACTCTTCCGTACCTACGGCTGGCGACCGTCACAACTTGAGCGCATCTTCCTCACCCACTTCCATCCCGACCATGTGGCCGGCCTATCTCCTCTGATCGTGCAGCAGTTGATGGAAGGTCGTGTCTCGTCACTCCCGATCGTCGGGCCACCCGGCACGAGTCGGCGTATTCCGGCCCTGCTCGAACTCGGTTTCCTCTTCGCGGATCACCTGGCGTTCCCATTGCCGCTGGAAAACGCCGCAATCGGCGTCGCCTACGGTGACTACGCCTGCGAGGTCTCCTTTTTCCCGACGACGCACCTATCGCCAGTTGGTGACGCCGACGCGTTGCGCTCACACCCCACGGAATACGTCTCCTACGGTATGGCAGTCAAGACGTGCGGGCATACGATCATCTACAGCGGGGATGTCGGCTCCATCCATGATGTTGAGCCATACCTTCGCGGGTGCAGTCTCCTTATCCACGAGTTCGGGCATGTGAATCCTGACGAACTCGCGGTTATGGCCGAGGAACAGAGCGTACCCGCATTGCTCGTGAGCCACCTGCACCACAACTGGACCGATCGCTTACCACTCCTGCAAGAGATCATCTCCAGTCGCTACAAGGGCACCGTCTGGCTCGCACACGACGGACTGACGCTCGCGATCCAACGAGGTCACCCGATCCATCTGTCGACCGGTAGCACGTCAGAGTAATTGGCCCGGGACCGCACGACATCCCTGATCCTGCTCGGTCGCACTTTAACCGGACGCCACGCTCGTCGATGTCAGAGTCAACGGGCAGTACGCGAACCTACACACCACCAAGGATGACAGATGAGTCCACCATCTCTCTGCCCTCGGCGATAGAGCGACCAAGCCCGATGGTGGTACTTTGGTGCCGGGTACCCTTTGGGCGAACAGTCCGCACCCACAAACCGCCAAAACCCTTGTACAGAGGCGTCGCACCGGTGCCAACATCCTCGACGCAGCAGCTAGGCGGCGTCGAGTTGAGGAACGATTCGACGAGCACGGCGCAACTGCCACAGATGGCTGCGGATCACCCGCCAGGCTTTCTTCGCTTCTTGTTTCTCGGGCTCACCGAGCGGTTGCTGCGCATACTGGGACATGACATACAGCACGACGATCCTTCGAATCTGATCTGCCACAGGCTCTGCGACAAGCGCGAAGCGATCCGCGACACGATAGCCATATTCGAGCGGAGTTTCGTGCGCCAGCCGCCGCTGGCCATACCATCCCGCCTGCCGACACAGGCGCCCATACACCAGCGCTATCATGGCGTTCGCCGTCAACTCCGCCTCCCACTGCCGTCGTATGGCATACGCAAGGAAGAGCAGCAGCACGACCACAACGGCCGCGACCAGAATACGACTATCAAAGGGTAGGACACGGCGTGGTGCGACAACCACAGGCTTCGGGCTCTCTACCACGGGTGCCGCCTGTTCGCCCTCGGCACCAGCGCCCTCAGGGCGCGTGAGCGCCGGGTTAATCGGCGTCGGTTCGAAATCGACCCAGCCTATCCCCTGGAAATACACCTGTACCCATGTGTGTGCGTCTGCCTCATCCACCTCATACGCCGCTTTCGTGCGGTTGTAGAGCGTGGTCGCATAACCGCTGGCCACTCGCGCTGGCACGCCCACACTCCTGGCCATCACCACCATTGCCGATGCGTAGTATTCGCAATATCCCTGCTTCTGGTCGAACAAAAAGTAATCGACCGCGTCACGGCCTCCCGGGGGCGCCACCACATCGGTGCTATACGGAATGCGTCGCAAGTTCTCCTGAATGGCCATGACACGATCGTAGGGATTTCCGGCGTTGGCTGTCCACTGCTTTGCTAGGTCGGTAACGCGACCTGGAACAGCGGGTAGTGCGCGGTACGTTTCCACCCAATCTGGATAGTTCGTCGGTGCCGTGCGAAGCTGCGGTGCGGTGGGCGTCAGGACTTCCGATACCACGGTATATTTCTTCGAGCTGCCCTTCAGATCCACCCGTGTCTGGGCGCCCCCCACCGAATGGACGGTATAAGGCTGGTCAAGTTGCACGGGAACATCATACGCATACATCAGATTACCGTGCAGTTGCAGTTGCTCAACCTGTTGCATCACACGCTCTGCACCCTGAGTTAAGGCGTTAATGGGTTGTGTGGGAAGACGTTCCTCGATGCGCTCCTGCGGTGCTGGCGCCATCCCCTGATACACTGGCTCACCGTCGGGCCCAATGGCGACACCGTAGTGGCTGCGGGCCTTCACCTTGCCGGTGTTACCCCACCCGTGACCGTCGTACTGGGTAAAAGCCACGCCACGGAAGTAATGAACAGGCTCGGCGTAGCCCATGGCCTGTAACTGTTCTTCGGGGAGATCGGGCGGAGCCGGTTCGTCCGTCGTGACGTACATCACGATCGTATTGCCCCGAGTTGAAATCGATCCTCCGAGAAAAAGGTCCGTTCCAGCGTTTCCACCAACTTTGTGACGAACACCCGTGAACGCTTCGCCAACATTCGCTTCCACCGTGCTCCATGGGCCGTTAAAAAATGCCCAGAATTTTACCGCGATCACATTCTGTGGCGCGGATGGAAGTACCATTGCAAGCACAGCAATAAGTGCCGTAAAGACCGCACCTGTGATGAACAGTTCGATAGCCACCGATGACGGATAATCAACCTTACGACGATCCCAGATCTGCTGCAAGGAAAGAATATGGAGGCGCATCACCAGTAGAAAGGCGCAAATAAGGAAGACGACCACATACCGGGTTCCCTGACCACCCAGCACGACGAGTGTGATGAGTACAACGCCAAGCGGCGTGATCGCCGCGATTGCGTTGATGCCGCGATACAGCGCCCACGTCATGTAAAACGTGATGCTCCACGTTACGACGGCTAATAGGAACAGGAAGATTCGGTTGTCAATCTCTGGCTGTCCGCTCCCCCCAGTGCTCCACCAGGAAATAATCTGCAAAATGAAACTGATCAACCGCTGGCCCGCAACACCAAGCATATGGGGAAAAGGGTTGGCGACGACCTGTCCGGTGAAAACCTGCGTCCCCCAGGCAACCACTGCCTGGCTGTTCTCCCAGACACGTCTCCATGTTGGCAAAATGCGGCCCAGAACGAGAAAGATACCAGCACTCCCCAGGAGCACCCCGAGAGAGATATCGACAATGCGCTTCCCGCGCCGCGCTGAAAACGCGACCCCGGCAAGCGCGGCAAGCGCGGCCGTCGGGTAGAGAACGCCCACATTATCCAGCCACTGTATGTCGTCGATCGCAAGCGGCGTACAGAAGCTAATAATTGCCGCGAGTGTCAATACCAACCACCCGTAGCGATGTTCTATAGCAGAGACGAGACCCAGGAAACTCCATCGCGTACCTGACTCAGCGGGGATGGACGCGATAGGAGAATGATGAAGCTGTTGTCCGTAGTCCATCGGGTGCGGCATCCTTAGTTAAACAAAAAAGAGGCGGGTCATAGTAGCAGCATCTCGGCGAGGAAACAGGTTAAGTATACCACTGCCTATCGGGACGCCTCTCATGACCCGGCGCTCACGACTGGCGGCACTACCAATGGCGATGCACATCACGCGTCGCACAGGGTTAGCAGCCTCAGAGCGGTAAGCCAGGCAGAAGGCAGGACTCTGCAATGCCACGACTCCTGGCAGTCGGTAACCTACGACACGGAAAACGGGATCTCATGCCTCCACCGCCAGGGACGCTGACTGCACCAGCATGTATGCGTACACACCACAAAGGTGTCGACCACTGGTAGGAGAAGTGGGCTGGCGAACGTGCGACCATTCGGAAAAAGGTCACAGGGATATGCATGCTCCGGGCAACAGAGCACCATCGTCCGACGTACAGAGCGCTGAAGCGCGGAAGGGCAGGGATTCGAACCCTGGGTAATCTTGTGGACTACGACGGTTTAGCAAACCGTTGCTTTCGACCACTCAGCCACCCTTCCAGGTCGCGAAGGCTACGAAGCAAACCACGGTGAGATCACTTCGCCCACAAAGTATACCCAGGCTCCCGCCACAAGTCAAAGAACGACACGAGTGTAACTGTTCAGACTGGCAGGAAGGAATGTGGGTGACGGAGGAGGTCGCGGCACTGGTCGAAGGGATTGAGGCCGCGGGCCTGCCAGGTGGCGAAGA
>JAABUZ0100001920.1_pt1 | contig 36749 bp, 35 predicted proteins | sample 5562091 | NCBI WGS metagenome assembly JAABUZ01 (sample SAMN12813069, study PRJNA571459) | rock metagenome | isolation source: Antarctica rocks | place: Antarctica: Victoria Land, Linnaeus Terrace sud | collected 2015-12-21 | reverse complement strand
CACCGGCGCATGCGCCAGGCGTCCCCGCCACAGATCGTCCACGGTCGTCCCCTGCCCACCCATCCGTGGAACCGCCCCTTCATCTCACCCGTACCATGATCATCGCAAAACTTTGGTGGGCACCCCGTGCAGGCACGGAACAACCCGGATGTGCAGCTGGATGGTATACTATCTTTGTCGTTTTTGCCCTTGTAGCTCAGTGGATTAGAGCACTGGTCTTCGGAACCAGGTGTCGGGGGTTCGAATCCCTCCGGGGGCGCCAGAATGGGTGTATGCGTCCGGTTCAACATCGACCTATTCGTGCCACTCTGCCCCAGCAGCCCAGCCACGAGTAACCCGGGACGCGCGCACTGCTCCGTCATTCAGCCGTGAACAGTGCGCGGCACAACGACACCATCGTCGCCATTGCTACCGCGCACGGTGCCGCGGGCGTCGGCATCGTCCGCATCAGCGGGCCTGATGCCGTGGACATCGTGCGAAGCATCTTTCGACGTGGGCGCTCTTTCCGGCGGGTTGTGTCCTTTCCGACGCATCAGATGCTTCACGGCGTGATCGTGGACGGACACGAGACACCTGTCGACGATGTGCTCTGTTGCGTCATGCACGGCCCGCACAGCTACACGGCGGAGGATGTTGCCGAGATCCACACCCACGGCGGCGACATCGTGCTCCGGCGGGTGCTCGCTCTCTGCCGCGAGCACAGAGCCCGGCCAGCCCAACCCGGGGAGTTCACATTGCGAGCCTTTCTCAACGGTCGGCTCGACCTGGCACAGGCTGAGGCCGTCGCCGACATCGTTGGGGCGCGAAGCGAGACAGCATTGCGTGTCGCCGAGCGTCAGTTGCGCGGCGATCTCACACAGCGACTCCATGCAGTACGTGTACCGGTGCTCGACCTCCTCGCTCACTGTGAAGCGGTGATCGACTTCGCCGAGGAAGGTGTACCAAGCATTGCCGATGACAGTGCACGTGCCACACTTGATCTCGCACGCACAGCCCTCGTGGACCTCCTTCACGAGGCGAAGGCGGGCCGGGCCGTGCGGGAAGGCATCCGCGTTGCGATTGTCGGGCGTCCGAACGTCGGGAAGTCCAGCCTCCTCAATGCGCTGCTGAGGTCGGACCGCGCCATCGTCAGCGCCATCCCTGGCACCACGCGTGACACGGTGGAAGAGATGGTGTCGCTGGGAGGCGTGCCTGTCACCTTTGTGGATACAGCCGGCATCCACGTAACCGATGACGTCGTGGAGCAAATCGGCATCGAACGCGCATGGCGAGCACTGAAGGACTCCGACCTGGCGTTGCTGGTGCTGGACCGAAGTGACCGTCTTCAGGAGCAGGACTTCGAACTACTTGAACTCCTTGGTCGGCCAAACCACGCAGCACGTGCGCCGCTGCCCCACGTTGTCATACTGGTCAACAAGTGCGATCTGCCTCCCGCGTGGGATGCCGGTCACTTAAACCTTGCTCCCGGCACTGCCGTGGTACATACCTCACTCGTGGGCGCCGTTGATGCTGGCCCGATTGAGCGCGCGGTGAGTGCCGCGGTGCTCGGAAGTCGCTCGTTGGACGGGTTCGAGCCGGTGCTTTCGAATCAACGGCATATCCACCTCCTCGAACAGTGCGGGGCGAGCCTGGAAGCCGCCAGGGCGAGCATCGATCAAGGGCTTGCCACCGAGTTCACCTCCATCGATTTGCGCGCCGCGCTCGAAGCACTCTGTGATATTACCGGGGAGAACGCGAACATCGAACTCCTGGACGAGATTTTCCGGCGCTTCTGCATCGGGAAATGACGTGTGTCGGTTGTGAGACGTGGCACGACTTTTGCACGCGCAGATGCACAAGGGCACCTTGGCGCCGCATACGCTAGGCGTGGTATCCTGACGGTGAGCCTGATCGATCCCTCGGGCCGAGGTGGAGAACGCACGCATGAGCAAAGTCCTAATAGTTGACGACGATGCCACCATCGTGCGGCTCATGTCGCAGGTGCTCGCGGAAGAGGGGTATCAGACGGCGCCAGCCCTCCAACCGCTTCGGGTCTATGACACCGCCAAAGTCGAGCATCCGGACGTGATCCTGCTCGACCTCATGATGCCCTATCTGGACGGGTGGGACGAACTTCGGCTGCTCTCCATGGATCCTGACACGCGTGGGATTCCCGTCATCTTTGTAACCGCGAAGCGGGGTGCATTCGACCAGTTATCAGACGATGAGCGATCCGCCTTCTTTGACTACCTGTACAAGCCGTTTGAAATCGATCAGCTTGTTGAAAAAGTCAAGCGCGCGCTTGATGGCACGCAGACGACCCCATAATCTCTTGGCCGACCGTCCAGTAGTTGTCCTGGTCGCGAGGGCTCGCTGGTGCTGTCACGGCTTGGGGTGAGGGCGACGCCAGAATGCTACTGGTTCACCCCTGGGCGATCTGAGAGGCCACCGTCGACCGCTGTGGTTGTCGAATATACACCTGGAGGGTGAACCCCTCCCCCAGTGCCTGCACATAGCGCCGCAGCGTGGTGAGCGTGTACCCGTCGTAGCCACGTTTTTCAATGCGCGCGACCTGTGCCTGGGACACACCGAGTCGCCTGGCAACGTCCGCTTGCGTCAGACCAGCGGCCTGGCGGGCTTCCACGAGTTGGAGCCACAGGGCACTCCTCGCCGCTTCCTCCTCGTACACGGCCGCGTAGTCGGGGTTAGACCGCAAGGTATCCCTCCACTGCTGGTAGCTGGACTGGTCGTGGGGTATCTGGGTACGATTCTTTTCCATAGTCATTCATCAGCTCCGTTGTGTCCAAGCATGTGTTCGAGGCGCGCCAGCGCCGTTGCAATTTCCCGCCTCGGCGTCTTCTGCGTTTTTTTCTGAAAGCCATGCAAGAACAGGATGCGCCGCCCGGGCTGAAAGCAATAGAGCAGCCTGTAGATATTCGTATCACTCTCCCTACGTAACTCCCACAGCATGCCTTCTATGTGCCGAACCAAAGGTTCGCGCGCCTGTATATTACGGACGCGGAGTTGCTCAATCGACCAGTCGAAGCGCGCCTGCGTTGGGAGGTCAAAGCTCTGCAAGAATGCCCGAACTGGCTCATTCCCTTGCGCATCTACATAGAATTCGATCGACCATTCCGAGCCATGCATATACGTATTTTAGTATAAGAATTGCTCTGGTGGTATATAGCCCGCCCTGCTGCTTGCTCCGAGTGCGTGGTTACGGTGCAGGGGATGGTGGTGATCTCCGCGTAGCCGACGGCCACGGACTGCCCTGAAAAAGAATATCGGCGATTGGTTGTATAAGCCTCCGACTGCCCTGAAAAAGATCCTCGTCGGCTGGTTGCCGGGGCCTACGACTGCGCGCCCAGAGGGCACCCGGCACCAAAGTACGGCCGACTGCCTGCCCAGAGGGCACCCGTGCGTCCACTGGGTAACGGGATCATTGGGGTTGGCGGCCGCTTCGCCTCACGAAGCGGCAGGTCCGGGAATTTTCATCTTCGGTGGTGGCCCGTAGGGCCGTGGTTACTGCGGTCGGATGGCACAGTACGGGCGACTGCCTGCCCAGAGGGCGCCCGGATGGTAGCCGTAGCGCTTTTCATTGTCGGTGGTGGCCTGCAGTGCCGTGGATACTGCGGCGGATTGGCTTAGTGCTGGATATAGCGTCGCGAGTGGTGGCCAAGCCGCCGCTCAAGCTGGTAGGCGTGGGCACCCGTTCTACGAGTAAACTGGAAACGAAGGCATGACGATGATCGTGCGGTCGCGAGCGGGAGACCTGCCGCGAAAAATCAGTCTCCTATGCATCGCCCCAGCGGCCCAGTTGCCCGAGGATCAGATGGATCGCACGAGGTGACAGCCGCTGTCAGTCGAGCGGGCCGATCGTCCCGTGGCCGAAGGGAGCGCCACTATGACACCCCCGGCCACACGACCCTGACGTCGGTGTGCCAGGTTGTTCACGTTTGCCGGTGTGAGCCCCGAGCCCAGCGTGCATGGTTCCTATGCGACGACATCGCGGGACAGGAACGACCAGGATCAGCTTTGGAAGTAAAACGTCAGACCGATGAGGATCAGGAGCATAATGCCCGCAAGGATCGCGATACGGACCAGGTCGCGCCGGACGTAGGTGTAATCCGTAAACAGCCGGGGCGCTTCACGCTGGCGAGCAGCCGCCGCTGATGCCATCGTCACCGCAGGACGTGCGGCGAAACTGGCGCGTGCCGGTGACGAGGCTGGTGATGGTCGATCTTGTGGTGGGCGTGCAGGAAGAGACCGGATTCCTTGTTGCGGCGGCCTGGACGTTTGAGGCGCCTCACTGGATGCAGGCTGCCCCGCGCGGATCGTGACCGTTCCATTTTCAGGAACGGTTACTGTGCCGCCGGGTTCCCGCGATGCTCCGAGATTGGGTATGGCAGCGCGCGTGGCGGCAGGAGGGCGAGATACCGATCTTTGAGAACGCCCACCCCGGTTCTGTGTTCCCCGGCCTGCCTTCTTGGCCACGCTCGTTCTCCCCAAACATTGACATCCTGTCCTACCCACAACCAAAATCTAGTATACACAGCACCGCCAGCATAGATAAACTAGCCCATTCGTGCTACTATGCAGCGTCTCGTAGATGACCCCGGCGGCTTCACAATCCGAGACAGCGATCGCACGAACAAGGATGGACGACACCATGACCGTACCCGACACCACGACCGTCGTCCTTGCCATGGCCCTGGTCATCTGTTTCGTCTGGATTGCGCTGATGCAGGTACGCATGCTTCGCCTTCAAGGTCGACTCGCATCACTCACACCGTCAGGCATTGAAGCATTGGAACGGCAACTGGCTGAAACGGCGGGTGACGTCCGTGTGGCGCTGAGCCGCGCTGATACCCTGGATCGTCGGTGCGATGTCCTCGCCGCCCAGCTCCAGACCACTGTCCAGCACGTGGGACTCGTCCGCTTCAATCCGTTTCGCGACACCGGCGGTGATCAGAGCTTCGCTATTGCCTTTCTCGACCACGATGCCAACGGCATTGTGATCAGCAGCCTCCATAATCGCAACGATACACGTGTGTTCGCAAAGCCGGTTCGGGGGTCAAAGTCCCCGTACACGCTCTCTGATGAAGAGCATCAGGCGATCGCCTCGGCTATCCGGCAGGTCGCACCCGGTGAGGATGGACAACGCCTGAAAGAGTTACGAAGCAGCAAGTCTGAATGATCCCACCCCGCGCGGCGCTCACGCGCGTGTCCCCGGTGGCACATGGAGGGGGCCTCACTGATCGGCCACCTGGATCCGATGGGCACCCACAGACCATGCTCGACTTCAGCGTGAACACCTCGCCTTTCGGCCCGTCTCCTGCGGCAACGTCGGCTGTTCGCGCTGCTCCGCTGGATCGGTATCCTCAGCCCGGAAGTCCGACCCTCCGTGCCCTCCTCTCCGCCACGTGCGCCGTTCCCGAAGAGCACGTGCTCGTGACGGCAGGCACCACCGAGTCACTGCACTTAATAGCCACGGCCTACCTGGAGCCCGGTAGACATGCACTCGTGCTCGCACCGACCTACGGTGAGTATGAACGCGTCGCCCTTCTCGCCGGCGCCCACGTTACGACCTGGTGGGCAGACGAAAGTGATGACTTTCGCCATCATCTTCTCACACGTCTGCCAGCATTACGTGCCCTGGCTCCCGATGTCGTGTTCCTCTGCGTACCCAATAATCCCACGGGAGCGCTCATCTCGCGTTCGACCGTTGACGCCGTCGCCGACGCGCTGCCTGACACCCTCTGGGTCATCGACGAAGCCTATATGCCGTTCACGGGCGCGCACGCGTGGTCAAGCGAGCCTCTCCTGGCACTCGCGAACATTCTTCTGTGCCGTTCACTCACAAAAGACTATGCACTGGCCGGTGTGCGCGTGGGCTATATCCTGGGCGCGCCCGCACCCATCGCGGCACTGCGGACGGTCCAACCACCCTGGACCGTCTCGACCGTCGCCGAGGCGGCGGCGTGCGCGGCGATCCACGATAAGCAACATCTGGAAGCGTCGCTTCAGGCAGTCGATTCGCTCCGGGGCTACCTCTGGGATGGGCTGCGACTGCTTGGTTTTCCACTGATTACGGGCGAGACGCACTTTTGCCTGGCACGCGTGGGTGATGCAACTGCGTGGCGACACGCATTACTCGAACACGGCATATCGGTGCGCGACTGCACATCTTTCGGGCTACCCGCGTTCATACGCGTCGCACCGCGTGATCGCGCAGATTGCGACATGCTGCTGGCCGCTCTTGCACAGGTGCTGCTCCAGCTCAGCGCGTGTTCCCCATGACCGTCCGTCCCGTTCGACTCTGGCTGGTCCGGCATGGCTCGACGCAGTGGAACGACGAACTGCGGTATCAGGGCACGACCGATGTGGCACTGTCGGACGCGGGAAGAATCCAGGCAGAGGCACTGAGCCGTCGCTTTGCTGACGTCCACCTGGACGCCATCATGTCGAGCACACTGAGCCGTGCGGTTGAAACCGCCTCAGTGATTGCCCGCAGGACGGCACAGTCGGTGGCGACCGATCCCCGGCTGAACGAACTGCACCTGGGTGTGGCCGAAGGACTGACCTGGGACGAAGTGCGCGAGCGATTCCCTTCTGATGCGGCGGCGTGGAATACAGGCGACCCGCACCTTTCCTTCACGCAGGGTGAGTCACCATGCGATGCGCAGCGGCGCGTGGTGGACGCGATGACAGACCTGCAGTGCCGCTGGTCAGGCTGTACCCTCCTGCTAGTCACACACGGGGGACCACTCCGTCTGTTCCTTTGCCACATGCTCGGCATGGATGTCGCATCCAGTTGGAAACTTCAGATCAGTCCAGCTTCGGTCAGCCAGCTGGACGTGTACCCCGAAGGTGGGATACTGAGTTTGCTGAACGATACGGGTCACCTACATGGAAGTCGCCCATCTGGCGCAGCCGTGAACGGTCCAGGGTAAAGGCTATGGTATGACACGATCAGCCATCCCTCGCACCGTGCTCGTGCTGGGAGGCACACGAAGTGGGAAGAGCGAGTTTGCCGAACGTCTGACCGCTTCCTTGCAAGCACCCACGATGTATCTGGCAACGTCCATACCCTCGGACCCGGAGATGGCAGACCGTGTGCAGCGTCACCAGCGCCGTCGCCCACAGGAATGGGTGACGCTGGAAGCTCCACGTGACATCGGATCGACATTACAGGCACAAGGCGGCGATGTGCGGACCGTGCTCCTGGACTCGGTCACCCTCTGGGTGAGCAACCTCATGATGCGTGTTGAACCGGGAAGGGACCCTGTTCCGGCCTCGCCGGGTGAGGCCGAATACGCGATATGTCAGGAACTGGAACTGCTGTGGACAACACAGGCACAGATGGGGCTGTCGCTTGTGCTCGTCTCGGATGAAGTGGGCATGGGCCTGGTGCCGGATTATGCGTCAGGCCGTCTGTTTCGAGACCTCCTGGGCACGGCCAACCAGTGGCTCGCGGCGCGATGCGATGCGGTGTATCTGGTGGTCGCGGGACTGGCGCTGGATTGCCGGTCGCTAGCTGTAGCCTGGCCCCCTGCATGGCATGATGATGAGGAACCGTTGGCGTGAAAAGTGGGGGAGTGATACAATTGGGACGAGACGTGTGACAGGAGATCTCCTGAATCACGACCACACCGGCCGGAAGGAGCAAGGCGGCGCCGGGCACCTGCCCACGCCCCGAAGATCGTGAACTTTTTTAAGTGGCTCTACCCCGGCATGCACGTCAAGCGATGGCTGCTCCTCCTCATCCTGGGCATCGTCTTAATTAGCCTCGGCGCCGCCTACGTGCTTGTCAACATCTACCGAGAAGCGCCGCTCCCGTTCTTCTTCACCTACCTCACACTCCAGTTTGTCCCCCGTATTTACCGCGCCATTCTCTTTGCCTTAATTGGCATCGGCATCGTTGGCACCGCCATCGTCCAGCTGAACAGGTCGCTGCTTTCAGCGTTTGTGACGGAAGGGGACATCCTGGTCGATGCGATCTACCGACGTCGCCAGCTCACGCGTGGCCCCAAGGTTGTCGCGATTGGGGGAGGCACCGGGCTGAGCAATCTCCTGCGTGGGCTCAAGGAGTATACGGGCAACCTGACGGCCGTCGTGACCGTGGCTGACGATGGCGGGAGTTCGGGACGCCTGCGCACCGAACTCGGCATCTTACCGCCGGGCGACTTCCGGCAGTGCATCGTGGCGCTGTCCGACGTCGAGCCGCTGATGACGAAGCTGTTCCAGTACCGGTTTCAGGAAGGGAGTGGTCTCGAAGGACATAGCTTCGGTAACCTCTTCATCGCCGCCATGATGGGCGTCACCGGGGACTTCGAGCACGCGCTGCGTGAAAGCAGCCGTGTGCTGGCGACGCGGGGCCAGATCTTGCCGAGCACCCTTTCGAATGTGACCCTGACGGCAGAGCTGACGGGAGGTTCCATCGTCAAAGGAGAAAGCTCGATTGGTCACAGCGGCAAGCGTATCGAGCGCGTCTTCCTCCAGCCCGATCGGGTCGCGGCCTACCCCGCTGCCGTCCGTGCCATTGAAGACGCCGATCTCGTCATCCTTGGTCCCGGCAGTCTGTACACAAGCGTCTTGCCCAACCTGCTCGTGGACGGGATTCGTGCCGCGGTGAAGAGCACAAACGCCACGGTCGTGTACGTCTGCAACGTCGCGGTTGAACCCGGCGAAACGGATAACTATACGGTTGGCCAGCATCTAGAAACGATCGAGCGATACATCGGAGGCGGCACGGTGGACTATGTGCTCGCGAATGAGCACCGGGGACGCCCGCTGCCACCGCAGGCACTCGCGACGATTGTGTCGGTGAACGGCTCAACGCAGACGACCGTGGGACCAAGACTCGTCAAAGCCGACGTGATCGACCCCCACAACGCACGCCACCACGATTCCACACGACTGGCGGAGAGTATCATGAAACTGTTTTACGATCGGGGTGCGGATCGCACCCTTCGGGTCGCACCACCATCGAAAGGGGACTCATAACACTTGGCAACTCGCGTGGCGATTAATGGTTTTGGACGCATCGGGCGTCTCTCATTCCGGCAACTACTGGATCATCACGATCTTGAAGTGGTCGCCGTCAATGACCTGACCGACGTTCCTTCGAACGCACACCTTTTCAAGTACGACAGCACCTACGGGAAGTACCCCGGGACTGTGGAGGCACGGGGCGACAGTATCGTCGTCAATGGCCACGAGGTCAAGGTGACCGCTCAGCGCGACCCAGCTAACCTCCCGTGGAAGGACCTCGGCGTCGATATCGTGGTCGAATCCACCGGATTCTTCACCGACGCAAAAAAGGCGGCGGCACACATCATGGCGGGAGCAAAGCGTGTGATCATCAGCGCGCCCGCAAAGAACGAAGACATCACGGTGGTGATGGGGGTCAACAATCAGAAGTATGATCCGGCAAAGCACTTCGTAATATCCAATGCGTCGTGCACCACCAATTGCCTGGTACCCGTGGCGAAGGTGTTGCACGATCACTTTGGGATCGTCAACGGCATGATGACCACCGTTCACTCTGCCACCAACGATCAAAAAGTGCAGGATCAGTTCCACGAAGATCTCCGACGGGCGCGCGCTACAGGAAACAACATTATCCCGACGAAGACCGGCGCGGCGACAGCGGCCGAACTGGTGATGCCTGAGCTCAAAGGAAAGTTTAAAGGCTTCTCGCTCCGTGTTCCAACCGCCACCGTGTCGGTCATCGACTTCGTGGTGCAACTGGAAAAAGGGACGAATGAGCACGATTTGAACGCCTGCTTCAAGCAAGCTGCATGTGGGGAACTCAAGGGCATTCTTGACTATAACGAACTGCCGCTCGTCTCCAGTGACTACCGTGGCGACACCCATTCCTCCATCATCGATGGACTCTCCACCATGATGATCGGTAACCATACCGCAAATGTGGTGAGCTGGTACGACAACGAGTGGGGCTACTCCTGCCGGGTCGCCGATCTGTGCTCCTACATGGCCGGCCGCGGCGTTTAGCGGAGCATACAGGCAGCACCATGAACAAGCAATCGGTTCGGGACGTCGACGTATCCGGTAAACGCGTGCTGGTGCGCGTCGATTTCAACGTGCCAGTCGATGTACACGGTGCCATTCTTGACGATACGCGCATCCGCGCCAGCGTACCCACCATAGCCTACCTCCGTGAACACGGCGCTCGGATCGTGCTGGTGTCGCACATGGGTCGGCCCAAAGGCGGACCTGATCCAGCCCTCGGTCTGCGCGTCGCCGCCGTTCGCCTCGCGCAGCTGCTCAGCGCCGACGTGACAATGGCGCCCGACGCCGTGGGTCCCGCGGTGGACCAGATGGTTCTGGATCTCCAGCCGGGCCAGGTGCTCATGCTGGAGAACGTCCGGTTCCACCCTGAGGAAGAGTACAACGACCAGGCGTTTGCCCGGCAACTCGCGCGGCTGGGCGACCTGTTCGTCAACGACGCCTTCGGGTCCGCCCATCGCGCACACGCATCCACCACGGGAGTCGCGGCATACCTCCCGGCCGTATCCGGGTTCCTCCTGGAAAAGGAGATCGACTACCTGAGCCGCGTGCTCGAATCACCCGAACGACCGTTTGCGGCGGTGGTAGGTGGCGCAAAAATCTCCACCAAGACCGCCGTGCTCTCCGCGCTCGTGCGGCACGTCAACATTCTCGTGCTGGGGGGGGCGATGGCCTGCACCTTTCTCAAAGCACAGGGGCATGCGGTTGGCGACTCGCTCGTCGAGGATGACCAGCTTGACGCCGCCAGGGCACTGGTGGCACAGGCACGCGAGCGCGACGTGAACCTCCTCCTGCAACATGATGCCGTCGTCGCGTCGGCATTTACACCCGACGCTCCTCACCAGGTAGTGCAGGTGGACGCGATCCCGGCGGGGTGGCGGGTGATGGATATCGGGCCGGAAACGTGCGAGCGTATCCGCAACACACTTCTGGCATGTCGCACCATTCTGTGGAACGGGCCGGTGGGTGTCGCTGAGTTTCCCGCGTTCGCCCACGGAACCGAGGTCGTTGCTCGGGCCATGGCGTCGTCCGACGCAGTCACCGTCATTGGTGGAGGCGAGACGGTCGCCGCCGTTGAAGCTGCTGGCGTGGCGGCCATGATGTCCCACATCTCCACAGGCGGCGGTGCCACACTGGAGTTTCTTGAAGGGCGAACACTCCCGGGAGTCGCGGCACTGCTCGACCGCCCGGCTGTGTGACATCCTGCGGCGTGGTACGATGTCCAGCATCGCGATGATACCAGTTGATACCTTCAATACGTCTTGCTAGAGAGGGAGAGCCCTGAACCACGAACGCCGCGTTCCCATCGTTGCTGGCAACTGGAAAATGCATCTGGTCCCACACGAGGCCCACGCGCTGGCGAGAGAACTGCTGCCGGGGCTATCACCACTCCAGCATGTCGAGGTGGTCCTGTGTCCGCCGTTCCTCGACCTGACGACGGTGGCCGACGCAGTACGCGGAAGTTCGGTTCGTTTGGGAGCACAGAACGCGTACTACCACGACAAGGGCGCCTACACGGGGGAAGTATCGGCGGCGATGCTCAAGGATATCGTCACCCATGTCATTCTGGGCCACTCAGAGCGCAGGACATACTTCGGGGAAACAGATGAACTCGTCAACCGGAAACTCCATGCCGCCATTGCACACGGCCTTGTTCCCATCGTCTGCGTCGGGGAGCACCTCGGCGACTACGAGGGAGGCCGCACGGCTAATGTGGTTCGCATACAGATACGGCAAAGCCTGGCGGATCTCACGGCAGAGACCCTGGCACGCGTCGTCGTGGCATACGAGCCGATCTGGGCCATCGGCACCGGGCGCGCCGCCACTCCCGGCATCGCCCAGGAGACAGCAGCGTACATTCGAGGCGAACTGGCGGCACTGTATGGCCGTGACGCGGCGGATCGGGTCCGCATTCAGTACGGTGGCAGCGTGACCGCTACCAACTGTCAGGCATATTTTGAACAGCCCGATGTTGACGGAGCGCTCGTCGGTGGTGCAAGTTTAAAGGCTGACGACTTTATCGCGATCGCTCGGCGCTGTGAAGAGGCGCACGCGGCGCATTCATCCTGAGGTGGAGCCATGCTGAACTCTCTGTACGTAGTCCAGATTCTCTTTTCCATCGCGCTGGTGGTCTTGATTCTCCTGCAGGCGAAAGGCTCTGGACTGGGCAGCATCTTTGGCCAGGACGGAGCAGTCTTTCGGAGTCGGCGCGGCGCCGAGCGTCTGCTCTACAATCTGACCATCATCTTCGCGATCATGTTTTGCTTCATATCGCTGATCAGTGTACGGCTTGCCGCTGGCTCTGGCGGCGCCCCGTAGCCTCATGCGACGATGGCCGGTCCTCGCCACGCTGGCCATGATGCTCCCGACCATCCTGTATGTGGCGCTGCTCGCCGCGTGTGACGCAACGAGTGCACCCGTGGGCGCACTGAACACCGGCATCCGCGCTGCGGCGGTCGCGACAGCAACCAGCACCGCCAGCCCGACTCCCCGGCCCACCGCCACCGCCACCCCCGATCCGCCTGCCACGCTCCGTATCGCACTCCCCGGTCTCCCTGATACGTTGAACCCGATCAAGACGGGAAATGACGTGGGACAGGCGGTAGCGGCTCTGGTCGCTGCTGGCCTGACACGCCCCGGTATACGTGGAAACCCCGAACCCGACCTCGCGCAGTCGTGGGAATATGATCCGGTCGGCGGCTCCTGGACGTTTCACATCCGGCCGGACGCACGCTGGCACGACGGCGTGGCCGTCACCGCCGCAGACGTGGTCTTCACGCTCGGTCAGGTGCGCTCGCGCCCGCTCGGCGGCCTATGGGATGGGATTAGGGCAGAAGAGTTGGATCCTTCTGCCGTGCGGTTTTATGTTCCTCTTGCTCGCATGGGCACCTTTCTGGCCTTGACGTCGTTGCCGCTTCTGCCATCGCACCTCCTGGCGGCAGGCGGCGAGGCATGGACAACCTTCGAGCGCGCTCCCATCGGCGCTGGCCCCTTCCGCGTGACAGCCATTGACGCACGAGGCGCGCAACTCGAACGCCGCTCACCGAGAACGCCGGGAGGCGCAAACATCGCCACCGTAACCCTTGCGTTTACCAGCGGTCCCGACGCTGAGTTGCCTCTGCTCCGTTCCGGTGCGGTCGATCTTGCCACGATTCCTCGTCGCGACGCGGCAAACGCCGCCACTTCAGCCAGCATAACCCTCTGGAGGCCCCTACGCGCTACACAGACCATGCTCCTGCTCAACAGCCGTTCGGCTGTCCTGCGCGACGTGCGCGTCCGCCAGGCACTCTGGCTCGCGACCGACCGAAATGCCCTGGTGCTACGTGCGCTTGGCGGTCTCGGGCAGCCCTCGGCTGACCCTCTGGCGTTGCAGCCGGACGGCCCCCTGGGCACCGCTCGTGTGCCAACGGTCACTCCAGACCGGGAAGGAGCAGGCGCACTCCTGGACGCCGCGGGCTGGACGCTAGGTGACACGGGACTCCGTCAGCAGACCAGCGGTCGGACGGTGCAGCCCCTGCGTCTGACCATCCTCACCACCTCGGCTCCCGACAGACTCGCGGTCGCCCAGGAACTGAGCTCGCAATATCGCACCATCGGCATAGATGTCACCGTGCAGCAGGTGGGGATGGAAGGTCTGATACGCGACTTTCTCGCCACCGGTGCCTATGATGCGACGGTCGTGGGTGTCGCGTGGGGTCTACCCGATCAGCAACCCGGCCGGTGGTGGCGTGCTCCCCAGGGCGCCACCGACAGGGAGAACTTCACCGGCCTGGCGGATGAGCAACTTGAAGCGTCACTCGCAGCCGCCGAGGCACAACCCGACCCGGCACTGCGAGCGCAACAGTTCGCGGCATTCCGCACCCGATTCTCCGTGGTCGTTCCAGCCATACCCCTGTATCAACCAGTTTGGCTCGTCGCCAGCACAACCAGATTGACGGGCATGGTCTGGGGATGGACAGCCGATGCCGGTGACCTGATGCGCGGCGTAACAACATGGCGGCTCAACGGTCCATAATGTGCGTCGTGCGGGTTCCGGGTGGTCGGTGTCATGCATGACATGGTCATGTAACTTGAACATCGAACGTAGTGTGAAAGGAGATGGGGGTCGTGGCACACGTTGAGCGCCCGACCGTAGCCGTCACCGGATTGTCGGGCTATGTGGGAACACGACTCGGCGAACTGTTCGGTGAAACCCTGGCATTGGTAGACTGGTACCGCACATCGCCCTCGAACGCTGCCCTTGCGTCGTATCAACTGGATCTCTGCGACGAGGCTGCTGTGGCTTTGGCACTGCAACGCGATCGTCCACGCGCCGTCATCAACGTCGCGGCACAGGCAAACGTTGATGTCTGTGAGCAAGAACGTGATGACCGGGAGGGATCGGCCTGGCGCATCAATGCGACAGCGCCGGGGGTGCTGGCACGAGCCTGCTGTAGCTCAGGCATCCGCTTTGTCCACGTCTCGACCGACTACGTCTTTGATGGCCAGGACGGGCCGTACCACGAGCAATCGCCGACGGACGGAGCGGCCAACTGGTATGGCAACACAAAACTGGCAGGCGAACGTGCCGTCACGGTTGCGGGCGGCGACTTCGCCATCGCCCGCATTATGATGCCGTACAGACGCCCCCCCGCGTCGCGCATCGACCTCCCGCAGCTTATCCGTAACAGGCTGAGTCAGGGCCAAACGTTCTCCGCAGCGACTGACCAACTGGTTGCACCGACCTTTCTGGACGACATTATTGACGCCCTCGCGACACTCATGTTTGTGCATGGCCAGGGCATATACCATCTTGCCGGTGCCACACTGCTGTCGCCTTTCGAAGCGGCGCTCATCGTCGCACGGACCTTTCAGTTAGACGAGTCGCTTGTCGAGGCGAGCACATTGGATGCTATTACCGGTCAGGGCAACCGTGCTCCTAGACCAGCGAGGTCCGCGCTCCTCTCACAGCGATTCCGGACGGAGTATGGCACGCAATTAGCGAGACCCCTCCGCGGATTCGCCGAAGGTGTTGGGATGCTGCGACACGACGTCGAACCGCGAAAGGGAACCATCAGTTGAACGAGCTACACGACACATCGGACCACCAGGGCGCCACGGACGGTGGGGGCGCCCTGCCACTGCTCGTCATCACCGGCGCCGCCGGACGTATCGGTACCTTTTATCGAGCACATCTTGCCCAAGCGGAGCCACGCTGGCGCCTTCGTCTGACAGACATCCGCGATATTCCCGATCCACGCGGTGCTGATGTGGTCACCGGAAACTTTGCTGATCTTCCCTTCGCATGTTCAGTGCTGGAAGGCGCTGACGCGCTGCTGCACCTGGCTGCCGACCCGAGCCCGTCCGCCGACTACTACGCGTCGCTCCTCGAGCGCAACGTGACCGCGGCGTATAACGCTTTCGAGGCGGCGGCGCGGGCAAAGATCCGGCGTCATGTCTTTGCCAGCAGCGTCAACGCGATCAACGGCTACCCCGAGGACCTCCAGGTCCACGCATCCATGCTCGCCCGCCCGGGCAATGTGTATGGGGCAACAAAGGTGTGGGGCGAGGCTCTGGCCGCTGCCTACGCGGCGCAGGGGCGGCTGAGCACCATTTGCGTCCGCATCGGTGGCATTCCGCGACCCGGCGAGCGGCCCCGCCCAGAGCATCCTCGCACGCTCGCCATCTTCGTCACCGAGCGCGACCTGTGTCACCTCTTCGACTGTTGCCTCCGGGTCGGGGGCATCGACTTTGCGGTGGTGCATGGTCAGTCGGCCAACCGGTTTACGCGCATGGAGATTGAAACGACACGCCGCCTCGTCGGATATGAACCGCAAGACGATGTCTTTGCCATTGCGGAAGGGTGAGCACAGGCACCGTGGCCACCGTGGAAACGACGACGGCACTTAGTCTCCCGCATGGACCCGTCATGTTGCCGGCCTTCCTGCCCGATGCGACGACCGGTGTTGTTCGGTCGGTGGATAGCCTGGATGTTGAGCAGTGCGGCATCCAGGCAGTCGTCATGAATACCTATCACCTCATGCAGCGCCCTGGCTCATCGACCGTCCATGCCCTCGGCGGCCTCCATACGATGGCCGGGTGGCATCGCCCTATTATTACCGACTCAGGCGGCTTCCAGGCCTACTCGCTGATCCGTGAAAACAAGAAGTACGGCACGATCTCGCAGGACGGCATCTCCTTTCAACCTGAAGGCTCAACCCGGAAATATGCGCTCACTCCCGAAAAGACCGTACAACTCCAGATGAGCTATGGCTCCGATGTCGTCATCTGCCTCGACGACTGCACCCATGTGGACGACCCACCGGAGATCCAGGAACGGTCGGTCAGGCGCACGATTGCCTGGGCCCATCGGTGCAAGCGCGAATTCCTGCGCCTCTGCCAGGAGAAGCGGCTCGACGACGCACATCGTCCGCTCCTGTTTGGGGTGATTCAGGGAGGTGGCTCACGCGAGTTGCGTCGCCAGTGCGCCAACGAGTTGCTGGCTATTGGCTTCGACGGCTTTGGTTACGGCGGGTGGCCCCTCGACGCCGATGGCCAACTGCTCACGGACGTCATCGCGTATACCCGTGAACTCGTGCCGCGTCATCTGCCCATGCACGCGCTCGGCGTCGGGCATCCCGCCAGCATCGTCACATGTGCGCACATGGGCTACGGCATCTTCGATAGCGCCCTTCCCACCCGCGACGCCCGCGCTGGTCGCCTCTACTCGACCAGCACCGATGGCTTTGCCACCGAGGATCCTGGTCGCTGGTTCTCCTACGTGTATGCGCAGGATGACAAGCACATCAAAGCAACCGTGCCCGCGTGGCGCGGGTGCGACGGGCTCTGCTGCAGGCGGTACTCCCTTGGCTATCTCCATCATCTGCACCACATCCACGAAGGCCTGTTTGCCCGCCTTGCCACCATTCATAACCTGCGCTTCCTGGCACGCCTGACCGACCATCTCCGTCTGAACTGGATCTGAACTGGAATGGATGAACGGGCAAGCGAGGGACTGGCCCGCCTGGTAGCCGCGGTTCAGGCAAGCGCGCATCACCGGGGGATGAGTGCCGACATCGTCCGAGCGATCGGCATCGTCGAGTTGAGGAAGCGACCCGGCCTGAAAGAGGCAATCAAGGCCACGAAGAATTGTTTGCACCAGGTGAGCGGTAGCTACGTCCCCAGGCAGATCAACGCGAACGCGTGGATACAGCGTCTGGAAGCGCACGGCAACGACCGAGACGCCATCCGGCGGTGGTGCCTGCAAGCGATGGACGAGCATCTTTCCACACGCGAGCGAGGTGCATCCCTCGACTCATTCTATGAGACGGTATGCCAGGGCATCACGCCGCCCTCATCCGTGCTGGACATTGCATGTGGTCTCCACCCGCTGGGACTTCTCTGGATGCCCCTGGCGCCGGACGCGGTCTACGACGCCTACGATATCGATGAGCGCCTGGTGGACATCGTACGCGCGTTGTTCACGCTCCTCCACGTCCCTGGAGAGGTCGCCGGACGCAACGTGCTGGCGTGGCGCCCCAGCCGCGGTTATGACGTCGCGTTTCTCATGAAGTGCCTTCCCTGCTTCGAGCAATTGGAGAAGGGAGCCAGTCGGCGCCTACTTATGGAAGTACCGGCGCGTCACCTCATCGTCTCATATCCCGTAACAACGTTAGGTGGCCGCAGGATCGGAATGGCCGCACAGTATGAAAGCGACTTTCGTGACGCAGTGAGCGGCCAGCCCTGGGAGGTGCGCCGTTTCACCTTTCCCCATGAACTCGTCTTCAGGATAACGAAGCACGATGTTCCTGTGCCGGAGGAAGTTCCGGAACCGTGCGTTTGCCAACCGGGAGCGTGACAATGTCACGTGGGAAAAAGAGATCAAGGGTCCAGTCAATCGTCACGCGCAAGCGACGCTCAGTGCGCGGCAGTCTCGCCAGGTAGTAGGTGCGCCAGAGCCACCACGGCAACAGGCCCGAAAACTGAAACCCCATGATCGAGGCAACGCCCACACGATGCCCGACGGTTGCCAGTGCCACCTTGATGGGATAGTCAAACGCGACCGGCTCACCACCGCGCAAGACGGCGACAATGTTCTTACCGAGCTGGAATGCCTCTCGCAGGGCGTGCTGTGCCGTCGCGGGATAGATGTCGTTCTCGCCACCCCCCGGCCTGGGAACGTGTGCCACATCGCCCAGGGACCAGATATTGGAGTGCCCCTCCACGCGCATCGTGCCGTCACAGACAATACGGTTCCAGCGATCTCGCTTGAGCGGAAGGTGGTTGACCAGGCCAGCGGGACGCACGCCAGCCGACCAGACAATGGTGCCACAGGGAATGGTGCGCCCATTCGCAAGATGCACGGCACCCGCCTCGGCGGACGTCACTGCCGTGTTGAGCAGTACTTCTACCCCGCGTTGTTCCAGCGTTAGCCGGGTAAAGTCTGCCAGTTTCTGATCCATTTCCGGCATCAGACGGGATCCCGCTTCGACAAGAATGGTGCGGATTTCTCCCGCGGGAATCCGTGGATACGCGTGGACGGCTTCCCGAACGTAGTCGTTGAGCCCCCCCATCACCTCCACGCCGTTCAGACCGCCGCCGCAGAGGACAAAAGTACAGACACGACGTCGATCCTCCCCCGAAAGCACGTCGGCCTGTTCAAGCCGGTCGATCACATGGTTCCGCAGTTGCACGGCGCCCGATAATGTCTTGACGTTAATCGCGTGCTCTTTCATGCCGGGCAAGTTGAAGAAATTGGTCTCCGCGCCAAGAGCGAGAACGAGGTGGTCGTACCGCACCTCGTGACGAGATTGATCGGTCAGGGTGACACAGACATGGCTGCCTTCGATATTGACCTCATCCACTTCGCCGTTGATGAACCTGGTGCGCTTCAGCAGGAGCCGAATCGGATTGACGATGTCGTGAGTGGAGATCGCGCTCGCGGCAACCTCCGGAAGCATCGGCGTGAACAAGAATGAGTTGTCCCTGCTGATCAAGGTCACATCGATGCCCTCGCCAGGTCGGAGCAGCTTTTCTAGCTCCAGGGCGGTATAAATGCCACCCCACCCGCCACCAATGATGACCACTTTGCGGCGTCCCGGGCCGTCTGAAGCTGCGGCGGGGATCGTGTGACGTGGTTTCATCTCCGCCGCGTACAAGAGACCGGCGCCCGCGGCCACAAAACCAGCGGCTACCACCTTTTTACCCATGGGTCATCCTCTCAGTGACACTGCTCGGTTCAGCCCTAGTGAACAGCGATGGTACGGTGCTGCAAGTACAAGGCCATGTGGTAAAGGTGGGCATCACAGCACAAGCACCTGCCGCTATAACCAGCGCCGGCCGCGAAAATAGACCAGGAGCGCCAGAGCGGAACCGACCATGAGCGCAAGGGCATAGGGGTAGCCAAACGTCCACTGAAGTTCAGGAATAATCTTGAAGTTCATACCGTAAATACCGGCGATGAGCGACGCGGTCATCAAGATAATCGACCAGGCGGTCATGACTTTCATGACGCCATTCAGATTGTTTGCTTGAATCGACAGATATCCGTCCAGAGCACCGGTCAGTAGGTCACGAAAGGTGTCGATCATCTCCATAATGCGCAGGATATGGTCATACACGTCGGACAAATTGACGGCGTTGGCCTTGTCGAGCACGGGTAGATCACGCCGTGTGAGGATGTGGAACACATCGCGCTCGGGGCCGATCACCTTGCGCAAAGCGAGGAGATCGCGTCGAAGACGAAAAATATCAGCGATGGTATCCCGCTGAAACGACAAAAACGTCTTTTCTTCGAGCTGATCAATGGCGTCCTCGACCTGATCCATCACCGGAAAGTAATGGTCCACCAGCATGTCACAGATGTTGTACAGCAAGAACCCCACTCTTCCCGCGCGTACGGCGGCCGGGTTCTCCCTCCAGCGGCGCCGGACCTCGGTGAGTTCCGCCACCGGCCCCTGATGGACCGTAATCAGGTAGTTTTTCCCGATAAAAATGCCAACTTCACCCATCTCCAGCTTGCGGACTCCGTCCGGCCCGGCTGGTTCGTAGCTCAAGGAGTACAGCACCGCGAAATAGTAGTGGTCAAACTCATCGATCTTCGGGCGCTGGTGGCCGTGCTGCACATCCTCCACGGATAACGGATGAAATCCAAACTCGGTGCCAAGACACCCGAACTCTTCCGCGCTCGCCGCCTCAAGGTCGAGCCAGAGCAATGCCTCAGGATCGTCGATCAGGTCGCTGATCTCGCGTAGATCGGGGACATCCCGAAGCGTGTTATGTACGTCCACGAGGGCTATAAACATCTCTGCTCCACCGCCGGTATACAGGTCGTGTCCGTATCATACCGCTTGCTCCTTCAGACTGATGTCGTCTGCTACCATAGGCTACGGTCGTACCGCCGTGGACAGGACTGGCGCCATGAGCAAGCGGCCCGTAGCACCACGAAGGCAGGGATACACGGCACAATGGACATAGCAGACGACACGATGACGCTTGAAGCAACCGGAATAGCCGCTGGCAAGACAGTACAATTTTCCCCTGAGCGCTACGATCGCATGACGTACCGTAGGTGTGGGAGGAGTGGTCTGATGCTTCCCGCCATTTCACTCGGAGGCTGGGAGACATTTGGCGGCTATCGCGGATCTGACGTTGCGCGTGATTGCATCCATCGTGCCTTCGACCTTGGTATCACGCACTTCGACTTCGCGAATAACTACGGGACACCACCCGGATCATCCGAACTCGTGTGCGGCGCGATCATCAAGAGGGATCTCCCGCGCGACGAAATTATCCTGAGTTCGAAAGCTGGGTACCGTATGTGGCCCGGCCCCTATGGAGAGTGGCTGAGCAAGAAGTACCTCGTCGCCAGTTGCGACCAGAGCCTCAAACGTATGGGAGTGGACTATTTCGATATCTTTTATCTCCACCGGCCCGATCCACATACGCCGCTCGATGAAAGCCTTGGCGCTCTCGACCTCCTCATCCGCCAGGGCAAGGTGCTCTATGGCGGGGTCAGCAGCTTCAACGGCGCCCATTTCGCCGATGCGGTGCGCGTGAGTGAACGCAATAACCTGGCGCCCATCACGATCCACCAGCCCGCCTACAACATGATCAATCGGACAATAGAGAAAGATCTGCTCCCCCAGACAGAACGAGCCGGTACGGGCGTCATCGCCTTCGTTCCCCTGGCCAGCGGATTGCTCACCGACAAATATCTCGCCGGCAACATCCCGCCCGACTCGCGCGGAGCGCTGCGCTGGGGTGAGGAAAATACCCGCAAGCGCCTGACCTCGGAACGCCTTGCCACCCTCCGTTCGCTCAACACGATAGCGCAGCGCCGAGGGCAGAGTATGGCGCAAATGGCGCTGGCGTGGATTCTCAGGCTGCCATCCATCACCAGCGCGCTGATCGGCGCTTCACGCGTTGAACAGGTCGAGGAAAACGTGAAGGCGCTCGATAACCTTGAGTTCACCGCTGATGAGCTCGCCGAAATCGACCGCTTGACAGCATAGTCAACGAAGAGGAGAAACGAGAGCCCCATGGCAGGCAAGACACTCGGTGTTGGCATCATCGGTGCGGGCGGCATCGCAAACAGCGCGCATATTCCAAACTACAAGCGCCACCCACGCGCGGAGGTCATCGCGGTGGCCGACGTGGACCCGGAACGGGCACGGGCTACCGCAGAACGACACGGCTTTGCCCGGTGGTTCACTGACTACCACGATCTGCTCGCTCTATCCGAAGTCGAAGCCGTCAGTGTTACAACGCCGGTCTTCGCCCATGCGGAACCCGCCATTGCCGCCATGGAAGCAGGCAAGCACGTACTCTGCGAGAAACCGATTGCCCGCACGCTGCCAGAAGCGAATGAGATGGTGAAGACGGCCAAACGGACCGGTGTCATCTTTACCATGGGTTACCAGTCGCGCTTCAGTCGAATGTGGGAGTACACGAAGCGTGTCATCGACGCGGGAGCGCTCGGGCAGATGTACGCGCTCAATATCGTGTCAGGCGGCAAGGCAGGGCTGCCCCAGCCGTGGTTCCTCGATAAGGAAAAGTCAGGCGGCGGCATCCTCATCGACTGGGGAATTTACACCGCTTATATGATTAACTGGCTCGCCGGTCCCGTATCCATCGTGTACGCCGCGACCCGTGCCGTCCGAACCGAGTATCCCGCTGGTGGCGTCTTGGTGCGCGACGTGAAGGTGGAAGACACCAGCGCGGTGACGCTCCAGTTTGCCTCAGGCGCGATCGGCGTCTGGTACAGCACGTGGGCGGGAGTCACCGGCCACGGCTACACGGCGATCGACGGCACCGAAGGGTCGTTGATTATGCGGCCAGGGAACGGCGACAGCCCGCTGGTGTACAGCACCCGCACGAGTGACCCCGACTATCTCCAGGGATGGCGCAAAGCAGGCTTCACGGAACTCAGCGTGCCCGAACAGCATTATCGCAAACTCGACCACTTCGTGACGGCCGTGCTCGATGGCACCCCGCTCGTCATGACGGGCGAAGATGGTCGTGACGCACTTGAACTCATCACCGCAATCTACCAGTCAGCGGAGACCGGCCAGCCCGTCGCCCTCCCGCTTGAACGGTAAGATCCATCCCTGCGATGAGCGAACACTGGCACGAGCGGGCCCATCGTCGCCCGCCGTCGGTCACTTCTGCGGGCTAGGCGTCGCCCCCACAACCTGGAGTCCCGTTCCAGCGCCAATGCCCGACGTGTCAGATTTCCCGGTGACGTTGGTCGGTGCGGCGGCTGGAGCTCCATTGCCCTTTGGTTGAAAGCTTTTTGGCGCGCCATCTCCGCCGCCATTGCCACACCCGGCGAGCAGCATGCCCGCACCTACGCAGGATGTCGCCGCGAGGCGCCCGAATCGTCGCCGTGATACCGTTAGGTCCATCGCTGCTCCCTCATAAGGTCAAGCGGTTGTCCGGCCGCGACAGAGAGCGGACCGGCTCCGTACTCTCCCTGTAGTGTCGTGCTTGCTACTGTAACGAGCCACGCTGGCAGATGTCAACCCGCCTTCCCTGGCACAGGGAATGACCGCCCTGAAAATAGGTCGCACTGAGCGGTGGGTGGCCACGGTGCAGACTGCCCCAGATAAGAACTTCCTCCATGGCAAGCGCCAGTGACGAGACATGAACACAAAGCAGTAGCCGCCGTCGCAGGCACTTGGTACACGGGACACCCTCAGCAATCGTGGAGCGCAAGTTACTGTGTCCCAGACGGCCCAACACCGTTTGACACGTGCTTGACATGGATGTAGTCGTCACCTACTATTCGCTTACCGAGTACGCTTGCCGGAGCTAAACGACCGTCGTTAGCTGGAAGCGTGTTTCAGCAAAGGGGCTGTCTGTCATGTCAGAACGTTCCACGAGCCCTGCGACGCCGCTGGTGACCCGGCGGCAAGCCATCCAGACGACCGCGACGGCGAGCGCCGGTCTCCTTGCCGTGACCGTCCTCGCGGCATGCGGTAGCCAGGCATCTCCAGCGGCGGCCCCCGGCGCCACCACCGCGGCCAGGCCGACAACCGCTGCCACCGTTGCCAGCACAACCGCCGCTCCTACCGCCGCCGCGACAAGTGCCGCCACAAGCGCCGCAACGTCGGCGCCCACGGCTGGCGCGACGGCGGCCGCTACCGCGGCGGCTACTACCGCTGCGGCGGAACCGACCAAGGGCTCAGCGTCGCCTACGGCTGCGGCCGTGGCCCAGGCGAGCAATACGTCGCCAGAACACGGAGCGCTTGCCCCCACGCCGCGTAACCAGACGGTGGTCATCGACCAGACACTGTTCCATGTGTTCGATAGCTTCAATCCATTCATTCCCAACGGGCAGGAATACTCAGCTGGCTTCCAGCAGACGTGTAAAGAGTTCCTGTTCTACGCCAACTTCGCCGCAGGTAAGATCGAGCCGTGGTTGGGCACCGCCTGGAAGTACAATGCCGACTTTACAGAAATGACGATCACGCTCAACCCGAAGGCCAAGTGGAACGACGGACATCCGCTCACTTCCAAAGACCTCAAGTTCACCATCGAAATGCTACAAAAAAACAAGGCGCTCCTGGGCGGCACCGACGTCCGCACCTTCGTCGACACGGTGAGCACGCCCGACGATCAGACGGCCGTCATGAAGCTGAAGACCGCGAATCCACGGTTCCATTACGGCTTCATCTGTGGCATCGTCGGTGGCTTTGAAATCGTCCCCGAGCACATCTGGGGGAAGGTCGATCCTACATCTCATCAGGATAACCCTCCGGTTCGCAGCGGACCATACAAGCTCGACCGCGTCATTCCCAACCAACTCATGTTCATCTGGAAGCGGAACCCCGACTACTGGAACAAAGACGTGCTCGATCCGAAGCCCATGTATGTGGTCTATCGCTCAGCTCCAGTGCTGGACTCTGAAGCCGAGGAGTTCAAGCGAGCCGAGACCGACCTGGCAGGTCTCGACTATCCCCATATGCAGTCGATCCAGGGAAGCGGCTACAAGAATATGATCGTCGAGACCGCCTTCCGCGACCCGTGCCCTCGCGGCATGTGGGTCAACTCAGACGCCTCAAAAGGACCGCTCGCCGACCCCAGAATGCACCATGCGATCTCCAATCTCGTGGATAGGAAAAAAATAGGCGACGTCATCTGGCTCATCAAAACGCCACCAGCACAGTGGCCGTGGGCCGACTATAAGTCGAACTCCCAGTGGGAAGTTGACGACGTAGCCAAACAATACCCGCTGACCTACGATCCACAGAAGGCCGCGAGTCTGCTCGATGAGATCGGTTTAAAAGCAGGGAGCGACGGTAAGCGTATGTGGCAGGGGAAGCCCTATGGCTTCGAAATCATGACGCCAGCCCAGGTCGGCAAACCGGAATTCCAGATCGGGGAGCTGGTAGCTGGAGAGTTCAAGAAACTCGGCATCGACGCGAGCGTCCGCAGTTTCTCAGGTCCCATCTGGACGCAGAAGTGGAACTCCGGCGACTTCGACATTTCTTCCCACTGGCTCTGCGGTGTCTCGTTCGATCCCGATCAACTCTACACAACCTTCGAGATCAGCAAGGCGGCGCCAATCGGTCAGGTCGCGACCAACGGAAACAACATCCGCCTTAAAGACGAAGCCATCGACGACGACGCCAAGAAGCTTGATGTGGTGGACCCGACGGCAGCATCGTCCAAACCCCTGTTCACCAAAGCCCTGACGGACTACATGAAGAACCTTCCCGCCATCCCGGTAATTCAAACGACGTACCCTGCCGCGTTCAATACGACCTACTGGACCGGCTGGCCCACTGACGATAACCTGTACCATGTGCCCCTCAACTGGTGGGGGCAGTTCCTCTTCGTCATTGGGAACCTGAAGCCAACCGGCAAAGCGTAGCGTCACAACAGGGCGGGACCCCGAGGAGGCAGACAATGTCGAACTTTTCAGGGTCCCGCCATCAGGAGCACGAGAAGCATGGCTACCCTAACCGCGCCTGTTCCACCACCTCCAGCGGTTATCGCGGCACGCGTTCACCCTTTGCGCGCATGGATCGCCCTCCATCCATTCGCCGGATATGCGCTACGACGGTTCGGTCTGTTTTTACTGACGCTCTGGGGCGGCCTGACGGTCACGTTCCTGTTCTTCCATATGATCCCAGGGGACCCTATCGAGGCCTTCATCACCAGCCTGCAGCAAAACCAGGTCTACGGCGTGAGTGCAGGTCAAGAGGTTACCGAGCACTATAAGAAAATTTTTGGTCTCGAGGGGAATCTGTTCCAGCAGTACATTCACTTCCTGTACCAGTTCTTTATCATGCACGACCTAGGACCCGCTCTGCTGAACTACCCGACGCCCGCACAAGTCATCATTTTGCGAGCGCTCCCGTGGACCGTCGGGCTCCTGGGCTTGTCCGCCGTTGTCGCATGGGTCATCGGGCTGCTGCTGGGGGCGCTCGTGGGCTGGAAGCGCAAGTCAGGTGTCTCAGAGTTCGTGACGAACCTGGCGCTTGCCTTTTCGCATGTGCCCTTCTATTTCATCGGCCTGATGCTGCTGTTCCTGGTTGCCTATCGGCTCGCGTGGCTCCCGTCCACGGCGGGCTATGACTCGTTCACAGACCCGAGCTTTACGCTGCCGTTTCTCGCAGGGGTGATTCGACACGGCTTCCTTCCGTCGCTCTCGCTGGTATTCATCGGTGTCTGCAACTGGATGATCTCCACGCGCATGCTCATCGTCACCACGCTCGGAGAAGACTATCTGACCTTCGCGGAAGCTAAAGGACTGAAACCGCGCCACGTCTTACTGCAATATGCGCTCCGCAACTGCTACCTGCCCCAGGTGACCGCCTTCGGTATCTCCCTGGGCTACCTCTTTAACGGGAATGTGCTCGTGGAGCAGTTGTTCAACTACCCGGGCGTCGGCAACCTCCTCATCCAGGCCATCGGAATTCTGGATTTCGACACGATTCAGGGGATCATCTCCATGGTTATTCTTGGAGTCCTCACCGCGAACCTCATAATCGATTTGTTGCTTCCCGTACTCGACCCACGAGTCAAGTTCTGGCGCTAACACCGGAAGGATATTCCCATGCTGCCATCCCTCGCCCGTTTGTGGTCAACGAGCCGTAAGTTCCAGATCGGCCTCATGATGCTGTTCGTGCTGCTGGTTTTCGCACTGCTCCACCCGTTCTTCGCTTCGATGATCGGGGGCGGTAAGAACCCGCTCGACATCGGTTTCGCCGATCCCTGGGAAGTGCCGAACGGTGAGCACTGGTTCGGCACCGACCGCTACGGTCGTGACCTGTTCGTGATGACGTCCAAAGGGCTTACCGTGTCGTTGCAGGTAGGTCTGGTTGCGGGCCTCGTGTCCACGGTGATCGGCGTCATCATTGCTTTTGTTGCTGGCTACAAAGGCGGCAGAGCCGATGCCATTCTGAATACGACAACTGACATGTTCCTTGTTGTGCCAAGCCTCCCGCTGCTGCTCACGCTATCCGCCTACATCAAGCACCTCACGCTGTTCGATGTCAGTCTCATGCTTGCCGCTTTCAGCTGGCCGTTTGCGGCGCGCACGTTGCGCTCACAGGTGCTGAGCCTTCGCAGTCGCCCCTACGTCGAGCTGGCCAAGGTAACGACACTGAGCGACATGGAAATCATCTTTCAGGAGCTTGTTCCGAATCTGCTGCCCTACATCGGCGTCGGCCTGACGAACGCCGCTCTTAACGCGATCTTTGCCCTCGTTGCGCTGGAGGTGATCGGGCTGGGGCCGTCGAACGTCATCGACCTGGGGATGATGATCAACTTCGCCATTGGTTGGGGGGCGTTGAGCCTCGGCGCTTGGCCGATCTTTGTCGCCCCGGTCATCGTGCTTTCCCTGCTTTTTATCTCTTTCAACCTGATTAATATCGGTCTCGAAGAGGTCTACAATCCCCGCCTTCGCGGAACAGCGGGAGCGTAACGCGTCGGCCCGCGTTGACCGTCTATCGCTACGAAGGAGACCACCAAACGATGGCTGAAAGTCACCGGGCAGTCGTCACCGAGTCCACATCGGCGGAGCCGCTTTCAAGCGCGCGTCTCCTTGAAATTGAGAACTTACAGGTACACTACCGAACCGTCAGTGGCATCTCAAAGGCGGTTGAGGGAGTCAACCTTCAGGTGCAACGCGGCGAAATTCTCGGCATTGCCGGGGAGTCGGGCTGTGGCAAAAGTACCCTCGCATCGGCGCTCCTCTGCCTCACCCGGTCCCCTGGCTACATCGCCGGCGGTTCGATCCGCTTTTTTCCCGCAGGCTCCCCGTCGATCGATCTGCTCCGCGTCGCCAACGAAGAGTTGCGGCGCATTCGCTGGCGCCACCTGTCGTACATCCCGCAGGGTTCCATGAACTCGCTCAACCCGGTCATGCGCGTGATCGATCAGTTCGCCGACGTGATGGCGCAACACAGCGACGTGGACAAGAAACAGATTCGGGAGCGCGTGCCGGAACTTCTCGATCAAGTTGAGCTGGGCAAACATGTGGCTCGCATGTTTCCGCATGAACTGTCAGGCGGCATGAAGCAGCGCGTTATCATTGCGATGGCCATCGCGCTGAAGCCCGATCTGGTCATCGCTGATGAGCCCACGACCGCGCTTGATGTCAATGTGCAACGCTCCATTATTCAAACCCTCGGGGCATTACGTGACAAACTCGGAATGTCACTCATCATCGTGACCCACGACATGGCGGTGCATGCCGAACTTGTGGACCGCGTCGCCGTCATGTACGCAGGTGATATGGCCGAAGTGGCAGATGTACGCCAGGTGTTCAAACATCCGCGCCACCCCTACACGCAGGGGCTGATCCATGCCATCCCACGCGTCGGTGGCGCCCGCAGCCGACTGGTGGGTATTACCGGTGCCGCGCCGAGTCCTCGAGCCTGGCCCGCGGGCTGCCGCTTTCACCCGCGGTGTCCCCACTGTGTCGCAGGAGGCGCATCATATCCCAGTTGCGAAACGACGTATCCGGAGCTCCTGCCGGTCATCATCCCCAACGCTCCTCCTACAGAGCGACCACCACTCGTGGCTTGCCACCTGTACCCCCAGTCCGGAAACGTGCGGAGTGACGCGTGAGTACGCAACGCAAAAGCATCGAACTTGATCACGTCACCCAGGCATTTCGCGGTCCTGCCTTTAGCCGGATGGGCGGCGAACTGATTGCCGTCGATGACGTCTCCTTCAATCTCACATCAGAACCCGCGCAAACGGTCAGCCTCGTCGGTGAAAGCGGCAGCGGCAAGAGTACGATCGCCCGCATCATCCTTGGTCTGCAGCGGCATACCGGCGGACGTGTTACGTACGACGGGAAAGATATTCACAATCTGACAAAAGAAGAGTTTCAGGCGTATCGTCGTGACGTACAACCCGTCTTTCAAGACCCGTACGGCATCTTTAATCCGTTCTACCGGGTAGAACGCGTCTTCTGGACTGCCATCAAAAAGTTCAAACTGGCTGCCTCCAAATCGAAAGGGTTATCCCTGATCGAAGAGTCGCTGGCCGCGGTGGACCTCCGACCGGCGGATGTGCTCGGGCGCTATCCACATCAGCTGAGCGGCGGCCAGCGTCAGCGTGTGATGCTGGCCCGCGTGCATATGCTGCACCCCGCGTTTATCATCGCGGATGAGCCGATCTCGATGCTCGACGCCGCCGTGCGCGTCCTCTTTTTGAATATCTTGCTCGACTTCAAGCAGAAGTATGGGATGACGACGCTCTTTATTACGCACGATCTGTCCACTGCCTACTACCTGGGCGGTGAGGTCATGGTGCTGTCACTGGGACGTGTCGTTGAGCGCGGCAAGGTCGATGATGTCATGGTACGCCCCAGTCACCCTTATACGCAGCTCCTGCTGTCATCCTTGCCCGTGCCCGACCCCGACTCCCGCTGGACACGCCGTATGGTGGTGGACGAGCAGCCCGATGACATTCGGCTGGCGCTTCGTGATCGCTGCCTCTTCGCCGACCGCTGTCCCTACGCTATGGAGCGCTGCTGGACGGCCACACCCGACATGTACGACGTACGAACCGGCCAGGAAGCACTGTGCGTGCTTTATGATAAGAGCGATCCCTTGGCTCGTGAGAAGCTTCAGGTAGCTGAAGCACGCGTCCGGGCTGACGTCCCATCCGCACACGCATGATTTGATAGGATGGATGGGGAGCTGAGCGTCGGACGACACCAGGTCCGCCTCGCACACGTGAAACAGAAAGTCGAACGCGAAGATGGCCGGCCGCTCGCACCAGTTCTACATCACGAGTCGCCAGTGGCTCGTAGGCCTTATTTGCCTTGCCTGCTTCGTCATGGTCACCATTATCGCCCTTGCCATGGCGAGCACCCCTACCGTACGCACAGTGAGTAACAGCCCGCCAACGGTCGTGTTCCCGGTCGCACCAACCGCACCCTCAACTGCCCAGGAGGATGCCGCCGACCGCGATATGCGTACGCACGAGCAGGACTACTGCCAGTGCGGCAATAAGTGAGGAGTATCCACAACGTGGCATCACCAACCAATGGGTGATGGGCTATTTTCAGAGCAGCGTCGATGCCCCGCGAGGCATCCCCGAGGGATGAAAATAGCCACGCTGGTGCGCCGAGACGTAGGGGCGTATTGCAATACGCCCCTACAATCTACCAAACGGCGAGTCCTATTTCCATAGCAGGTATGAAAAGCATGCCATCCCCCTGAAACCACGCGGGGAGTCAGCGAAGGCGGACTTTGCCGTGGTCGGGCGCGACTTCAGTCGCTGGCCGTGCCCGACCACCGAAACGTGGCATCACCAACCAATCGGTGACGGACTGTTTTGAGAGCAGTGTCCACCGTAGTGTTGGCCACCGCCGTGAATGCCCATGATCGCACTCCCTCTCGCTGGTTGACGGCGCTGTCACCAATCCCACTCGTACTCAGTGGCCCTTCTTGCTCCGCACCTCGACCCCGGCATTCTGTTCCAGCACCCGAATCTGTGCAGGCGTGCCCTCCGTGCCAAGACCCGCGGCAACCGCCTCGGTCAACACCTGATGGGCCAGTGATCCCGCCAGCAGCCGTACCCCCAGTTGCTGCGCCAGTTCTGTTGCCAGCCGCACATCCTTCGCCATCAGGTCAATGGCGAAGCCTGGAGCGAAGTTGCCAGCGAGGATCGTTGACCGCGCACCATCCAGCGTACGGCTCGCGCCCGAACTCATGGTGAGGATGTCCAGGAGCAGATCGGGGTCGATGCCCGCCTTTGCCCCCATGACCAACCCCTCGCTCACGCCCATCGCGTTGATGGAGTTCATCATATTGTTGATGAGCTTAACCACGGCCCCAGATCCAACCGGTCCCACATGGTAGAGGTTCTTGCCCATGGCACCCAGGACTGGGCGTGCATGATCGAAGGTCTCGGCGTCACCACCGCACATGATGCTCAAGGTTCCAGCGGCAGCACCACCAGTTCCCCCGCTGACGGGCGCGTCCATATAGAAGGCGCCCCGTGCGCGCGCGGCCTCGGCAATCTTTCGATGAGTTGCCACATCGATGGTGCTCATCTCAATGAGGATCTGGCCGGGATGCGACGCGTTCACCACCCCGTCGTCCTCAAGATAAACCCGTTCTACATCCGCGGGTTTCGGCAAACAACTCAGTACCACATCAACCTGGCGTGTCAGGTCAGCCGGTGATGACGCAGCTGTTGCACCTTCCGCTACCATCGCGGTCACCTTGCCACGGCTACGATTGTGTACCACGAGTGGAAACCCAGCGCGAAGAATGTTCTGAGCCATCGGCTTGCCCATAAGACCCAGACCGATAAAACCGACGCGTTGTTGCATCGATTCATACCTCCCAGCAAGTACGTCGCACACGCCAAAGAGCCGGTATGCGTGATGCTACATACCGGCTCTGAAAAACACCTACCGGGAAAGCGACTTTCCCGGGCGTGTTGCTATGATCGGTTGGTACGCGGTCGGCGCACCCGATTGCCCTGGTCGTCAGTCATCCACTCATCGTCCGACTCTGCTTGCGTGGCACCGATTCCAGCACCGGTCGCGGCGCCAGCCGCGCCACCCAGGGCGCCACCGACAACCGTACCGATAGGACCCGCCACTACGGTCCCAATCGCCGCGCCCGCCGCACCTCCAGCAAGGCCGCCCCCGGCCTCTTCTTCAGGAGCGCGATCCTGATGGTCGGGAGCGCGACCTTCGTGGAGCTCGTGCCCCGCGGCACCACCGCCCGCGGCCCCGATCGCGCCACCAACGAGGGCTCCGGCCGGTCCACCCAGCGCCGTACCGGCGACTGCACCTGTGGCTGCGCCCGCGGCCATGCCACCACCCGTTTCCGACGCACCGCTGTCACTGGCTATACCACCCGACGCTGAACCCGCCGTGCCGCTTCCTTGATGGGTGTGGGTCAGGCTCGTGTCGGTATTCTGCATGCCGTCCGTTCGCGGCATGGATTGGTGTCCGGTGCTTCCCATCGTGGCCTGTGGAGGTGTGGATGACCGGATCACCGTCCGCTCAACATCGTCACTGCCATGTCCGCCACCCGGGGATGACATACCTCTCTGGCCTGTCGAGCCGGTCATCCGGCTTTCGGGCGTTGAGCTCAGGGACGAGCCTGATCCCATGCCCGTATGCTGATGTCCCTGCTGGGAGCCCGTGTTCGCATCATCGGTCGCGCCCATCCCGGCTCCGGTTGCCGCGCCAGCCGATCCACCGATGGCGCCGCCAACAACGGTTCCTACCGGCCCGGCCACAGCTGTACCAATAGCGGCGCCCGCCGCGCCGCCTGCTAACGCTCCACCCATTTCCCCCTGCGGAGCATGGTCATGGTGATCTGGCGAACGCTCATCGTGGACCGCATGACCGGCAGCCGCGCCGCCAGCCGCACCGACCACGCCGCCAACAACCGTGCCAACCGGTCCACCGATTGCCGTACCGGCAACCGCGCCGGTGGCTGCTCCCGCGGCCATGCCGCCTCCAGTCTCAGGCGTGCCCGAGTCTGACATCCTGCTGCCGGTCACACCGCCCATACCCGTCTCACGCATGGTTCCGCCACTCGCCTGCAAGAGCTCACGCGCCTGATTGCCACGTCCCGCAGCGTTCACGGAAACCAGCGTGCCACCCTGTTGAACCTGCTCGTCGTACCACTGCGCATCATCCTCGCCGTGGCCGAGGTGGATCATGGCAGCGGAGATGCCACCAACAATGGCACCGGTGATGGCACCAAACGCGGCACCGATGGGCCCCGCCGTGAGGCCAACCAGTGCCCCGGTGGCTGCCCCTGCAGTTGCACCGCCTGCTGGCCCAACGTCGTCGGAATCACCTGCGCCAGCGGACCCGCCTGATCGATCTGAATTAGCGTACACGACGCTCATGTCCACGTCACTGAAACCGGCTTCCCGAAGCCGAGCTGTCGCGGCATCTGCGCCTGCCCTGTTCTGGAAGACCGCTGAGACTGTGTTCGCCTGTTGCACGGTTCGTCCCTTTCTGTGCCGACATACCCGTTGGTAGCGTGCCATCACGCCGTCAATAGGTCGCCACCAGACTCAGCGGCATAATTCGTGCCGAACTCGGCCGTACTACTCCATGACAACAACGCCGTCAGTCGCTGGGCAAAGGCTTCCCTTTCGAGGCGGCAGGACGCTACTATAGCCAGCACAGCGCCACACTCGACTAGCGGTGCGCGAGGAGGAAATCAGTACATGACTACGGCCGTCGGACGATCCAAGTGGGAACTCGATACTCCAGCACTGTGCGTCGAACTACCCGTGATGGAACAAAACATCAAGACGATGTCCGATACCATCATTAAGAAGAACGGCGTGGGGTGGCGTCCACATACCAAAGGCCAGAAGATACCAGCCGTCGCACATATGGAACTGGCGGCAGGCGCCCTGGGTGTGACATGCGCCAAACTGGGCGAAGCCGAGGTGATGGCGGGTGCAGGCATTAAAGATATTCTCGTCGCGAATCAGATCGTGGGATGTGAAAAGGTAACTCGTCTCGCGAACCTGCGCCGCCACGCCGACGTTATGGTTGCCATCGACTCGTTTGAAAACGCCAGTCAGATCAGCAAGGCCGCTGAAGCAACCGGCATCCCCATTCGCGTCCTCCTCGAACTCGACCTCGGTATGCACCGGGCGGGGACGTTGCCGGGTGAAGCAACTCTGGACCTTGCAACACGGGTCGCGTCCTTGCCAGGCATCGCCCTGTCTGGTGTAATGGGTTGGGAAGCACATGCCATCGCCATCGCCGACCAGAACGAGAAGCGCAAGGTGGTCACGGAGGCGGTAGGCAGCCTGGTTGCAACGGCTGAGCTCTGTCGCGCCAGCGGGCTCGCCATGCCAATCGTCAGTTGTGGCGGTACAGGCACCTACTGGATCTCCTCAACGGTTCCTGGAGTCACTGAGATTCAGGCAGGCGGTGGTATTTTTCACGACCTGCTGTACAACGACGTGTTTAAGGTGCCGCACGCCTTTGCGCTCACCGTGGTCACCACGGTCACGAGTCGCCCCGCACCGAACCGCATCATCGTGGACGCGGGAAAAAAAGCCATGAGTTCCGACGCTGTACCACCACGGCCGTTGAACGTGGGCAGTGTGGAACGCGTCTCCCTCTCAGCGGAACACGGGCGCATCGAACTGAAAGAACCGAATCACGACCTCAAAGTCGGTGATAAGGTGGAATGGGTGGTCGGTTATTCCGACACCACCGTCTTCCTGCACGACGACATGTTCGCCACTCGATGCGGTAACGTCGAGCAAGTCTGGCCCATCCTCGGTCGAGGCAAACTCCGCTAGCTCGGCGCCCCATGCGATGGAACAGCGTGTGCGGCGCCACACTGTCTGCAACGGCAGCAGACGTACCGCAATAGAGGAGAGGCGTGATGGTCAGCGTCCACGATACGGAACGACTACACGGCTGGCAAGCAGTCGTGCTCGAAAATGAGCACATCCGGGTCGTGGTCCTGCCCGAAAAAGGCTGTGACATCTATTCCCTGGTTGCGCGGCAACACGACATCGACCTGCTCTGGAAGGCGCCCTGGGGACTCCGGCCTCCCGGTTTCACCTCTGCTCTCGCACACGGCACCGAAGCCGCCTGGATGGATCAGTACGAAGGCGGATGGCAGGTCATTTTTCCAAATGGCGGCACCGCATGCACCTACGCCGGCGCCCCCCTGGGATTTCACGGCGAAGCATCCGTATCACCGTGGACCTACGCGATGAGCACAGGGGTAGACGGGTCCCCCGAGCTGTCCTTCGAGCTTCGGTGCGTGAGGAGCCCCTTCCGGCTCCGCAGGAGGATGGCTCTCGAGGCCGACCGGCCCGTGCTACGCATCTGGGAGGAAGTGACCAACGAAGGCGCGGACGCGCTCCCATACATGTGGGGCCATCACCCGGCCTACGGGTCGCCATTTCTCGACGAGGGCTGCCTGTTAGACATTCCCGCGGCAAGCTATGAGGCGGACGCTGATCAGGGACCTGGTAGTTCGTGGCTCGCTCCCGGAGCACGGTCCGCCTGGCCGCAAGTCGCTCGGCCCGAAGGTGGCACCGTTGACCTGCGTTGCATTCCCGGCCCCGACGCGCACGTTGCCAATCTTGGCTATCCGCTCGACCTGACTGAGGGATGGTATGCCCTTCGCAACCCGGCGCGCCACCTCGGGATCGGCCTCGTCTGGCCATGCGAGGTCTTCCCCTATCTCTGGCTCTGGCAAGAGTTCTGCGGTTCTCCCGGCTACCCCTGGTATGGATCGGCCTATGTCATGGGCGTCGAACCGCATAGCAGCTACCCCGGTCGTGGCCTCGCGCAGGCCATCGCGCGCGGCACGGCCCGCTGGCTGGAACCAGGCGGACTTGCGGCGATGGAACTCCGCGCCGTGCTTTTCGACGGCGCGTCCGCCGTCCAGAGGATAGCGCCGGACGGTACGATCACGCTTGCGTCGTAGGCGTGTCGATCTGCTACTCGGGCAGCAGCCCTTCCAGCACGTTTCCGCGCAGCCAGCCATGCATCCGCTCGCATGGCTGGCGGTATGATCCCTTGTGCTGAAGCAGGAACGTCAGGTCATATTCGAGTTCATAGATGGTGACACGGGTGCGGAGATGAGGCGTTGCCGCAACTTCGGGATAGCTTGCTAGCAGCGCGGGGATGAGCAACGCATAGTCAGCGGCACTGACCCGGTCCTCTAATGCTTCCTCAGCTGGGTGTTTTGGAAAAAGTGCCCACCTCACCATATCCGCCAGGTCGATATCGGGTTCAGCGCCGTGCGCCCACTCCCAGTCGATCACGCCAGTCAAGGAAGGTCCATCGACAATCACATTGTATGGCTGGAGATCCCCGTGGACCATGCAGGGACCGACGGCGTATCGTAGCGTCTCCCGATGCTCTGCATAATAGGCCCCGGCAAGGTTGATCAACTCCCGCACCCCGTCCGGCACCGGCAATTGGCGCAATGCGGTCAGCACCCCGGTCATATGGGCGTCGTGCGCGTCGAGCCAGGTCGGGCCAGTCGTGGTCAGCCACATGCCCACAAGGTACGTGTCTGCGCGCAGAGCATGCACACGCCGCATGACATGCGCCAACTGCGGCAGCCAGTGCCGCTGTCTGGCTGCAGATGCTGTGAGCCAGGCGCGGAACAGGTTCTCGCCTGGCAATCTGGTGACAAGGAGGTAGTGCCATCCATCGTGTGTACCCCAACCAAGGAGGGAGGGAATCCCCGGCAGCCCGGCCAGGAGCAGCAGGGCTTCGCGCTCCCGTTGGAACTGGGCTTCGCCCCGGGGCAAATTCGATAGCCTGGCAATAACGTGGTCATCGCAATTGACGATGGTATGGGAGTACCCGCCGGAAAGCACCTGGCACCGACGCAGGTCGTTGGCAATGCCGTGCTCCCGGACAATGCGACGGCACAACCCCTTCAGTGGCTCACCGGCCGTCACGTCCATGATGTCTTCCCCCCGTGAACGCTCCTCCCACATTCCCCGGCGCTCACTGGCCGTTTCACGTTTCCATCAGGTGTCACAACGTTTCCACGGAGAGCCCCCATCACGGTCGCGACCGGTCATCTTTCCCATCATAGAACGGTGGAGCACCCGAGCAAGCGTGGTTATACTTCCGTACGAGGCGGTCGCGCAGCAACGTGGTCCACGCATCACACGGCGCTGATTTCTCGTGCCTGTCAGCATCCGCGTCTAGAGCCTGTTATGAACTTTTGGAGCGGGTAAGCTGGTGAGATGGAAAGAAAAGCGTATCCCAGTGATGTGAGCGATGACGAATGGGCGTTTCTGGC
>JAABUZ0100001919.1_pt1 | contig 36773 bp, 33 predicted proteins | sample 5562091 | NCBI WGS metagenome assembly JAABUZ01 (sample SAMN12813069, study PRJNA571459) | rock metagenome | isolation source: Antarctica rocks | place: Antarctica: Victoria Land, Linnaeus Terrace sud | collected 2015-12-21 | reverse complement strand
GCGGCGCGTGCTGCACTCCGCCGGGGAGTCGCCCGTACTGGTGCAGAGGGAGGAGCAAGCCGTGTAAGACCTCCACAGCCGGCGGAAAGCCACGGTGGATTCCCCACCACTTGACGGGACACTATCTCAAACGTGGCAGACGTTAGGTCTTCAGCATGTTGCTGGTCACCAGTGTGTGCCAGGCAATAGGCGTAAACGCGACGGACATAGAGTAGATACAGATCGCCGAACGCGGCGCGGTCGTGACGCGCGAGCGCGATCAACTCCGCACTGGCCTCCGTCCCCATCTGTCCCTCCTGCCTTCTGTCCCGCTCCGCCTACGCCTCTATCTTGTAACAAATCGACACCACCAATAATTCATCTATCTCTAGTTGAACGTATCTGCAGCGAATGTTGTGACGTTGGCTGCCGATGTCACAGTCTGGAGCCATCGAACGTTTAATCGATACGAGCTAGCCACTCATACCTTGCGAAGCAAGACAACAACATCTGCTGTGGTAGAGCGGCTATGCGTTCAGGGGGAAGCACATGAGCAGGAAAGTTGCGTGGGAAGACTTGACGACGGAGGAGCGGAATACTTTGGTGGCTGGCGTGCTGGAGTGGACTCCAGTGGAGCCCACAGAGAAACCGCCCTCGTACGATATTGCCGCAACGTCCTTACGACTCATAGAGCACCTCATCGCCGAGAGGCAGATCCGCGGCATGGAATTCGACTTTATGCTCGGAGCAGATGCGTGGTCTCTTTTTTTTGAAACGACAATCGCGGGAGCGACTGAACAGATTCACGTCGTCGGCGACAGCTTCTACGACGCCGTCGCCAAGGGGGCTCTGACGCTACACGATGTCGACGTCGACCTTCTGTACACCGATCACGACGGATCTCCAACTGAACAACGCGCGCTCGACGCGCTGAAGCAACCCGTTGCCCGGATTCTGGGCTGGATGCTGCTGGCAGACATGGAGGATGAGCTATTGACGGCTTATCGCCGTCTGGACGATGTCGCAGGTATGACGCGCGACACTATTTCATCGCTCCTCGCGCGCGAACTCTCGCGGCTCGCTGTATCGAGACGCCCCAAGGAATAGGTCGCACATGCACATCAGTTGACGAGATCCCAGCGGTGACCGCCTTGGTCGAAGGCTCTGCCCCGACGACGTGCGGCCGGCTTGCTGCCAGTTCCAATACCTCAATTTTGTCTTAGTACAACCACGGGAGAACGCAACGGCATGGCTCAATCAACATATGCTCCGGACGCAAGGTGATCTGCTCCCCCAAACGGGCATTCGAGGGTTGGCGATGGGGGAAAAGGTAAGCCCTTCGCGCCTGAACGATTGCATGCGCGGCGCGCGAAGTGTATGTCATCGAGCACCTTCTCGGTACGAATCATGACAAGCACTTGGCCCAAACCACCACATGCGTGACAATCTCGACTGCCTCAATTACCCCGTGAAGGAGGCGTGCTTCGCGCACTTCTCCATCTTCGTGCCGGCCGGCGACGCGACGAGGCTCTGATGACGTGGGGCAGAACGGGTAGCGCATGAGCTAACAGGAGGGACGAGTGGGCGCGACTCCAGCAGGGAAACGGCCGGGATGGCGCTGGCGGACAGGACGCGGGGGTCTACGGTCCTACCTGTTGCGGGGGATCGGCCCACCGACCGTCGCCTGGATTCCGGGGGCGGTGGCCGAGACGGAGGACGAGACGCTCGCGTCCTATCTGATGGCGGCGCCCTGTCGCATGGACACGCTCATCGCCGCGCTGGCGAGGGCGTTGCTGGACCGGGACATGAGCGCGAACGGACCGTGTGCCTTGCCTGTTTGGAGCGCGACGAGCATCGTGTACCAGGCCCGCGCCGTGCTGCTTGTAGAGCAGTGGATGGGGCGCATCATGACGCGGGTCCCATGATGATAGATCGCCATAGCCCCGCTATCGCCATAGCCCCGCTATCGCCATAGCCCCGCTGGGGTTGTTGGGGCTGTGCCGAGGTCCCCAGCGTCCAATCCTACGGAGGTAACTCTCTATAGAAAAAGCATTGTGAAGTGGTGGGGCCAGTACTTCACCTCGCTTTGTTCGTCACATACCCAACTTGAGAGGCAACGTCAGGCCGCCGTCGACGAAGACTACCTGTCCAGTGACATAGGACGCGCGGTCGGACGCGAGGTACACGGCGATGTCCGCGATCTCCTCCGGGCGACCTACACGACCCAGGGGGATGACGGCACGCAGGTCGTCGGGGTCGTAGAGCGTATCGACCCGCGCCCGCTCGGTATATATCACTCCCGGAGCTATGGCGTTCACGCGTATGCCGTGCGGCGCCAAATCATAGGCGAGCGCGCGGGTCAGTGCGTTAATACCGCCCTTGCTCGACGCATAGTGAGCGTGGCCGGGATACGCCTGGGCGCTATGGACAGAGCTGAGCAGGACGATTCCCGCGTTGTTCCCATGCGCAATCATATGGTGCGCCGCTCGTCTCGCGCAGAAGAACATTCCTTTCAGGTTGATATCTAGCGTCTGATCCCACTGCTCCTCGGTCAGCGCGAATAGTGGTTGGGGGTCGGTGAGCCCCGCGTTGTACACGAACGCGTCGATGCGGCCGAATTCCCGCACCACCTCGTCGACAAACGATTCGATCTGCGCGATGTCTCGCGCATCGACCTCGCGAGACAGACAATGGCGACTGGCCGAACGCGCCACCGTGGCCATAAACCGAGCGTCTTCGCGGTAATAGCTGAAGGCGAGGTTGGCTCCCGCGTCCGCGAAGGCGGACACGATCGCCGCACCGATCCCGACGGCTCCGCCCAGCACCAGCACGACCCGATTCGTGAAGTCAATCGTGTACGCCATTTTTGTTCGATAAACCCAGACTAGGCGCTACGGGTCGTCGCCCGCGCCGTCGCCTGCAACACGCGCTCCTCGCTGCCCTGCGTCTTGTCGAACTCGTCGACAATCTGGCCGTCGGCCAGGACCACGCAACGGTCGCACAGGCCCAACAACTCGGGGAGCTCCGATGACACGACCACCAGCGCCAGCCCCTGCGCGGCCAGATCAAGCGTGAGGCGATAGATCTCTTGCTTGGTCCCGACATCGACCCCCTTGGTCGGCTCATCGAGCAGCAGGACCGTGGGAGTGTGAACGAGCACGCGGGCCAGCAGCGCTTTTTGCTGATTTCCACCGCTCAGGTGGGCGACATCGGCCCGGATCGATGGCGCCTTGATCCGCAGAGATTCCAGGAAAGAGTCCGCACAGCGGTCCTCACGGCCGCGATCAACGATGCCATAGTGCGCGAACAACCTGAGGTTGCCCAGCGTGATGTTGCGGCCGAGCGACATGTTGAAGAGCAGGCCGCTGTTCTTGCGGTCCTCCGTCAACAGGGCAATACCGGCTCGCAGGGCGTCCGCCGGGCGTCGAAGGGTGATCTCGCACCCCTCGACGGACACGCGTCCCTCATGCCTGATACGCCCGTAGACGGCGCTCAACACCTCGGTGCGACCCGAGCCCACGAGTCCGGCGAGGCCAAGGATCTCGCCGCGACGCACCGAAAAGCTGACATCGCGGATGATGTCGACGGCGCCTCCTGGGCGCGGAACGCGCAAGTGTTCGACGCGCAGCACATCGTCGGTCCCCAATGCCGAGTCGCGCCGCGGGAAAAGCAGATCGATACGTCGCCCGACCATAGCGGCGACGATGGCCTCTTCCCGAAAATCGGCCCGCGCGATCTCGGCCACGATCTGTCCGTCGCGCAGCACCGTGGCCCGATCACACATCGCCATCACCTCAGGGATGCGATGCGTGATAAGGATCATTGTCACGCCCTCTGTTCGCAGGCGTTTGAGGATCAGGAACAGGCGGTCGGTCTCGTGGACCGACAGCGACGCCGTCGGCTCGTCGAGCATCAGGACCGAGGGGTCCGTCGCCAGAGCTCGCGCGATCATGACAAGTTGCTTCTGGGCCGCGCTCAACGAGGCGAGTGGGGCGCGCACGTCGAGCGTAACCCCCAGCCGGTCGAGGATACGCGCGGCACGCCGATAGAGGTCGCCGAAACGCACGATCGCCCTGCGCTCGAGGGAGGTCTGCCCGACGTAGATATTTTCCGCGACGCTGAGATCTTCCAGTACCTGGAGTTCCTGGGGCACGTAGGCGATGCCCCGCACGCGGGCATCCGCAGGCGAAGCGAACTGCACGGGCGCGCCATCGAGCCGCACTGTCCCCTCGTATGACCCCCAAGGGTAGACGCCGTTCAGAACTTTGACAAGAGTCGACTTGCCCGCGCCATTCTGTCCGACAAGGGCGTGGATGTGGCCGCGCTGCACGCGCAAGTCGACTCGCTGTAGCGCCGCCACGCCCCCGAAGTACTTGCTGAGCCCGTCAGTTTCGAGGATATAGGTCACATGTCTGTCCATTCAGCTATCAGGACATATCCGTCCATTCAGCTACCAGTAGAGGAGGGAGCGTCGGCGCGGGATAGGGTTCCGCCCCCGCCGAGCGCGCGTGATGCCAGCCGACGCTCCCGGCGAGGACGATAACTGGTGCGACTCCTACTCCCCGGCCGCCTTGAGGTAGCGGTAGTAGGGAGCTAACTGACCTTTGACGACGACGCTGGCCGGCAGATAGTTGTAGTATGGCGCCTTGTGGCCGCTGGCGAGGGCGGCGCAGAGATCCGCGGCTTTCGCCCCTTCCGGATACAGCGGCTGCGCGGCGAGCCCGAACACCCTGCCGGATTGGACGAGGTCGAGGTTCTGGCGAATGTAGTCCATCCCGATGATAGCGAGTTTGCGACCGCTCTGCTGCTGGGCCCCGGCCCACGTTTGGGGGCCGTTACCGGTCGTCGAGAAAGCCGCGTTCACGCTCGGATTTCCTTGCAGGATACCGACAGCCTTGGCGATCGCGGCGGACGGCTCGAAGCCTTCAAGCTGAGGCGAGAGAATCGTTACCGCCGGATAGTGCGCTTTCATCGTGGCGCGGAAGCTTGTGGCCATGGCATTCTCGGTCAGGTTGAAGCTCCCCTGTGTCAGCGCAACCGTGCCGTGACCGCCGAGTTTCTGCCCGATCGCCATCGCCGCCGCCTGTCCGACCTGTGGGATGTTCTCGCCGGTCGCCGCGTCCAATCCGGCCACCGTCCCTTTCTTAGGCAACACGTGCCACGTGACGACGGGGAGTCCCTGTTGGCTGACCTTCTTGATGAACGGGTTGATCGACGGATCGGGATCGTACGCGGCGACGCACCCATAATGTTTGGATGCAAGGGCCGCGTTAGCCAGGGCAACGCTGGCCGGAACGTCGTAGACGGTCGCGCTGGGATTACCCACGATATCGCACGTCGCGTGTAGCTTTGTGCACTCGTTGAGAAAACCGGCCTGCATCAAGCGGTGGACGGGGTGATTGCGCAAAGGCTGCACCCACAAGAAATTTAGGGCGCCGGCATGCGCGCCCGCGCCGGCCCGTGTCGATGCCACGGCGCCACCAACGTGGCCCGTCCCCAAGAGACCGATACAGACGACGGACGCGCCGGCTACCACCGATCTTAGCCCAAGGTGTCCCCTATGAGTCATGTCTAATCCCTCTCTATCACGACGTTGTACTCTGTCTCTCTGTCTCTGTCTCCGTTAACAGTCTCGTCTCCTCTCCGCCGCTTACGTGCCCATCCGGCAACCTCCCCTCTACGTCCACATTCAGATCGGTGATCAACGCTGCCACATCCTCGACGCTATGCACCCGCCGCACCGAGACCTTGCGCCGGACCACATCGAGACCGACGGCCAGCACCATGATCACTCCCACGGAAATTTGCTGCCAGTTCGCGCTGACGCCGACCACAACCAGGCCGCTCTGCACGACCTGCAATAAGAGCATGCCCACGAAGCCGGCGAGCACGGTGCCGACGCCTCCGAAGAGGCTAACGCCGCCGACGACAACCCCCGCCACGACCGTCAACTCCCATCCCTGGCCGATCGACGTCGTCGCGCTGGCCAGGCTGGCCATCACCAACGTCCCCGCCAGAGCCGATAGCGCGCTGACGAGCGTGAAGCAAATCATTTTGTAGCGATCGGTGTTGATGCCGACAAGCCGCGCGACCTCCTTGTTGCCACCAGTCGCGTAGACGTTGCGCCCGATCATCGTCCGACGCAAGGTCAGGTCGCCGACGACGAGCAGAATGAGGAGGATCACGAAAGCCCAACCGATTCCGAACAGTGGCTGCGCGGCGCCGATGTTCGCGACGACATCAGGTAACGGATAGATGGGATAGCCGTTGGTGATGACCTGTGTCATCCCCTGGGCGACAAACAACATGCCGAGTGTCGCGATAAAGGCGGGAATACCGAAGCGTACCACGACCACACCATTCACGAGACCGAGTAGCGCCCCCGCCACCAAGCCGCCGAGCACGGCAACGGCCACCGGGAGGTGGCCCGTCGTCATCAGCCAGCCGCTGACGGCCGCGCACAGGCCAGCGACGGATCCAACCGAGAGGTCGAACTCGCCCGCGACGAGAAGCACCGTCTGACCGACGCCGATGATGCCAACAAATGCGACGGCGTCCAGTATCGCGCGGATATTGATCGCGGACAGGAAGGCATGGTTCAGGGCAGCGAAGATGACGACTAATATGGCGAGGGCGATGAGAACACCGGCCTCTCCGCCCGAGAGGACCAGGAGGAGACCGGCGAGGAGGTGGCGGCCACTCATTCTCCCCCGTCGTCTATCCAGCCCGCCAATCCGTGCCATAGCCCACCCACCTTCCCTAACAGCTTTGCTCATGCCGCGTGCGCCCTTTCTTCCAACAGACCGACCTACCCACGTCCGCTCACCGTCGCCCCGACAGCGTCCCGTGCCCCAGTCAAATCAATCACGGTCGCTAGCTCGGGGATAACCACGCGCGCTTCCCCGCCAAGACGCCGGTAGGTCTCAGCGAACAGACGCGGTTCGAGCGTGGCCTCGTCCTCGGCGGCGTTTCCTGCCCACAGGTAGTGATGCATGGGGATCACCGTCCCCGCGTCCAAACGCCAGGCCAGCAGGGCCGCCTCATGCGCGTCCATATTGCCGCCCGTGCCGTTGATGCAGGCAAGCACGACATCGATTCGCCGCGCCTTGAGCCGGCGCAGCCGCAGGTCGTACTCGGTGTCACCCGTGTGATAGATCGTGACGCCGTGTGTTGCGATGATGACCCCCATCGCGTCGGGAACCTCCCACCCGGCGATCCCTGAATCGTGTCGCGCCGGAACATGCGAGAGGGTGACGTCGGCGATCTCCACCGTCTGTCCGTCCGTCAGAGGGACGATGCGCTCGCGCGGCACCCCCCAGCTAAGGGCGCGCGCCATCGCACTGGGTGGCATGACGAAGCGCGTCGCCGGGCTAGTCCGGGCTATGGTCGGGATCGCCGTCGGGTCGAGGTGATCCTCATGCCAGTGCGTGGAGACGATGACATCTGGTTGGGCGTCCTCGGCCGCGATGGGGGTGGAAAAGGCGCGGGTGAGCCCAAAGATGGCGTTGGCGGCGTCTGAGAGATAGGGGTCGACGTACACCTGCGTCCCCCTTGGTGTTTTGAAGATGAAGCCCGAGCCGCCGAGCCACCAGGCGACGACGTGGTCCGCGCGAACGTTGTGGTCGGCGATACGTCGGGGTAGGCCGGCTCCCCCCTCGCTCACGGTCATTCTTCTAGTCTCCCTGTTTGTATCCGTGGTTCTACTCGCAGGCATAGAGGCTACAACCGCCGTCGATCAACAGGGTCGCGCCGGTCATATAGTCCGACGCCGGCAGGCATGCCCAGAGCATAGCCTGGGCGACCTGATCGACGCTCTGCAATTCTTTGAGCGGGATGGCCCGCAGCGCGCGCTGGCGGAACAACGGATCCTCGTCCATCACCTGGCGTGATAGACCCGCGTTAACGATGCCCGGCGCGATCGTGTTGACACGGATTCCGTAGGGAGCTAAGTCGCGCGCCATGCAGCGCGCCAGCATCTTGAGGCCGGATTTTGAGGTGCAATACGACGTTCCGTCCGTCCAGGGGATGTCCTGCACCCAACTCCCGGTCATCAGGATACGGCCCCGCACGCCCGTCGTCACCATCCGCCGCGCCGCAACTTGCCCCACGTGGAAGCAGCCGGTTAGGTTGACCGCCATCGTCTCGGTCCAGTCATCCTCACTCACGTCGAGGAACGTGGCGTTGTGGACGAACCCTGCGTTGCAGATGACGGTATCCGGCGCGAAACCTTCCTCATCCAGACACTGGAAGAGCGCATCGACCGAGGAGCGGTGACGCACATCGACCGGATAGTACGGCAAGCGTGTCGCTACGCTGCTGGCCTCTAACGAACGCCTGTCGGCCAGCGCGACCGTTGCGCCATGTGCGGCCAGTAGACGGGCGGCGCCGCCGCCGAGATCGCCGACGCCCCCAGTCACGAGGATAGTTCGGCCAGACAACTCGTCAGGCATGTGTCGTCCTTCCTAATTTGCAGCAGGGGGAACTACAACCGCTTCGGCCCGGCCGAGTGGGTCTGTGCTAGTGCGCGGTTTCTGGACAGCCCTCGTCACCGTTTGGACCTACAGTAACACCACCACAACCAGCCTGACAATGCGCAAAAGGTAGCTGTTTCTATCGCGGGCGTTGTTTGCGGAAGGCGTGGGGCGAGACCCCATGGGTGCGCTTGAACAGGGTGTAAAAGTGATTGACGCTCCCAAAGCCCGCGTCGTCGGCCACGTTCTCGACGGTATGGTCGGTGGTGACGAGCAGTTGAGCAGCGTACTGCAGCCGCAGTTCGTGGATATAGTCGGTGAAGCGTCGGCCGAACACACGGCAAAATTGGTGCGAGAAGTAGTGTGCGTCGAGTCCGATCAGGCTCGCCACCTCGCGCGCCGACAGGTCACGGCGAAAATTTTCCTGCATGTGGCGGATTACGAAGGCCCACCGCTCGGTTGTCGCGGTCGTGTGGGCCGACGACTCGCGCACAACAAGCATCGGGGGGATCAAAATACGTGATGGCGCGGCCAGCACACCGTCGCGCACCCGCAGCAGGAGCCGCTCGACGGCGAGGCGGCCGATCTGCTGCGGGTCGATGCGCACCGTCGTCAGCGGCACGCAGGTCATGCAGTACGGCAGGGCATCGTCGTAGCCGACGACCGCGAAATCCTCGGGCACACCCAAACCCAGTTCGTGCGCGCACTCGACCACCTCGCTCGCTACCCAATCGGCGCAGACGAAGATAGCCCGGGGTGGTGCCGACTGGGTCAGGAACCGCCGGATGAGCGGGACGCGGCGGGCGTGGTCGGCCTCCGTCAGTCCGTAAGGCAGCTCGAGCAGCCAGTCGGCGCGCAGGGGCAACTCAGCCTGGCGGAGCGCGTCGACGTAGGCCTGTCGACGCTCACCCACACTTTGTAAGGAGGCGCCCAGCGTAACGTGCCCAATCTGCCGATGGCCCAGGTTGATCAGATGACGCATGGCCAGCAAACCGCCACTGTACTCGTCGATGCCCACGAAGTCGAGCCCGTCGATGGGCTTGGGGTCAATTACCTGCACGCAGGGCCGGTCGTGAGCCAAGCGCGCGTAGAGATCGAGGTTGGCCGCGGCGTGATCCCACAGGAAGATGACGCCCCCGACATCCGCCTCGTGGACGGCTTCCAGCAGGTCGCGCTCCCGGTCCGCCGAGCGGTGGAAGTCCAGGCCGACCAGGCGGTAGCCGTTGGCCCCGGCCGTCCAGTTGGCGCTGGCCGCGATCTCCCCCGCATGCCAGTGGGCAAGATCCTGGGCAATGAGCACAAGTGTCTTCTCGCGGTTGCGGCGCAGGAAGGCGGTGAGCCCCCGGTTAACGGGCGCCGTCGTCGCCAGTGCCGTATATCGCGTCGATGCGAACGGAGGTGTCGCCATGCTCCCCTCCTCTTTACCCCGTTTACCCCGCTATCCAGATGCAAAAGGTCCTGACCAGTCCACACAGGCCAGACGGGCCAGCGCGACGCCCTGATTGTTGACGGGAACGTTAGGTCGGGCGTGCTCAAACCTCGGATGTTCTATGACTATACGTTAATTCTCACGTCGTTGTGGTCGAGGCCGAGGCATCGATAGGCGCGGAATGCGGCACGACGGCGAGCCGTCCGGCGTGTAGCGGTCGGCCGTCAAGATAGGCGATCATGCCGTCGACAGTATCCGTGCGGGCGCGCCGCTCGGACGCGACTGAGTACCAGGCCACGTGGGGCGAGAGCAGGACGTGCGGCGCGGTCAGGATCGGCGCGTCGGCGGGTGGTGGCTCCTCCTCCAGAACATCCAGGCCGGCCCCTGCGAGCGCGCCGGTTCGGAGCGCCTCGACCAGCGCCGTCTGCTCAACGAGCGCGCCGCGAGAGACGTTTACCAGGAAGGCTCCCTCCTTCATCAGGGCAAGCTCGCGCTGGCCGATCAGATGCCTCGTTTGTGGAGTCAGCGGACTGTGCAGCGTGACGACGTCACTCCGGTGCAGCAGATCGTCCAACGGAACGAGCGTCGCCCCAGCGGGTGGCGTCGCGACGTAGGGGTCGGACGCGAGGACCGCACCCGCGAGCGGCAGCACCCGCTGTATCACCGCCCGTCCGATGCGCCCGCATCCCACAACGCCGACCGTCTGTTCATGTAACGGGAGGAGCGGCGCGATTTCCCGCCACCCCGTCCACCCGTGGCGCGCCACGAGATCCCCCTGCGTCACGCGCCGGTTGAGCGCCAGAATCATCGCCACCGCGTGCGTCGCGACCTCTTCGGTCGCATAATCGGGGCAGTGGAAGACGGCGATGCCGCGGCGTTCGGCGGCGGCCAGGTCGATCGCGTCCAGCCCGATGCCGGCGCGTCCGATGATGCGCACGCGCGGCCCCAACCGAGAGATCGCCGCGTCGGGCAGCGGGTTCGTCGTGACGATCACTCCGTCGGCGGCAACGGTCTCTCGCGCGACATCCTCCGGCGTAGACAGCGAGGCCAGGCGAACGGCGACAGATTGGCTGGTTAGATGCTGTTCTTCGATTCTCGTATCGCTAAACGTGCCCGCAGCCAGGACGAACGTGTACGGCATAATAGTACGATCCTCCACAGGGGATTTAGGTATTGGTCTATCCATTGATAGGCGTCGCGCGGAGCTCGGGCACAGGGTAAGTGGGCTCCCCCCCTCCGCACACGGCCACCGCGTCGTCGATGGCCGTGGTGAGCGACTCGCGCAACGCTTCCACCGAGAGGGATGCCGAGTGTGACGTGATCCAGACGTTGGGTAGGTCCCAGAGCGCGTGCGACGGTGGCAGCGGCGATGGGTCGACGACGTCGAGCGCCGCGCCGGCCAGGCGGCCCCCGCGCAAGGCATCGATGAGCGCCGCGGTGTCGACGACGGCTCCGCGCGCCACGTTGATGAGCACCGCGCCTGGCTTGACTCGGGCCAGGGCCGCCCGGTCGATCAGCCCGACCGTCTCCATCGTGAGCGGCACATGCAGCGAGATGTAGTCGCACGCCAGCGCCTCCTCGAAACTGGCGACCCGCGCGCCCAGCGCAGCCACCAGATTCGGTCTGGCGGTGCGGGTCCACACGCGCACCTCCAGGCCGAACGCCCGCGCCTTCTCGGCGGTCCGCTGGCCAGTGCGCCCAAAGCCAAGGATGCCGAGCGTGCGCCCTGTCAACCGGTGGGGGCTGGGAATGTCGGATATCTTGAGCCAGCGGTGTTCGCGCGCCGCGTCCAGGATGAAGGGCAGACGACGCGCGAATGCGAGGACGAACAGGATCACCTGGTCGGACATCTCCTCGGTACAGAAATCCGGGACGTAGGTAACCATAACGCCTCGACGCGCCGCGGCCATCACGTCGATTAAGTCGTAACCCGTCCCCACGCGCGCGAGGAGACGGCAGCGCGGCAGTGCCGCCAGCAGGTCGTCGTCCACGCGCGCACGGTAGAGGAAGAGCCCATCGCACGCGGATCCATGGGTCGCGATCTCGTCGCGGTCGTGGCCCGCGACCATGGTCAACCGGAGGCCCGCCGCCGCCGCTCTGCGTCCCAAATCGTCCGGCATGGGAAACTCGCCCGCGTCGGTATACAGCATGTTCCAGGGGCGACCGTTATCGCCACGGCCCGCGTGATCACCCGGCCCGCCCACGGCGTCATGCCGCTCATTCTCGCGCATCATAGCCCTACGTCACTTTCCTTAAAACATACATACGCGGCCGTGCGGCGTGTCGACCGCACATATGGATCACCCGGTCGGCCGCCAGCCTGGCCTGGTCCGCTCACACACTCACACCGTGGACGCCCAGCCGACGCCCCGCCGCACGGCCGCGATAGCTTCGCGCGCGAAGCTGAGTGGGTCCGGCCACGGAGTTCGCGGAAAGAGTTCGAGCGAGAGCGCCCCGCTATAACTGGTCGCGCCGAGCGCCCGGACGAAGCGGGGGAGGTCGAGGTTGCCGATGCCTGGCATGGCGCGGGCGCCGCCCTCCGCGTCGACCAGATGTGCGATCCCCAGGCGTCGCCCCGGGATCGCACGCAGCACGTCGAAGTCCTCGTCGGCGGTCGCAAGATTATAGCTGTCGGCGACGAGCAGGACATCCGCGGCGGCGGCCACGGCAATGGCAAGCGCGTCGTCGAGGTGACGGATACCGCTCACGGCGTCGGGTCGGGTCGACGACCGACCGACCTGCTCCAGCGCGAGTTGTACACCGGCCGGGCGCGCGACCTCGGCGAGCATGGCCAGACGTTCGGCTGCGGAACGGGCGATGGTAGTCCTGGGAGGCAGACGTCCCGCGCGTATCGGGGCTACGCAGACCACGAGCGGCGCCTCGACGGCCACCGCGATCTCGAGCAGTGTTATCAGCGCGGGCCGCGGGTCGAGATCGTCGGGCAACGCCCAGTCCATCAACGCGTTGACCGCCGCGACGGGTAGCCCGGACGCCCGGACGGCCATCGCGGCTTCGCCCGGCGTTTCTGGATGATCCAGTGGCCGCAACTCCACAGCATCGGCGCCCACAATGGCCGCGATGTCGACGAAGCGTGCGGTGGATAGGCCCGGAAAGCACGATTGATTCAAGGCGGCAGGCATCGTCGTGAGCACCTACAGTCCTCCGATCTGCTGCAACGCGCTCGGTAAGACGACCAGTTCGGGGATGCAGACGCGCGGATGGAGCCGAGCCAGGAACAGACAGACCTCGGCGACGTCATGGGCCTGGAGCGCCCCCGCTCGGACCTCGGCCGGCGGCGGTTCCAGGCGCGCCTCCAGCAACGGGGTAGCGGTGATGCCTGGCAGGATCACGCTAACGCGCACCTGGCTCTCCTCGAGAGCCAGGGCGTGCGCCAGTCCCAGGATGGCTTGCTTGCTTGCCTGGTACGCGCCGCCGGACGCATCTGGCCAGGCCGCCGACACGGAGCCGACAATAATCACGAGGCCACTTGCGGCGCGGAGAAGGGGCAGGCACGCCTGGACGGCGTTGAAGGTTGCGGTCACGTTCGTCTCCATAACGCGGCGCCAATCGGCGAGCGAGAGCTCGGCCAATTGGAGTCGCGGAATGTTCATTCCAGCGGCGCAGACGAGCAGGTCCAGTCGATCGTGTCGCTCCCGCAGCGCGGCGACGACCCGATCCACGTCCGTGCGCTCGGTCGCATCGCATGGAACGGCATGGATGGACGACGCCTCGGAAGCAAGCTCCCTCAGCGCGGTTTCGGGCCGCGCCGCGGCGTATACCTCGACGCCCTCGCGCGCGAGGGCGATTGCCGTGGCGCGGCCGACGCCACCGCTCGCCCCCGTCACCAGCGCCACATGGCCATCGAGTGTCACCTGCGTCATGCCCACACCCTCCTTTGACTATCGTCCGAACGCCTGACCACCGATTCAGCTCTCTTCGCACAGGATGTCGCGCAGGCCGGCGCGACATCGCTCCAGTAAGTGATCGTAATCGGATGCCCACAGGTCATCGGACATGATTTCGACCTCGTACAAGCCATCATATCCCGTCCGCTCGACGGCGCCGACGATCTCGCGCAGCGGGATGACGCCGTCGCCGGGGATCAGGCGATCTTCCTGTGAGCGCGGCTCGGCATAGGAGTCGACCACGTGGACGCCGAAGATACGTCCAGCCGCCCGCTCGATCGCCGGCAACAGATCGTCGGTCTGCCAGAGGTGATACGTGTCGAGGAACAGCCCGCAGAGAGGATGATCGATCTCCTCGACCAACGCCTGGGCTTCGGACAGCGTGTTGATGAAGTCGGTGTGGCGTTCGTGCAGCGGCTCGATCGCGAGCCGGACGCCGTGTTGCTCCGCCGCGCGGAGCGCCTCGACGAGCGACCGCATCACCAGTTCCGCGGCGTGCTCATGGGACAATCCACGCAGGGGGCCGGGGACGATGAGAAGGCAATCCGCTCCTATCTGTCGCGCCACGTCGATACTCGCGACCGTGTGCGCGACGCGCCGGCCACGTTCCTCCGTGGATGTATAGGTGTAGTCGCCGGCGCAAATCAGGCTGGATACGCGCAGCGACGACTGCGTGAGCGTCCGCCGCGCGCGATCGACGATGCGCGCGTCCAGTATGTCCACCGGGATCGCGTCGTACCAGGCGCCGCGTCCCTCCAGCTTGTTTTGCCACACACCGATGCCCGCCCAGCCCGCGCGGGCATACCCCGTGACGTCCTGCTCGAACGTCCAGTTGTAGGTCGTGACCTCACTCATGGCGAAGCGTTGTAACGTGTCGTCCACGATGGTTACTCCTGAGACCCGCCGCGCAGGCGGGGAATTGCTATCGCGGCTAACAGAACGACTCCGAATACCACTTGCTGCGCATTGGTATGGAGCCCGAGGGCCGCCAGCAAGAAATCGAGCAGCGTCAGGGCCAGCGCGCCGCCCACCGGCCCGAGGTATCCCCCCTGGCCGCCGTAGATCGACACGCCTCCGAGCACGACCGCGGCGATGGAGGGGAAGAGGTAGGAGTCGCCCATGCCGAGGTAGCTCTGACTCAGGTAGCCCGTCAGGAGGATGCCATCCACCCCGGCCACGATGGCGCTCAGCATGTAGGCCACGACGAGTGTCATCCGCACGTTCACCCCTGAGAGGTAGGCCACCCGCGGGTTCGCGCCGGCGGCATACAGCCGGCGTCCATACGTCGTCAGGAACAACATCCCGACGGTCAGCAATGTCAGGACGAGCCAGATCAGGACCATGCGGGGGATGCCGACCAGGGAGCCACCGATCGCCGCGACGAGTTCTGCAGGGGCCGAAATGAAGCCACTGCCCCCCGTCCAGGTCGAGACCGCCCCTTGCTCTACCCCGTTCATGGCCAGCGTCATAATAATTGGCGATACCCCCAACACCGTGACACCCAGGCCGTTGATCGCGCCGATCAGCGCACAGACGAGTAGAGCGGCGCCAATGGCCACGACCAGGCCATGTGTAGCCCCCAGCTCGCCCACGATGATGGCCGCCGCGGTGATGGTCCAGGGCGTCGACAAGTCGATCCCACCGAGCAGGATAACCACTGTCTGTGAGATGGCCAGGATGCCCAGGAAAGACGCGAGGACGATGGACGTCAGGATATGCTGCGCCTGCAGGAACGAGGGGGAGACCAGCGCCGTCGCGCCGAAGAGCGCCAGCACAAGGAGATACACGGCCACGATGGCGACGTGACGCGTGCCGGCACGCCCGATGCGCTGGATAGGCTGCGGGAGCACGAGGCTCGGTTGCCCTCTCACGGCCGCCCCCTCCGCCGCAACCGCATAACCATTACCGGGGCCAGCACGGTGATACCGACCACCACGATGAGGACCAGCCCCGTCACCAAGGGCGTCAGGAAGGGTGAGACGCTGGCGGCGAAGAGGACGTCTCCCACCACGGTGAAAATACAGGCGCCCAGGGCGCCGCGCGTCACCCCGCCGCGTCCGCCCGTGATGGCCGTCCCCCCGATGACCGCGGCGGCGATGGAGTTCAGGATGAACGGCGTGCCGACGGTCGGGTCGCCGGTCGCGGTATCGGCGGCCAGGACGAGACCGGCCAGGGCGCTCAACCCGCCCGACAGCGCGTAGGCGAGCAGACGCGCTCTCCACACCACCACACCGGTCAACCGCGCGGCTTCGGCATCGCTGCCCACGGCGTACAGGCTAACCCCGGTCCTGGTCCGCCGCAAGAGGCGCCACCCTATCACGAGGATGAGGATGGCCGTCAGCGCGTTCGGCCAACCCATGGTGGCGCCGCTCCAGAAGTCTTGATCCGCCCGCGCCACATTGCCGCCAGGGGATGCCAGGATGAAGAGCGCGATGCCGCCACCGATGGACCAGGTGGCGATCGTGACGATGACCGCTGAGAGATTGCCGAGCGCGATCAGGACGCCGTTGAGGGTCCCAACGGCAAGGCCGAGCAGCACCAGCACCAACGACCACCCGATCAGCGCCGGGACGCCGCCGGTGAGATGGGTTGCCGCCAGGACGTTGATCAGGCTGACCACCCCGCCGACCGACAGGTCGATCCCCCCGCTGATGATGACGATGGTCTGTCCGGCGCAGACGAAGATCAACGGCAACGCGTCGTTCAGGTTCGAGGTGAGGGTGCCCACGCTCAGCGCCGACGGCTGCAGCGCGATATAGAGCACGAGGAGGGCGGTCAGGATTAGGACGGGCACGCTGAGCGGCCACTCAATCTCCCGCGCCGCCCCGCGCGCCCAGCGTACGACGGGATTACGCCGAGGCGGGGGTGTGGGTAACAGCCGCGCCGACGATTCCGGATTCGTCAATCTCATCACCTTCCAGACTTCGCACGATCCGCCCTTCGTACATGACTAGCACGCGGTGACAGATATGTGCCATCTCTTGGGTATCCGAAGAGTAGAAAAGAACGGTCGCGCCGCTCCGTGCGGAGTCGGCGATCACCTGATAGATGTAGGCCTTGGTCCCCACATCCACGCCCCGCGTGACGTCGTAGAGCAAGAGGACCCTGGCGCCCGTGAGCAGCCATTTGCCGAGCACGACTTTCTGCTGGTTCCCCCCGCTCAATTGACGCACCGGGCCGTCGATACTCGGCACGACGACGCGCAGGGCGTCGATTGCCTCCCGCACCCGCGCGGCCTCGCGGCGACGATCCACTATACCCCAGCGCGACAGCAGGTCGAGGGCAGGCAGCGTCATGTTCTCGCGCACGCTCCGGCCCAGCAACAGGCCCTCCGTCTTGCGCTCGGCCGGGATCAGGGCGATGCCGATGCCTGCCCGCACGGCGTCCGTCGGCCGCCGCAGCCTTACAGCGCGGTCGCGCAGCAGGATTTGCCCCCGATGAGGCAGGGCGCCAAAGAGGGACAGGAAGACCTCGACCTGGCCCTGCCCAGCCAGGCCCCCGATGCCCACAATCTCGCCGACGCGCGCGGAGAAAGAGACGCCGCGCACGGCCTGGGCCTGCCACAGGTCGCGCACCTCCAGGGCGCGCACGGCGTCAGGGGCCGGCGCGTGACGGGGGGGATACGTCGCGTCGATCGGCCGCCCACTCATCGTCGTGATGATCCGCTCGTCGGTCTGCGCGCCCTGAGCATAGACGGCGACGCGCGCGCCGTTCCGATAGATGGAGAGTCGGTCCGCGATAGCCTTGATCTCGCCGAAGCGGTGCGAGATAAAGATCACGCCACGCCCCTCGGATCGCCATCGGCGCATCAGCTCCAGCAGCCACTGCACCTCCCGCTCGGACAGCGCGGACGTTGGCTCGTCGAGGACAATGATCCTCGACCGGCGCGCCGCGGCCTTGGCGATCTCGACCAACTGCTTGCGTGCCAGGCTCAACTCCCCGGCGCGTTGCATGGGGTCGATCCCTTCGAGACCAAGTTCGTGGAACAAATCCTCCGTTTGCCGCCTCAGCGCCCCGCGATCGATCAGGCGCAGGGCGCGTAGCGGCTCCCGTTGCAGGAAAATGTTCTGCGCCACATTCAGGTCGGGAACGAGGCTGAGCTCTTGGTAAACCGCCGTGATCCCGGCGGCCGCCGCCGCGCGGGGCTGGCCGAGGCGGAGCAACTCCCCGGCCACATACACCGCCCCCGTGTCGGCGCGCACCGTGCCGCCCAGAATCTTGATCAGTGTGCTCTTGCCGGCCCCATTCTCCCCCAGGATGGCGTGGACCTCTCCGGCGAGGCAAGAGAAGTCCGCGCCATCGAGCGCGGTGACGGCCCCGTACCTCTTGCGCAGCCCGTGCGCCGATAACACAGCCCCGCTCTCGGCCTCGATGACCTCCTCGCCGCTGGCCATGGACCCAATCCGCGGATCGTTACGGCGCTCACTCATTGACGGCTACATACCCTTGATGACGTCGCCGAGCTTCAACTGGGCGCCCGGCGGGTTGAACGGCATCGCAAACTCGTCGGGGATGCCCGTGAAGGTGGTCTTGCCCTGGACGATCGGGGTCTGCGCCACGTCGCCGGCGATGCCGTTGTTAGCGTAGAACACATACGGCAGGTCGAGATGACGCGCCACCGTTTTACCTTGCAGCACCGACACCGCCTCCTGGATGGCTTGCGCGCTCATGTAGCATGGATTGCTGGCGGCGCCGCACTGCAAGCCCTGCCGCTTCAATTGCACGCACTGTTGTAGGTATTTGTTGAAGGGGAACCCCGCCACCGGGATGAGGGCGTGGTGAGCGTGTTGCAGCGCCTCAATGATGCCGATTTCGCCGCCCGACGACCATGCGCCGTCGATCTTGGGATAGGTGGCGAGGACGCGGGCCATGCCGGCCTCCGATGGGGCGGTCGCCCACTGTCCGGAGAACTCGTCGATGATCTTGATGCCGGGGAATTTGCCGAGCGCCGCGCGCACTCCCGCCTCCTGCTGCGCCTCCCCCTGCGTGCCCACTATCCCCTGGTCGATCACCACATTTCCCTTGCCGTGCATGCTCTTGGCCAGCCACAGGGCCGTCGTGTACGCGGCGTTGGTCAGATTGACGGCGATGGTGTACGCGTCGGGAGACGTCACCGTGCTGTCGATGGCGATCACGACGATGCCCTGACGTACCGCCCGTGCGATGACCGGGTTGAGCGCCGTGGGGGAATCTGCGTCGATGATGATGGCGTTGACGCGAGCGGCGATCATTGAATTGAGCGACGCGATCTGCGACGTCACGTCGTTTGGAGCGTTGACGATGCGTAACTTGACGAGTTTGTTATAGGGAGCGGTCCGGGCAAAGACGGCGGCGATGCTCTGCATCTCCAGGCGCCACCCGTTGTTCAACGAGGTGTTGCTCAGATCGATCGTATACGGCGGTTGGACGAGCGGCCGACCAGCCGCGTGACTCAGCGCCCGCGCGGGGGCGGTATTCAGTATGGCGAGGCAGACGACGCCGACGGCAAAAACCCTGGACCATGTCCGAACGACTGTCTTCACGGTGATATTGTCCTCTCCCGACGAAACGGCATCTTTGCCCGCCTGTCGAACTACGCGGTCGGAGTACGCTAAAGGATGAAAGGTACTGCGTCCTCGACTGGCTACCCTGCGTGGCATTGCCCCCTTTCCTTATCTCCCATCTCCCTCCGAGAATGTCTGGTCGCGCCTCACCACTCGACGGTCCCACCGGCGTTCAAGGCCAGGTTGCCGCCGTCGACGGGTAGGAGCGCGCCGGTAATCATCGCGGCCGCGTCGGAGGCTAGAAAAACGGCCGCCGCCGCGACGTCCTCCGGCTCGGCCAGACGGCGCAGCGGGATACCGCTCAAGAAGGTCGCGACGAGCGTGTCCGAGTCGAACTGCGGGTCGTCGATGAGTCCTTGCAGCGCGGGGGTACGCACCTGGCACGGTTGGATGGCGTTGACCCGGATGCGATGCGGAGCCCACTCGACGGCTAGCTCGCGCGTGAACTGGTTGAGGGCGCCTTTACTCACGCTGTAGGCAAAGTTGCCGCGGCCGAGCGCCGACGACCCCGCGATCGAGCTCAGGTTGACGATCGCGCCGCCATGGCCTTGCGCGATCATACGGCGACCGGCCTGCTGGGCGCAGAGGAAAGAACCCGTTATATTGACGTCGAGGACGTGTCGCCACTCCTCGTACGGTATGGCCTCGGGGTGGGCGTGGCTGCCCGCAAAGGCATTGTTGATCAGGACGTCGACACGGCCGAAACGCTGGTCAACGGCGGCGAAGGCGTCGGTAACCGCACCCGGATCGGCCACATTGCAGCGGACGAAAAAGGACTCGCCTCCCTGTGCGGCCACGTCCGCGACCGTTTGCTCGCCGGTCTCGCGCGCGATGTCGAGCCCTACCACATGCGCGCCCGCCTCCGCGAGCGCAAGCGCGATAGCCCGCCCGATTCCCGCGCCGCAGCCGGTCACGACGGCGACGCGGCCGGACAATCCAAAACTCTCGGTCAGCCCTGCCATTGTCACCTCCTCGATCAGTCTCAAGCCTTGGACATATCGACCAAATTGTCGGCCGCCGTAACCTCGATATGGACATCGGGCCGGCTCAAAATCTCCTCACGCAGGGCGGCACCGAGGCCTGGCCGTTCGTCCAGTTCCAGGTAGCCATCGCGGATCACGATCGGTGCGGTCAAGACGTCGTCGTACCATCCCAGATAGTAGCCGCGAACCGTCTCCACGATCATGGCGTTGGGGGCGTGCATGGATAGGTGCGCCCCCGCGCGCAGGGCTACGGGCCCGACCGTGTCGTGCGTCGTGATTGGCAGGTAGTGCGTATCGGCTAGCGCCGCGATCTTGCGCGCCTCGCTCAGCCCTCCCGTCCACACAACGTCCGGCATGACGATGTGCGTGGCCCCGCGTTCGATCAGTTGACAGAATCCGAAGCGCGTGAATAGGCGCTCACTCGCGCAGATCTTGACGGGAGACGCCGCGACGAGGCGGGCGTACGCGTCGATATTGTCGGGCGGGATAATCTCCTCCAACCACAGGATGTCGTACGGAGCCAACGCCTCGGCGATGCGCATGGCCGTGGGCAGGTCCCATCGCGCGTGGCCTTCGATCGCGATCTCAATGCGATCACCGACCGCTCGACGGATCTGTTCCAGCGGACGTAGGCCCTCGCGCAAGGCCGCGGTTGGGAGGTAGTGTCCAACCGGACCAACCGCGCCGACGCCGGCGCGCTGACCGATAGGACCGCCGAGCGACACGCCGAAACGGTCGAAGGGCCAGATCTTCATGGCACGGATCCCATGGTCCAGAAGGTCTTCCGCAAGGGCGCCCGCATCGTTGTTCCAGCGGTCGAAGTCGTTGTAGTCACCGTAGTTGATACAGGTGTTGTAGACCGCGATGCGGTCGCGCACTCTGCCGCCCAGCAGGGTATAGATCGGCTGGCCCGTGTACTGCCCGAGCAAGTCCCACAGGGCGATATCGACCGCCGAGATCGCGCGCATTTCCGCCCCGGCATAGCCGAAGAAGTTGACGGTGGCGAACATGTTCGTCCAGTGGCTCTCGATGTCGAACGCCGACCGGCCGATCAGCAGGGTCGCCAGCACATCGTGGATCAGCGCGGCGACTGCTCGCGGCGCGTAATAGGTCTCGCCTAGGCCGACCAGGCCGTCATCGGTGTGGATGCGCAGCCACAAGGTGTTGGGCTGCGCGTCAAGCCAAATGGTCTCCAGTCTCTCTATTCTCATGCGTCGATTCCCCAGGTGAAGGTGGAGAGGATTTCGGGGCCATCGTCGCGCACGACGACGACCTTCTCCGCGCGCGCGCCCACACCGAGTTCCTCCCCGCCGTAGACTCCGGGCTCGACCGCGAACACCATGCCGGCCTTGATCGGTGTCGTGTCGTACCGCACCAGACGCGGCGCTTCGTTGACTGTTGTGCCAATCTGATGGCCGCAGTACGGCGTGACGTGGAAGCCCTCAGAGGCGAACACGCGGCGTGCCGATTCGACAGCGTCGCCGCCGCGCTTTCCGGGGCGCAGCGTCTCGACGGTCGCCTCGAAAGCCAGCCGCGCGGCGCGGGCGTAACGCCGTTGCCCCTCACTCGGCGCGTCCGCGACGACTAGTGTATTGGTGCAATCGGCCCAGTAGCCGGCGACGCGGGCGCTGATGTCCTGGATCACGGTATCGCCGCGCTCCACGGTGCGCGCGATCGGGCCGCCGGGATAGCGTACGACGCCGACACGCGGGCCGCTCACGAGCTCGCCCACGATGGGAGCGGGGCCATCGGCGCTACGGTGGACGGCCGCGTACACGTCGGCGAAGAGATCGATCTCGGTGCACCCGACGGCCTCGTCCTGACACAATCGGCGCAGGCGCTCCTGTCCGGCGTCGACCGCCGCGACCGCGCGGCGAATAAGGTCGATCTCGCGCGTGGTCTTGATGAGCCGCGCCTCCGCCAGCGCCGCCGTCGCGTCGCGCGACGTGAGCCGGGGGAACTCTTGACGGAGGAGACCGCCGACGCGGTCCGGCAGATAGCGGTACTCGGCGCCGACCACTGCCGCGCCGCTCCCCACGCCGAGGTCGCGCAGCGCCACGCGCAGCGCGTCCAGGAACGCGGCCAGGTTGTCGACAGGCTCTTCGAAGCCCACGGTCGCGTAGCCGCGGAGATCGTCGAGACGGTTGGCCCGCTCGGCCAACCGCAACCATACATCGGGGCACAGGAGTATGGCGTGCCGTCGGAGACAGACAGGAGAACGAGCGGCTGGCCCTCCGCGAACTCCCACCCCGCGTCGATCGGGGGCGGGCTCTCGAAGCCGGACACATAGCAGATGTTCGACGGCGCGGCCAGCACGGCCACATCGATACCGGCCCCGCGCAAGGCCGCGCGCGCCCGCTCCAGCTCTTCGTTCATCTCATCCTCCCTCAGCGGCTCATAGCTCGTGGACAGCCGCTTTTCAGTGTCCTGCCGCCTGCGCTGCTGTGATCTTGTACTGCGGGAGGGTATAGGGCAGCGCCAAGCCGGGGGCGAGCTGCGGGAAGGCGTTCTTGCCCAGCACGACGTGCTGGACCTGTACCTCCGCCGACGAGGGGAGCGAGATGTTGTTGGTGATAAATAGCGTCATCGGCAACGGTACGGTCGTGTTTTTTGACGGCGTTGGCTTACCCTGGGCAGCGTCGAGCCCCAGCTTCATCGCCAGTTGCACGACGGTCGGGGCGCCGGAGAGGATGGCGCATGCCTGCTTACCCTGCGCGCAGGCGACGAGCTCGCCGTTATAGGCGTAGCAGGTCGTTGGGACGGCTCTCTTGCCCGCGTTTTTGAAAGCGTTGAAGGCTGGTTTGCAATAGCCCTGCGTCATCACGCCCTTGACGTCGGGGTGGGCCACCAGGAGGCTTGAGATACCCTGCTGCTCGGGGCCTTGCGCGTACTGGCCGTCGTACTCGCCGGCGACCGAGATGTTCGGTCCGTACCGCTTGAGCCCCGTGAGGAACGAGTCGTGGATGACACTCGAGATCGGCGCGCCCGGGAGGCCGCGGTCCACGAGCAAACTCCCCTTTCCGCCCAGGGTCTTGGCCATCCACTCTCCGACGATGAGCTGGCCCACGCCGTGGTTCTGACCTACCTTGTAGGCGCAGGGCGCGGTGACCGGTTGGTCGAAGGAAATTACGATGATGCCGGCCGCGCAGGCGCGGGTAATCGCCGGGTTGAGCGCGGTCGGCGACCCGGCGTCGATCAGGACAACGGTGGGGTGCGACTGGATGATGTTGTTGAGATCGGCGATCTGGGCCTGCGTTGTATTTTGCGAGTTGACAATCTGCAGCTTGACCGCACCCTTGAACGGGGCTAGCCCCGCGGTTAACGTGGCAAGGCGCTCCATCTGAGGACGGAAGTCGTTGCCGAGGAAATTATTGCTCAACACGAAGGTGAACGGCCCCGACCGCGTCGGGCGCGCAACCGTCCTGGCATGCGCGCTACTCAGCGGGGCGACGACAAGCAGGCCCAGCGCCAGGGTCAGCGCCGAGGCGAAACCCATCCGCGCGCGCCGTCGGGCTGTGTTGCGATCGGTGACGGTGTCCATGGCCAAATCCTCCCATGCGAACGCCGCATCATCGCGGTCGCATATGATATATGATCGATCAGAGGCGATCATGCCCGCTATCGTAACGCGCCACTCCCTGCCCCGTCAAGCCCTCTCACGCTTTTGATCCCCTTTCGTGACATTTTGCTCCTCACAGGCGTCGTGGACCCACGGCCGACATCGGGAGTTGGTTACAGCGCCGCGACGAGCGCGTACGGCCGTTGGAGCAGATCGCGCAAGCGCGCCAGGAAACGCGCCGCGGGGAACCCGTCGATGACGCGATGATCGAAGCTCAACGAAAGCGTGAGTTCGGATCGGGGCTCCCAGCGCCCCTCCACGAAGGCGGCGGTCGGGCGGATCGCGCCGACACCCAGAATGCCCGCCTGCGGTGGATTGACGATGGGCGTGAAGGCACGGATACCGCTGTTTCCCAGGTTGGTAATCGTGAACGTTCCTCCCCGCATCTCCGCGGGATCTAGTGCGCCCGCCCGCGCCCTGGCGACCATCTCTCCAAGCGAGCGCGCCAGCGTGAGCAACGGGTGATCCGCCGTGTCGCGCAGCACGGGGACGACCAACCCTTCCGGTTCTAACGCGACGGCCACCCCGATATGGACCCGCGCGTACCGGCGCACACCCTGCCCTTCCACCCACGCGGCGTTCAGGTGAGGGAACTCGGCCAGGGCCAGGGCACAACCGCGGGCGATCAGGACGTCGTACGAGAGGTGGACACCCTTGTGCTCGAACTCCGGCGCGAGCTGGCCGCGGAGTCGCACCATCTCGGTTGCGTCGACGTCCATGAACAGGGTCACTCGCGCCACACCACGCGCCGACTCGGCCATCCGCGCGGCGGTCACGCGGCGCATCGTCGTGAGCGGAACGATCTCCCCATTCTCCTCGGCGTCGATCGGGTGCGCCACCGCGACCGACATAATGGCGTCGGCTTGCGCATGTCCCATCCCCGCGTCCACGTCCGCCACGGCGACAACACGCCGCACGTCGGCCTCGACGACACGGCCGCCCGGCCCGCTGCCCCTCACAACCGACAGCTCGACGCCGAGGTCGGCGGCGGCGCGGCGAGCCATCGGTGTCGCGATGACACGCCCGCCGTCCCCCGGTGTCGCGATGACACGCCCGCCGTCCCCCCTATTGGCCTGGCCACCTCGCGCCGCCAGCACGTCGCGTTCGACGATACGTCCGTGTGGCCCGCTGCCCGTCAACGCGGCCACGTCGATACCACGTTCCCGCGCCGCTTTGCGCGCCCGCGGCGACGCCACAATGCGTCCGACCTGCTCCATCACCATAGTCTCTACCCCCCTTTCCCCGGTGGCGCCCGCTGACTGACCACCCTCTAGAAATCGTAAATGATATATGATATGCTATCAATCACGTGCGGTATCCTAGCCCGGATACGGGCGCGGTGTCAAGATACCGGGCATGCCATCGTGCTCCGGGCGACCGGATGGAGAGCAGGCGGCGGGAGGCCAAGGCGTGAGGGATGCAGCGGTCGAGCGGGCCACGACGGTGATTGAGCCGCTTGGCAAAGAGGTTAGAAATACATATAAGAAAGTCGTCTTCACAACCCTCTACGAGCTTATCCAGACCCTGGAGTTGCCGCCTGGCGAGCGCCTGGTCGAGGCTGACTTGGCGGCGCGCCTCGGCGTCTCCAAGACCCCTATCCGGGAGGCGTTGTTGCTTCTGGAGCAGGAGGGACTGGTGACGCTGGTGCCACACACGGGTGCGACCGTCACGTGGCCGTCGTTGCTCGACTACGAGCAACAATTGTTCATCCAGGACGCGCTCGAGCAACCTGCCCTCCCGTTGGTGGCCGAACGCATCACGCCTCAAGAGTTGGATCGCTGCGCCGACCTTATCGCGGCAGCGGGAGAAGCCTATACGCGGCGTGACGCGCGGCTGTATCATGGCTTGCTGATACGCATGTACGGCGTGTTGTTTGCCGCTGCCCGTTACCCGCGCCTGACCGAGTTCGTCGACGTCGTCATGCGCGGCCTGCGCCGCTACCATCCTATCTTCGTGCAACCGTTCGAGGAGAACTGGGACCGGGAACTCACCCTCGTCACGCAACGGTTTGAGCACGTGCGCCGCGGTGACGCCGAGGGCGCCGCAGCGGCTGTCCGGCGCGGGCACATAGACATGTTCGATTTTGCCCGTCGACGCGTCGAGGCGCGCGATCCGACGGTGACGAGCTACCTGGCCGAGCCCCAAGAGGACGTCGCGGAGATCCCACGTCCACAGAGGAGGGAGAGCGCGAGGTGACATCTCCACTCAAGCCAATAGCTGTTGCGCCACGCGCCGCCGATGACACACCCGCGGCGCCGGGACCCGGAGGGCTCACCCTCTCACGCGTTGCCAAGTCCTACGGGGGTGTTGCGGCGTTGCGGGACGCCACTCTGACCTGCCACCGGGGCGAGGTCCATGCGCTGGTCGGGGAGAACGGTGCCGGAAAGAGTACGCTGGTCAAGATCCTGGCCGGCGCCGTTCTCCCCGACGCGGGCGAACTCAGTCTTGACGGGCGCATCCTTCACCTGCGCTCGCCGGAGGATGCGCGCAAGGCGGGTATCGGCGTCGTGTTCCAGGAGCTCAGCCTCATCCCCGACCTCAGCGTCGCTCTCAACCTCTACTACGGCATCGAGCCGCGCGGCTTTGGCGGCCGCATCGATGTGCGGGCGTTGCGGGCGGCGGCGCGCGGCGCCGTGGCGCGGCTCGGACTGCCTCACATCGACCCAGATCGTCCCGTACGTGACCTGAGCCTGGCCGAGCGGCAAATGGTCGAGATCATGAAGGTGCTGATCCGGGAGCCCGCGGTTCTCGTCCTGGACGAGGCCACCTCGGCGCTCCTACCCGAACAGGTACGCTGGCTGTTCGAGGTCGCCCGCGATGTCGCCGCGCGCGACGGCATCGTCATTTTTATCTCACATCGGCTTGAAGAGATCCAGGCGTTCAGCGATCGCGTCACCGTCTTCCGCGGTGGTCGCGATGTCGGTACCGGCCCCCTGTCCGCGCTGCCCGAGGAGGAACTCGTCGAGCTCATGCTGGGGCGTAAGGTCGAGCGCTACTATCCACCGGCGCCCCCGGACGACGGAGAGGCGCGGCCGATCATCTGCGAGTTGGACGGGTTCGCCGCGCCGCCCCGCCTGCGGGAGATCAGCATGCGCATCCACCGCGGCGAGATCGTCGGGATCGGTGGCTTGCAGGGGCAGGGGCAAACCGACTTATTCATGGCGCTGTACGGGGCGCGCCGCGCGACGGGGATACTGCGGCTCAACGGAAAGAATCTGCGGCTGCGCGGCCCGGCCGACGCGCTGCGATCGGGGATCGCGCTTGTCCCCGAGGACCGGGGGAGCGAGGGCCTCTGTCTCCCATTGAGCGTCCGTGACAATATCGGGATGGGAAACCTCGCCCGCATCTCCCGGCTTGGCCTGGTCGATCCGCGGCGAGAGCGCGCGCTGGTCGACCAGGCCATCGCGTCCTTGCACATCGCCCTGCGCTACCCACGGCAGGAGGCGAGCGCTCTGTCGGGCGGAAACCAGCAAAAGGTGCTGCTGGGTCGCGTCCTCGCGGGCAACCCCGCGCTGCTGCTCATGTACGACGCGACACGCGGCGTCGACGTGGGCACCAAGGCCGAGATATTCCGCCTGATGCGCGAGCAATGCGCGCGCGGGGTCGCCATCCTGTTCTATTCGTCCGACGTGTCCGAGTTGGCGCACATGGCTGATCGCGTGTGGGTCATGCATGACGGGGCGTTGCGCGCGCGCCTGACGGGCGATGCTCTGACGGAGGAGAACATCGTCGCCGCGGCGGTCGGCGGCCGCGGCGCGAACCACGTAGGTAGTGACGAGTCGTGAGCGAGGTACGGTCGGGACCGGCGCGACCGGCGCGATCACTGGTGTCCTCACGTCTGACCTTCGCCCAGCCAACGCGCGAATCGCAACTCGTCTGGAGGAGAGATGGCAGATAAGACGTTGAGCGCGGCGCCGCCGCTGAGGCAATCCTCGGGATTGGGACGCCTCATGGCGCGGGGCGACCTGTTGCAATACCTTCCGTACCTGTATGTGGTGGCGCTGGGGCTTGCCATCTACGTTCTGCAACCGAACCTAATCGACGGCACGGGCGCGGTCGATGTACGGGCCACGGCGGTCGTCCCGCTCGCGCTCGCGGCCTTCGGCCAGTCGCTGGCGCTCTTCACACGAGGCGTCGATCTGTCGATTGGGGGGGTCGTGAGCATGACCACGGCAATCCTGGCGACCCGCGGCGACACGAGCGGACTCACCCTCGGCGTGGAGTGTCTCGCCGTCGTCATTCTAGGGGCTTTGCTGGGCGCCCTCAACGGCGCTGTCATCGCGCGGACCGGTTTGCAGCCGTTTATCGTCACGCTCGCCACCTGGTCGATCTGGGGAGGCGTCGCCTTCGCTATCCTACCCGTCGAGGGTGGGACGGCTCCGGCGCAGCTCACGTCGATCCTGCTCGGGAGTGTCTGGATCATCCCTAAATCGGTCCTGGTGCTCGCGCTCCTGCTCGCGGCGTGGCTCTGGTTGCGGCATACGCGCTTTATCGTCGATCTGCTGGCAATCGGGAGCGACGAGGCCCGGGCGCGGCTGAGCGGGGTACGGGTGGCGCGGCGCAAGGTGCAGACGTACGCGCTCTCGGGCGCGCTGGCCGCGCTTGTCGGGATCTGGCTCACCGCGCAGACCGCCTCGGGCTCGCCGACGGCGGGTGACGCGTTCAACTTAAGCTCCGTGGCCGCCGTAGTCGTCGGCGGGACGAGCATCTTCGGCGGCCGCGGATCGATCGCCAGCTCGATCATGGGCGCGATCGCCTTCCTGATGATCCCCGACCTTATCTACGCGCTCAGGCTAACCTCGTTCTGGAGCACTTTTTTTCAGGGCTTCCTGCTCATCGTGGCGGTAACAATTACCTCGCTCGCGCTGCAAGCAGGGGCCGGGAGGGCACAGTAGAACGATGGCTACCCTCACCACCAGCCCCACGCGTCTAACTCGCGGCGTAGATGTCGTGCGCCGCCATCGGGCGATCGCGTTGAGCTACGTCGTCGCCGTTCTGCTGTTTGTCGCCGGGACGATCCATGCCCCCGACTTCGCCAGCGGTTCCCATATTCGCACGATGCTGATCTACGCGTCGTTCATCGGGATCGTCGGCCTCGGACAGACCCTATGCATCCTCACCGGGGGGATCGACCTATCCATCCCGCAGACGTTGACCGGTGCGGCCGTGCTGACCTCGATCCTGGCCGGGGGCCACGCCGAGCGACTGCCGGGGCTCACGGTCCTCGTCGTCGGGCTCGCCGTCGTCGTCGGGCTGCTCAACGGCGTCGGCATCGCCTACATCGGTATCCCACCGATCATCATGACCCTCGGCATGAACGGCGCTCTGCAAGGGTTGATGCTCGTCTACACCCACGGTGGGTTCTCTTCTACGCCCCCCCAGGGCCTGATCACGTTCGTTTTGGGCGCCACGTCCGGGCTCTCCAACGACTTGCTCATCTGGGCCGCTGTCATCGTCCTGGGGTGCGTCCTGCTGAGCGCGAGCACATTCGGGCGCACACTGTACGCCGTGGGGACCAACCGGACGGCGGCCTATCTGGCGGGTATCCATGTCAAGCGTGTGCTCGTCGTCCCCTACATCATCTCGGCCGTCGGCGCGGCGCTGACCGGCCTACTCGTGATGGGCTACAACGGCCAGGCGTTCCTCGGAATGGGCGACGACTACCTTTTCGGTTCGGCGGCGGCGGTGGCGGTCGGCGGCGCCTCGATCTTAGGGGGCGAGGGGCACTACGTCGGCACGGTCGCGGGGAGCCTGATCCTGACGCTCGTCGCGGCGATCCTGCCCATCTTCAACCTCGGACCGGCCGCGCTGAAGATCGCCTATGGCGCGATCCTCCTCGCAACCGTGTTTCTCGCCAACGTCCGCGTGGCGCGCTCGTAAGTTTAGCACAGGAAAGGGTGTCCGCATGCATGAAGTGATGATGCCGGCGTCGGGGATGGCCATGACCGAGGGGCTGTTGGTGCGCTGGCTCAAGCGACCGGGCGAGATCGTGACACGAGGCGAGCCGCTCGCCGAGATCGAGACCGATAAGTCGACAATGGAGATGGAGAGCCCCGCCGCCGGACGGCTAGGTCCCCTTTTGTTCGAGGCCGGCGCGATGGTCCCCATCGGCGTCCCCATCGTTCACATCCTGGAGGACACCGACACCGACGCTGGCGCCGGCGTCAGCGAGGCGCCGCGATCCGGCGATGTATCGCGCGTCGCCCCGGTCGGTGTTCAAGCAGCGTCCCTCGCCGTCGCTTCCGACAGGGCGAGCACGGACGGCAGCCCTCCCGCTCGTCCAGATCCGATCGCGGCGACGATCGAGACCGCCGTGCGGGGCAACGGGGCGGGACACGATGCGTCCTCCATCGACGCCCTCCGTCTCGCGTTGATCCCACAGGCGCCACGACGGACGGCGCCGCCCAACGGGGCTGCATTTGGGGCGGGGCGCGCGGCGAGCGCGCAGGATAATCGTACGGCGATGACGGGCGGGGCGGACATGGAGACCGATGACGTGCGCGGTCTCGACACTGCGGGACTCGCGGCGGATGACCTCGTCGCCTGGCTCGAGACGATGGTGCTGATCCGCGAGTTCGAGCAGGCCTGTGAGCCGCTCGCCGCGTCGGGTAAGATCCCCGGTGGTATACACTCGGCGGCGGGACAAGAGGCCATCGCCGTGGGGGCAATCCGCGCCCTGGCGCCGACCGACATCGTAACCAGTACCCATCGCAGCCATCACCACAGTCTGGCCAAGGGGCTGACACCACGCGCAATCATGGCCGAGCTATACGGGAAAGCGACGGGCTGCCTTGGAGGCCGCGGCGGCCATATGCACCTGGCCGACTTCTCGATCGGCCTCTTCGGCTCCAACGGCGTCGTCGGCGCGGGGCTCGGCCTGGCCATGGGAGCCTCGCTCGGCGCGCGGATGCGTGGGCTCGACCAGGTCGCGCTCGGCTTCTTTGGCGACGGCGGCGCCAACACGGGCCGGGTGTGGGAGACCGTCAACTTGGCCGCGCTGTGGAAGTTGCCGCTCGTCGTGATCTGCGAAAACAATCTCTACGCCGTCGAGACCTATCTGCATCGCGCCATGGCTGGTCCATCGATTGCCGCGCGCGCGGCGGGATTTGGGCTGCCCTCCGTCACGATTGATGGGCAGGACGTCGCCGCCATGTACCGCGCGACAGCGGAGGCGCGGGCCCGCGCCGTGAGCGGCGACGGACCGACCTTCATCGAGGCGCAAACCTATCGCTACGAGGGACACAACACCGGCGACGTGGGCAATTATCGCGAGCAGAGCGAGGTCGAACGGTGGCGCCGCACCCGTGACCCGCTCCTGCGCGTGCGACGGTCGCTTGAAGAGGCGGAGATTTTGATCGCCGGACAATACGACGCGGTAGTGACCAGCGCGCGCGAGACGGTCGCCGATGCGGTGCGGTTCGCCGAGGAGTCGCCGTGGCCCGACCCGGAGACCGCACTCGCCAATGTCGTCGGGCTGGAGTTGAGCGAGGAGAATCGATGAGCGCGGCGATGACGCTATCGCAGGCCTTCGCGCAGGGTGTGCGTGAGGAGATGCAACGGGACGAGAACGTCTTCGTCCTCGGGACCGACCTATTCATCCGAGGGGGGCACTGGGCGCAAGTCAAAGGGCTCGGCGCCGAGTTTGGGCGCGAGCGCATCCGAGACGCGCCGATCTCCGAGGCCGCGATGGTGGCGGCCGGCGTGGGCTCAGCTCTCAATGGCATGCGCCCAATCGTCGACCTCAACTTCATCGACTTCGTGTTCGGCGCGATGGACGAGGTGATCAATCAGGCTGCCAAGATCCGCTATATGTGGGGCGTGCCCGTCCCCATCGTGATCCGGGGAACGTCCGGGGTGGCCTTTGGCGCCGAACAGCACAACAACAGCATTGAGGCCTGGTTCGCGCATATGCCTGGCCTGCTCGTCGCCACGCCGGCCACACCGGCCGATACCAAGGGACTCATCAAGTCTGCCCTGCGCGGCGGCGACCCCGTCATCTTCCTGATGCACAAGATGCTTACTGGAGCGCGTGGCGACGTCGGCGGCCCCGACGACCTTGTCCCCTTTGGACGGGGAACGATCGCGCGCCCCGGCAAGGACGCGACCGTCATTGCCTATTCGATCACCGTGAGCAAGGCGCTTAAAGCGGCCGAAAACGTCGCGCGCGATGGCATCGACGTCGAGGTCATCGACCTGCGCACCGTCTTCCCGCTCGACCTCGACCTCGTCGAGGCGTCCGTCCGCAAGACGGGGCGGGTCGTGGTCGCCGGCGAGGCCCCGCGGCATGGTGGGGTGGTTTCCGAGGTTGCGGCCGCTATTCAGGAGAACGTGTTCGACTACCTCGACGGACCCATCGTCCGCGTCGGTGGCCGACATTCCCCGATCCCGCACAGCCCGGCCCTATTCGAGACGCTCATCCCACAGGTGACGGACATCGAGCGAGCCATTCGCGCGAGTGTGGCGTAGACGGGTCGCGCGTGATTCGATGGGATGTCGCAGCGGGCAATGGCGAGCAGAGCGGCAGCCTTCCGTAATGACCAGCCGAAGAGGACGATGATGGACATATTTCCCTACAGGGATGCTGCTGGCCTGTTGGATGCCGTGCCGTTGCCCGACCTGGTTCTCCTGCGTCAGCGCTTCCCGCGCCCGCGCGTCGACCACCTGGGGGCGACGGTCGCGGCCGCGCTCACGACGGTGGATGCGGTGGCGTCTCTCCCCCATGGGGCACGTGTCGCGGTCGCCGTGGGCAGCCGTGGCATCGCCGATATCGCGGCGATCGTCCGCGCCGTGGTCGCCGTGCTGCGCGCGCGCGGCGCCGACCCCTTCATCATCCCCGCGATGGGTAGCCACGGCGGGGCAACCGCGGAGGGGCAGCGGATCGCCCTCTCTGGCTTGGGGATCACACCGGAGAACGTCGGCGCTTCCATCATCTCGTCGCTGGATGTCGATATCCTGGGCGCGCTGCCCAATGGATTGCCCGTGCATATCGACCGCGCGGCGGCCGGCGCCGACGCCATCGTCGTCGTCAATCGTGTGAAGCCACATACGGAGTTCAGCGCGCCGATCGAGAGCGGACTGGCCAAGATGGTGGCGATCGGGCTGGGGAAACATGCCGGCGCGCTGGCCATCCATGCATGGGGTGTGGAGGGGATGAGCCGCTACATCCCAGAGGTGGCTCGCTTCGCTGTGCAGCGCGCGCCCATCGTATGTGGCCTGGCCATCATCGAGAATGCCTACGATGAGGTTGCGGAGATCGTCGCCGTCCCGTCGGAAGAGATCGGTGGCGAGACCGAATGTACGTTGCTGCGTCGGGCGAAGGCGCTGATGCCCCGGCTTCCATGGGAGCGACTCGACGTGCTGGTGGTTGACATGCTGGGCAAAAACATCAGCGGCGCGGGCATGGATACCAATGTAATCGGGCGTATGCGGCTCGCCGACGAGTCTAAATCGACCGCTGCGGCAATTACGAACATTGTTGCGCTCGACGTGACGGAGGAGTCGCATGGGAACGCGTTAGGCCTTGGTTTGGCCGACTTCACAACGACACGGCTGATTGGCAAGCTCGACACTGAGGCGATCTACGTCAACGGCTTCACCGCCGGCGTCACCGCCATGAATCTCTGCAAGCTGCCGATGGTGCTTGCGACCGACAGAGCGGCGGTCGCCGCGGCCATCCGGACGAGCGGCCGGCCCGACCTGGCGGACGTGCGATTGGCTCGTATCAGGAACACGCTGCGCCTCGAGTACATTCTGACCAGCCCGTCCAGTTTACCGTACCTGCGTCCAGAGTGCGACGTGGACATCGTCAGCCCTCCGCGCCCATTCGCCGTCGGGGCAGACGGCGCTCTAGCCCCCTTCCCTGATGTTCATACGGCCGTTGTGTAAGGAGGCACGACCATGAGCGCTACGGATGCGTTGCGCATCACGGCAGTCCAGGCGCGGCAGGTGCTCGACGCCCGTGTGGCTCCGACTGTGGAGGCGCATGTGTTGCTGGAAGAGGGCGTGATAGCGCGCGTCGCGATGCCGTCGGTATCCTTGCCGTGGAACGGCGTCACGGAGGGTATGAAAGCATGCGCGACCGTCGTGGGCTCCGGGAACCGAGGAAGCGTCCCATGGGACTGACCGGACCTCATTCCGGATACGTCCCTGGGCCGGGTCGTCATCGTGCCCGACCTGACGGTACAACGAGACAAACGATACATAGGTAGGACCTGCGAGACGGAGACTATAGATGCAGAACGGGACTCCGGCTACCTTGATCGAGGCGTCATACGCCCACTTGCGCCGCCTCGGCATCATCACTGGGAGTGCCACGCCCCCCTGGCGCGCGCTCGGGGGCGGTATCTCCAACTGGGTCGTGCTGTTCGACTGCGGCGAGGGCGTGGTGGTCAAAGGCGCCCTGGCGCGCCTGCGCGTCCGGGAGGAGTGGCTGGCCGACCCCACGCGCGCGGTACTCGAGGGGCGCGCCATGGCCGCCCTCGGCGGCCGGCTGCCCCCGGGCGACCTCCCGCGCGTGCTCTTCATCGACGAGGATAGGCATCTGCTGGGCATGTCGCGCGTGCGCGCCACGGCGGCCCCGTGGAAGGACGCCTTGCTGCGCGGCGAGGTCGCCGTGGGCGTCGCGCGTCAGGTGGGCGCACTGCTGGGACGCCTGCACGGCGCCGTCTGGGGCGATCGCGATTTGGCCGCGCGATTCGACGATCTCGCGCTGTTCCGACAGTTGCGCCTCGATCCCTACCACGAGCGGGCGGCGCGGGTCGCCGACGAGCGCGGCGAGCGTGACCTTGCAACCCTCCTGCGTGCGGGGGCCACGGAGATGACACGGAACCGCGCGACGCTCGTCCACGGCGACTTTAGCCCCAAGAACCTGCTCGCGCACGCGGGCGGCGTCACCGCGCTCGATTTCGAGGTCGTGCATTGGGGCAACCCCGACTTCGACACGGCGTTCCTGCTCACGCACCTCGCGCTCAAGGCGATCCATCGGCCCGACGCGGCCATGGCACTTCGGGAGGCCGCGCGTGTCTTCCTCGACGCGTACACCGCCGAATTGGGCCAGCGCCCGGTCGGCGAGGTCACGTCGGGGGCGCTGCGCCAGGCAGGCTGTCTGCTGCGTGCCCGCGCCGACGGCAAGTCGCGTGCCGAATATCTGGACGAGGCGGGCCTGGCGCGAGCGCGCGCACTGGGCGCGGCCGTGCTGCGGGGCCGCATAACCGATGTCATGGAGTTGTTTTATTACACAGATGGGGATGCGGAGGAACAATGAGCGACATGTTCCAGATCGCGGGTGTCCACGCCCGGCAGGTGCTCGACTCGCGCGCGGCCCCGACCGTCGAGGCCGACGTGCGCCTGGTCGGAGGGGCCGTGGGGCGAGCAGCCGCCCCGTCGGGCGCGTCGACGGGCGCGCACGAGGCGCACGAGTTGCGCGACAGGGATGGCCCGGCGTGGGCAGGCCGGGGCGTGCGGCGCGCGGTCGCCCATGCGCGGGAGGTATGCGGCCCCGCCATCGTGGGGTTGGACGCGCGCGACCAGGCGTCCGTCGACGCGTCCCTGCGCGCCGTCGACGGCGCGCCCGGCTTCGGCCGCCTCGGAGCCAACACGGCGGTGGCGCTCTCGCTGGCCACCGCACGGGCGACGGCGGCGCAATTGGGCGTCCCCCTCTACCGGCACGTCGCGTCCCTGGCCGGTGCGCTGCCAGCGCTGCCCCTGCCGATGGTCAATATGATCTCCGGCGGCGCACACGCGGGGCGCAACCTGGACATCCAGGACGTACTGGCGCTGCCGGTCGGAGCCCCGACCTACAACGCGGCCCTGGAGATGATCGTGCGCGTCTACTGGGCGCTGCGCGATCTGCTCATGGAGGCTGGCCATCCACCCCTAATTGGTGATGAGGGAGGCTTCGGCCCCACCCTCGGCTCCAACGAGGAGGCGCTGGACCTCGTCGCGCGCGCCATCGTTCGGGCGGGGCTGCGTCCGGGCGCGGATGTGGCCCTGGCGCTCGACGTGGCGGCCTCACAGTTCTACCGAGACGGCTTCTACGAACTCGAGCGGACCGGTTCCGGACCCCGGCGGCTCGACGCCGCCGGGATGGTTGACCTGGTGGAAGGGTGGGCGGCGCGCTACCCGCTGGTCTCAGTGGAGGACGCGTTGGCCGAAGATGATTGGGAGGGCTGGCATAGACTCACCACGCGGCTAGGCGACCGGCTGCAGCTCGTGGGGGACGACCTCTTCACGACGGACGCCGCGCGGGTGCGCCGGGGCGTCGCGGATGGTGTCGCCAACGCCGTCCTGGTCAAGGTTAACCAGGTCGGAACGCTGACGGGCGCGCTGGAGACGCTCCGAGATGCGCGCGTGGCGGGCTATCGCGCCATCGTCTCGGCGCGCTCGGGCGAGACCGAGGACGACTGGCTAGCCGACATAGCGGTCGGTAGTGGCGCGGGCCAGATCAAAGTGGGCTCCGTGGCCCGCTCGGAGCGACTGGCTAAATACAACCGCTTGTTACGCATCGAGGAGGAGGACGCCGATGTGCCCTATACCGGGGTCGCGGCATGGGGGTCGGCGGGCGCGAGGCCATGAACGCGGACACGCGTCACTGTCGGTACTCTGCTGGACGAGCACTGATGATGACGCGCGCGGATCGGCTTGCCGAGTGACGACGGTATGCGGCCGGACGATGTCCAGGGTGAAGATTAGAATAGAGGTTCATTATGCGCGTACCACCCCTAGAGCGCTATTCAAGTAATCACCCCCTAAAAATCAGGCTGCATGGGGGACAGCAACGACGGCGGGGAAGCGTTGGATAACATGCAAGTTCTCGACAGCGGCCATGCGGCGCGTATCAAGCAAG
>JAABUZ0100001918.1_pt1 | contig 36774 bp, 27 predicted proteins | sample 5562091 | NCBI WGS metagenome assembly JAABUZ01 (sample SAMN12813069, study PRJNA571459) | rock metagenome | isolation source: Antarctica rocks | place: Antarctica: Victoria Land, Linnaeus Terrace sud | collected 2015-12-21 | reverse complement strand
ACACTCCCGCGCACCTGCTCTCCCCTGACCCCTTCCACCAGTTATTGAACAGATACGCGAAGGCGGACTTTGCCATGTCAGGCGCGACTTCAGTCGCTGGCCGTGCCCGACCACCGATGCGGAGATTATCAACCAGACGGCGATCTCCTTTTACAGAGCAGTATCCATCGGAGCATCGCATCCGTTCGGCCCTGGCACGCATCTTCATGCCGGTGATGGCGATCGAACCAGCAAAACGCCATCGCTGGTTCGGCGACCTACCACCGATGCTCATCTTCCTCGTCTGTTCGCTCCTGCTGCATCGCGAGGCGCTGGTGGGCCACCGGCTCTACACGGAAAGCGACACCTACGAGTTCTATGCGCCGCTCGCGAGGCTGTTCGCCGACGCGCTGCACTCCGGGCATATCCCCTGGTGGACGAGCATGATCTACGGCGGTTATCCCCTTTTCGCCGATGGTGAGACCGCCATGGCGTACCCGCCCAACCTGCTTGCCTACGGGCTGCTTCCCGCTAACGTTGCGTTCGTGCTGTTGCGCATCCTGGCGTACGTGGTCGCGTCGGCAACCATGTATGTGTTCGGACGGCGCCTGGGTCGGAGCCGCTGGGCCGCGACGATCGCGGGCCTCAGCTTTGGCTTCGGAAGCTACTCCATTGGCCAGATGCAGCACGTCAACCTGCTCGCGTGCGCGGCCTGGCTTCCCCTCGTGCTGGCGAGCCTCGAACGAGCTATCCAGACGGGCGGCACGGGGAGATGGCGTGCATGTGCGGTGGCGGGTCTCGCCATCGGGCTCCAGGCGTTGACGCCGCACAGCGCGGTGCTCATCATCTCGGCGCTGACCACCGCTGGCTACGTGTTGCTCCGACTGGTGCTGCTTCCGGATAGCCACGCCCACAGGGCAATGTCCGCCGGCCGCACGAGGGCATGGTTGGCGGTGCGGCTGCTGGCCACGAGTGGCGGTATTGGCGCCTGCATCGGGGCCGTGCAACTACTGCCGCTGGCCGCGCTGGCAGCGCAGTCGCAACGGGGGCAGGGGGTGACCTACGCCTACGCCACCTCGTTCTCGTTCCCTCCGCCCAATCTGGTCACGCTCCTGTTCCCGTACTTTTTTCGTGGGGGTGACGGCACGTACTGGTCGCCCTGGTTTCGCTGGGATACGACGATGTACGCGGGTGTGGTGCCGCTCGTCTTCGCGACGTTCGCCGTCATGACCGGCGCTCGTCGCTCATGTCAGGACCGCCAGATGCTCGCGCTGGCGATCCTCGGGGCCGCCGGACTGCTGCTGTCCTTCGGCGACATGACCCCCTTGAAGCTGTACGGTGTCCTGTGGCATCTGCCGTTGCTGTCGTCACAGCGGGCGCCGTCGCGCTACCTCCTGCTTCCAGCCATCGCCCTGGCGGGTCTGGCTGGCTTCGGTGCAGACGCCTTCCGCAACCGCATTGCCGACAGGTACAGCGACCACAGGCATGGAGCGAGAACGGGATGGTGGCCCCCCGTCGCACTCTTCGTCGTGACTGGTGTCATCGGCATACTCATGGAAGGAGCACGCGGACGTATTCAGCGCTCTCCGGAAATCGGTCGTGCCTTGCTCCTGGCACCGTATCGCGCCCTCGGGGGGCAGCAGATCGAGCTGCACGCGCCACTTGATGCGCTCCCGGCACTGCTGTATAGCCTGCGCATCACCAGCCGCTGGACAGGATACGCATTGCTGCTGCTGCTCGCGACAGCGGCGGCGCTTGCCCTCTGGCGTGCATTCCCTCACAGGGGCGCCTGGTGGCAGACGGCACTGGTGGCGCTGACAGCGTGTGACCTTCTGGTGATCGGGTCCGACTTCCATCCCACGGCCACAGAAGCGGCCATTTGGGGACTCCCCCCGGCGGGCGAGGTACTGCTGACTGCACAGCCTGGCGCACGGCACTACACACGCTGGCCCGCTGCGGAGACGGCGCCCGACAAGCTCGTGCCGTTTGGCCTGGCCGACGCCGCTGGCTATACCTCACTGGAACCGGCAGCGCACGCGGCACTGCTTCCCGCTCTCCAGCAGTTCCGCCCGACCGCGCTCGACGTGCTGGCCGTGGGGTACACGGTACAGCCATCGCGGGCACCCCTCCAGAGCGGAGATGCGGGTGATGTCATCTACCACGACGCAGATGTTGTGGTGGGGCAGCGGCCCGGGGAGCATCCGCGTGCCTGGATTGTGACCAACGCGCGTCCCGTTGCCGATCAGCGGGCGGCGCTGGCGGCGGTTGTGGACGGTGCTGTCAACATCTCCACCACGGTCCTGCTTGAGATGCCGACTATCTCGGAGGCGTCATCGACTCCCCCGCAAGCAACGCAACCTACGGTGACGGTGCTGTCTGACCGGGGAGATGCGCTCGCTATCGCCGCGGAGACCGTTCAGGACGCATGGCTCGTCGTCGCCGACCTGTGGTATCCGGGCTGGAGCGTGACGGTCGATGGCGAACAGCGTGAAGTGTATCGGGCCAACGGCGTCATTCGTGCGGTGCGCCTCCCGGCCGGGAATCACCGAGTGGAGTTTCGCTACCACGAGCGATGGTTGCCTGTGGGCGGAATACTGAGCGTGATCAGCATCGCCATGTATGGCGCCCTGGCGCATCCCCGGCGGCGTACCGCTCGGGTACGGTCATAGGCTCGCGTGAAGCGGGTATACTGAATTGCATGTCCCTGTGTGCGGGCACGCCGTTGTGAAGCTTGCACCGATGCAAGAAGGTGGTGACATCACCGCCATATGGGACGCCCCACAGGCGGCGATGGCCGTGCGCCGGGCATGGACGGCGGCAACAGGAGCGAAATCTGGTGGAAGTTCTTCCCATCACCCCCCGTGGCTACTGCTACGGTGTCGTGAATGCCATCAAACTGGCCAAGCAGCTTGGCCGTGCGTCACAGGAACCCGTCTACGGCCTGGGGCAGATCGTCCACAACCGCCATGTCATTGCTGACCTTGCAAAGAATAACGTCGTCTCGCTCGAAGGGGACGATCGATTACAGTTACTCGACCAGATCGACAGCGGCACCGTCATATTCACGGCTCACGGCGTCTCGCCAGCAGTGAAAGAGCGGGCCCGCGAGAAGGGGCTCAACGCCGTCGATGCCACCTGTCCCGATGTCACTCGTTCACACGATCTGGTCATCGCGCTGGCCGCCAAAGGCTATGAGATCATTTACATCGGCAAGAAGGGCCATCCGGAGCCTGAAGGATGCATGGGTGAAGCGCCAGGGAAGGTACACCTGGTAGAAGACACCACCGATGTCGCGAATCTGCGACTTGATGGCAAAAAGCTGGCGGTGGTGACGCAGACGACGCTCAGCCAGTGGGACACGGCCGAACTGATCGAGATGCTTCGGGCGAAGTTCGCGGGCATCGAAGTGTACAACGAGATCTGTCACGCCACACAGGAGCGACAGAATGCCGCGGTCGAAGCAGCCGCACAGTGCGATGTTGTGATCGTGGTGGGCGACGAGCGAAGCTCCAACTCACGTCGTCTTGTGGACTCGGTGCGCGACCGTGCGGGCAAGCCGGCCTACCTGGTCGACAATGTTGCCGACATCAAGACCGAGTGGCTGCGCGGCTGCAAGCGCGTCGGCGTCACCTCAGGCGCCTCGACAATGAGCCAGGTCACCCGTGAAGTCGTCCGCTACCTCGAACAGCTTGACCCGGAGCAACCCGCACCTTCAACCGTGGGCACCGAACCTTCGAGATCCACCTACCGCACGACTTAGAGGTCGGCCACGTAGCGCGGCAGGTGCGGGCTGAATCAACCGCGTCATCGTCTGCTCACCCGTCGGCCCAGTTGATCGCGACCCCCGTGTAGCTATCCTTCTCGTTGAGCAGTCCCTCGTAGCCACTCTGGAACTCTTTGGGCACGAGAATATGGGTGAGCAACGGCGCAAAATGAATGCGCCCCTGCCGGAGCAGGCCCATGATATAGCGGGCGTTCTGCTCAATCGAGAAGCGTGCGTCGTCGGAGTGGAGCGTCGGGTAGAGCCACTCAAGCGCCCCTTTCAGTGCCACGCCGCGCATATGCACCTCGCGCAACAGCTTTGTCACATCGGTCTCGTAGCTGGCGCGTGGCGTGCCAAGCAGGATCACCTCGCCGCGTCGCGCCGCCAGTTCCGCCGCCTGGATGACCAGCCGCGAGTCGCCCACCGCATCGACCACGGTATGTGCCCCGCGTCCACCCGTCAGGTCGTGGACACGCGCCTTCACGTTATCGTGCGATGGGTTGATCACATGACTGACCCCGCACCGGGTGGCAAGGCCGATCCGGTAGTCGGAGAGGTCAACGCCGACGGTTTCGATGCCCGCTAGCGTGAAGAGTTGCGCTGCAAGGTTGCCCACCAGGCCGAGACCGATCACCACGACCACATCACCCGGTGCCGCTGATGCGGTACGAACGGCGGTCATGGCCACGGTCGCCATCCTGGTGAGGCCGATCAGCGTCAGATCGGCGTCTTTGGGCACGGGCAGAAAGAAGCTGTTGGTGTTGAGCTTCTGGATGGACGCGTGCTTGCCAAAGAAGTAGATGAGGTCGCCCACGTGCAGCTCGCGTTTGTCGCTTCCGCGCTTGCCGCCATCGCCACGTGCCAGCACCTCTCCCACGGCAATGTAGCCGGGCTGGAAAGGGTAGTGGCACCACGACTGGGGATCGTGGACGCCAGGATCAAGCGCGGTGTAGATCGACAGCTCAGTCCCGGGACTGATCGTGCTGTAGCGCGTGCGGACCAGTGCCTCGTGGGGCAACAGCGCATGCTCGTCCAGATCGAACGCTTCCAGTTGGACCTGGCGCGGGCCAGGCACCACCACACGTCTGCCATGCACGGGAACGGCTCCTTCACTCTGCTTCCGGTTGATCCCAGGGATGCTCCTGGCGCTCATCGATCGATGGGGAGGGACGGGGTTGATTATAGGGGGTGGAACCGGTGAGGTGGCGGCCAATGGGAGCATGGCAGGCTCCTGCGCTCCAGCTGGCTGACGTGGCGGGTGACCTCCCATCCGATAGATGCAACGGATCGCAGGGCACCGTCCGACTCCCTAACAAAGGATGTGTGCCCTGTCGTTGGCGGTCGACGTTTCACCGGTAGGTACGATACCGACAGCAGCGCGGGTGATAGTTCGTACGGGAGCGGTTGCGGACGAAACCCCCTCGTGCCAGCGCGTATACTTGCCAAGCCGGGACCAGGAGCGCGTGGCAGGTATGCGATCCGTCGGAGTCATTGGTGCACGCCGAACGCAGCGAGATGAAAAGGAACCCACCTTCGTGGAAATGAAACACATCGACCATATCGGCATCATCGTGGCCAACGAGGAGCGGTCCACCACCTTCTACCGCGATGTACTGAAGTGCACGGTCATCGAGCGGACGACAACGGCCAGCGGCACGGCGCTGGTTTTTCTGCGTGCTGGCACCAGCCAGGATGCCGCTCTCATCGAGTTCATCATTCCACCGTCGGGCGCGCAACCGGTCGCACCGGTGCCTGAGGGAACGGCGGGCATCCGCCACATCTGCTTCCACGTCGATAACCTCGATGAGTGGCACGAGCACCTCAAGGCGCACAACGTGCCCATCACGACCGCGCCACGCTCGATGCCCCTGCCATCGGGCAATGTGCGGCTAATGTTCTGCACCGACCCCGACGGCGTCTCGCTGGAGTTCTACGAGCGCGAATACGAGGTGTAAGGGAGCTCGTCTACCCCTTGATGACGCAGATCGGCCGGAGGCGCGCTACCGCACGCGCGATGCCCGCGCCTTCGACAATGGAGACCACCTCACTGACGTTCTTGTAGGCCGATGGAGCCTCTTCAGCCAGGGTCTGTTTGCTCTGCGCACGGACGATCACGCCGTCCTTCGCCATGCGCTTCACCATATCGACGCCTTCGAGACTGCGGCGAGCGGCACCCCGGCTCATCAGCCGCCCGGCACCGTGGCACGACGATCCAAACGTCTCCGTCAGTGCCGCCTCCGTGCCCACGGCGACGTACGACTCTCGCCCCATATCGCCCGGAATGATCACCGGCTGCCCAACTTCGCGGTACTTCTCAGGGATGCCAGGGTGGTGTGCGGGAAAGGCGCGCGTCGCTCCCTTGCGATGGACGCACAGCTCGACCGTGACGCCATCGATGTCGTACGTTTCCAGCTTGGCGATGTTGTGGCAGACGTCGTAGACCTGCCGCATCTCACGGACGCTGCTCCGGCCCAGCACGTCACCAAAGGCCAACCTTGCGTTGGCGGCAATGACTTGACGGTTGGCGAACGCGAAGTTGGCAGCTGCCGCCATCGCCGCCAGATAGTTCTGACCCTCGGGTGATTGGATGGGCGTGCAGGCAAGCTGACGGTCTGGAATGTCGATGCCGTACCGTTTCGCGGCGGCTTCGGCAATCCGGACGTGGTCATCACACACCTGGTAGCCGAGACCGCGAGAGCCGGTGTGGATCATCACGACAACCTGCCCCGGCTCGGTGAGGCCAAATGCGGTGGCGACGTCGGGCAGCAAAATGTCGGCGACGATCTGTATTTCGAGGAAGTGGTTACCGGAGCCAAGCGTGCCCAGTTGCTGGCGCCCCCGCCCACGCGCCCGCGCACTGACCTGTGCCGGATCGGCCCCGCGCAGACGGCCACGTTCTTCGGTCACTTCCAGGTCGAGTGGATGGCCCATCCCCTGCGACACCGGCCACGCCGCCCCCTGCACCAGCACCTGCTCGAAGTCTTTCTCAGACATCGCGGCACCCGATCCGACACCGGTGCCTGCGGGAACGAGCTTGTACAGCGCATCGGCGAGTTTCGAAAGCTTGGGGCGGACGTCCTTCTCAGTGAGAGCGGTGCGGAGCAACCGCACGCCGCAGTTGATATCCACGCCAACGCCACCGGGGGAGACCACGCCATCGCTCACACGCATGGCCGCGACCCCGCCGACCGGGAAGCCGTATCCCTGGTGCATATCGGGCATCGCCAGTGAGTGCCCGACGATCCCGGGCAGGCACGCGACATTGGCGACCTGATCCAGCGCCTGCTCTTCGCGCATCTGCTCCATGAGCCGTCCATCAGCGTAGATGCGGCCGGGCACGCGCATCTCCTGCTTGTACGACACGGGGATATCCCAGCGCCAGCGATCTACCCGCTCAAGCGGCCCTGTCCAGCTCGCCATGATCTTGTCTTCAGGTATCGGTCTCGTTATACATCCAGGATTGCCTCGACCTGCCAGCGGTCATCGCGCCATGCAACACTGAGGCGGTGGTACGTTACCGTCTTGACTGCAGAGCGAAAGGCGTGCCGGTCGCGGTCGGCGGTGTCGCCGCCAGCACGGGCCGTCAGGGATGTCTCTGACCACGCGTCGATATAAAAGACCACGGGGACAAACAATTCGGCGTCGAGGAGGTAGAGGAGTTCGTTCAGCCAGCATACCAGCAAATCGGGAGCATCTGACGCTTCCACGGCGATGTCCTTCCAGAGCGTCGGCCGCACCGTACCTGGATCAACGATCACCGAGAACATCCCTTCAGCAGCGGCGGCAAACGCGGCGGCGGGTGTTGGTCCCCACGCCCGCAGCCCGACTTCTGCGGTATGATCAAACAGCTCGAAGCCTGGCGCCACCGGGTGAGCGGCGTGGCGCTCGACATCAGTCTCCATGACGTTCGCTCACAATCGGTCTCCTGTCTGCACCGCACGCTGATCTGGTGTCCATGGTATTCGACTCGTTGGCACCCAGGGCATACCATGGTATTGGTGATATCCCAGCATGGCTTGCACCTGCACCGCCGTGCTTTCGCCATGAGAAGGAAGCTTGAACGATGCGTGTGACAGCACAACGGCTGCCAGAACATCCAATCATCACGCCCGCCCAAGTGACGCCGCTGCATCCAGGGTGGGACATCGCGCGCGCACGCACCGAAGGCGTCCATGTTATTGTCGAACAGGAAGCCGCTCGTGTGGTGAGCGAGCCACGCGAGGCGTTCGGCACCGTCGCGGACATCGTCGTCAGGCTCGAGCCGACGCAATGAACCGGTCCGGTCAGGTGGGACTGGGGCTGATCGGGGCGGCTGGCAAGTTCGGGCAGTGTATGCTCACAGCGCTGGACGATGTCCCACGAGCACGTCTGGTGGCCCTGGCCGATGTCAATAGCGCGGGGCTCGCACAGGCCAGGGAGTTGCTCGGCGTCGAGCGCACGTATGCGGATGCATCAGCCTTGATCGCCGATCCGGATGTCGACGCCGTGATCGTCGCCACACCACCCTTCACCCAGGCGGCAATCGCACGGCTGGTTATCGAGGGGGGCAAAGGGCTCTTTTTGGAAAAGCCCGGAGCGGTCGAACTGGCGGATCTGCGAGCTGTCGTGGACCTCCAGCGATCACGCCGCGTAGCCGCGACCATCGATTACGTCATGCGGTTCAATCCGCTGCTCGACGTGGTCCGCGACATCCGCCGCGCCAGCTGGCTCGGAGCGCTGCGCTCTGCGCAATTGGTCAACTACGCGCAGGATGAAACACTGCCACCGCAACACTGGTTCTGGAACCGGGAGCGCAGTGGCGGCATCTGGGTCGAGCACAGCGTTCACTTCTTTGACCTGTACGGGGACCTTGCGGGTGCTCCGCCGATCCACGTCGTCGCCACGGGAACCATGCGCGACGAGGCGGCGTCAGCTGGACGCATCGATCAGGTCGCTGGCATGGTCGTTCACGAGAACGGCGTCCTATGCAGCTACTTCCACGCCTTCAACCGCCCCAGACCGATGGAGTTTCAGCAGGCGCTGCTGGCCTTCGACCATGGAACGATCACGGTACACGGCTGGATTGGGGCTACCGTGAAGGTCGAGGCGTGGGTGAACGACGTGGTGGCCGAGGCGCTCGAAGCACTGCCCTATGTCTCCGTGCGGCAGCGCCAGAACTTCGACCGGGAACTGCTGGGACGCGATAGCACCTGGCAGGCGGATATCCATCTGGTGCTGGAGTGCCAGCTTCCCTACAACCGGCAAGAAAACTATCGGCTCTCAGTGGCCGCTGGCCTTAACGACCTGATCGACAGTATGGCCGACAGGCAGCACCAGCAGCGGGTGACATTGATCGACGCGCTGCGTTCACTGGCAGTCGCGTGCGTCGCGGCTGGCACAGCCACGATGGCAGAGTGTCGGGAGATCTATCAGGCGTATCAACCGGACGGGCGGTAATAGCCGTACACAGCGTCACTACCTGCACGCCCGCGAAGCGCCACCGTGGCGCGAGTAGCCAGGCGGCCAACTCATCGCCCATCAACGCTCACACCAAGAGGACAGACCGACCGCAGTATCCACGGCCCTGCGGGCCACCACCGAGCATGAAAAGCATGCCATCCCTGTGGCACCATGCGGGGAGTCCGCGAAGGCGGACTTTGCCATGTCAGGCGCGACTTCAGTCGCTGGCCGCGTCAGACCACCGAAGTCGCAGTTGCCCCGAACTCCTCCCAAAAGGTCACGCCGCGACAAATGTCTATCCACTTTTTGTACACGCGTGATCCAGACTGACTGGCTCATCGTATACATGAACGATAGCCAAAGTACTCTGCGCCTCGCGGCGTCATCGACGACTTCCGTGCTTCACGACGCGGGTCTGGAACGTTGCTCGACGACGAGAGGCGGGCACGGTATCTGCTTTCGTTGCTCAGCGTGTTACGTGTACAGCACAGTGAGCATACCTGTGAAAGGTGGTGATGGTCGGAGAGCACCCGCACCTATGGTCAGTGTCAGGTCAATTGAGGACATCTCATCCCCCAGGTCACTCGTGTAATGTTGCACGATCTGTCTAGCAAAAGGAACACATCCTTGTTCAACAATTCAACCCGAAGACGCTTTCTGGCGCTCATGGGTGCTGGCGCGGCGGGCACTGCTGCCCTCGCCACAGGCGTCACCCTGTTCGGTGAATCCAGTGTTCCCGAGGCCGATGCCTCCAGCCACCGTGAAGCCCCTCTGATCAGCAAAGATCAAGTTGCTGACAATACCGATGTCTATGCCTTCGTCAGTCCTGACAAACAGGACACCGTGACCCTGATCGCGAACTACATCCCATTGCAGTTCCCAGGCGGCGCCCCCTACTACTACAATTTCGGCGACGACGTGTTGTACGAGATTAAGATCGACAACAACGGCGATTCGAAGCCGGAGATCACCTACCAGTTCCAGTTCAAGACCACGATCATGAACCCGAACACGTTCCTGTATAACACCGGCCCGATCACCTCCCTCGACGACCCGAACTGGAGCTATCGCCAGACCTACACACTTACCATGGTCGACGCGAACGGGAAGTCCACCGAGCTTGGTAGCAACCTCCGTGTCCCGCCGTATAACATCGGACCGAAATCGACACCCAACTACGAGGCACTGGCAAACGCAGCGATCACGGCGCTGCCATCCGGTCAGACAGTCTTTGCCGGACCGCGTGCTGATCCGTTCTTCGTTGACGTAGCCGCGCTGTTCGACCTGCTGACGATCCGCAAGTTGCCGGGGAATGCCGGTGGCGGCGTCAATGCCCTCGCTGGCATGAATGTACACAGCCTGATCCTGCGGGTCCCCAAGTCGCAGTTACAGGGCCCCAATGACCAGATCATTGGCGTGTGGGCAACGGCAAGCCGCCGGACCACCCGCGTCCTGAGGAACACCGGCGAGCGCCCCGAGGGTAGCGGCGATTTCGTGCAGGTGTCGCGCCTGGGCCATCCCCTCGTCAATGAGGCCGTCATCCCAACGGGGATGAAGGATCGCTTCAACGCCTCCCAGCCATCCGATGACGCGCAGTTCTTGAAAGCGGTGCAAGATCCCGAAGCGGCACGGTTGCTGAACGCACTGTACAAGATCAACGTGCCACCGGCCCCGCGTGACGACCTGGTCGCGATCTTCCTGACCGGTGTCCCGGGTGCGACGATGCCAGCAAACGTGAAGCCAGCGGAGATGCTGCGCCTGAACATGTCGGTTCCTGTCAGCGCAACACCGAACCGGATGGGCGTGCTCGGTGGGGATAACCAGGGCTTCCCCAACGGTCGGCGCCTGATCGACGACGTGGTTGACATCGAGCTCAACGCGCTCGCCGGTGCCGCGTACCCGCTGTTCCACAAGGAATTCACCCCTGATCCGCTCGCGGGCAAGCTTGGAGACGGTGTGGATGGCCCCGAGCGCCCTTATCTAAGTAGTTTCCCGTATGTGGCGACGCCGTACCAGGGCTTCGTTCGCTCGGCTGGCATTGCCATTGCCCCGGACGCCGGAGTGTCACCGGGCGCCCCGTCGTCAGGATCGGGTGAACTCGGTCAGTCATCGAGCGGGTCGGTCGTCGGGAACAGTGGCGGTGCCTTCGCGCAGTACACCATCACGTCCCCGAAGGGCTCAACCATCACCCTGACGCTCAGCAGCAACGCCGCCGCCGCTGGGTCCGCCAATGCGGTGGGACTCGAGGCATATCAGAACGGGAACAGACTTGGCAGTTCCACGACCTCTGGGTCGAACGGTCAAGCTGTGTTGAGCATCACCCCATCCGCAACGGGCGGTGCGGTGCTCATCAAGGTGTTCAACTACGCGCCGGGTCTGACGGCCAACTTCACGCTGACGCAGTCGTAGTCCGACGACATGCCGGGAGGGGAATGGCGCGTATCCACGCGCCATTCCCCCGACGCGTGGCACGCCTCGCCCGTGCGGGCTAGCGCACGGAACCGCCAGGCGTACCGGTGCATCTGTCAGGGGAAGGAGAATCTGGTGCCCCGCCGACTTTTTGAAAAACTCGCGCTTGCTTTGCTGTGTACCGTCCTCGTGATGAGCGGGGCTTGGGGTGCGCTACGTGGGTTTCGCCCCCACCTGCCAGGGTTCCATGCAGGTGTGGCCACCGAGCTGACCACGCAGCAGGGTGATGCCACACCATCGGTCCTCGGATCAAATACTGATGATGTTATTAAAACCATGCAGGCACGCGTACGTATGAAGCCATCCGAGGGACGCGGCTACATCGTACTGGGTGAAGCCTATTTGCAAAAAGCTCGTGAGACCGGCGACCCGACGTACTACACAAAGGCCGAGGCGGTCCTCAAAGAGGGTGTGAAGCTGGAGCCGCTCAACGCTGATGGCATCACGTCGCAAGGATCGCTCGCACTGTCACGACACGAGTTTCGAGACGCGCTGCGCCTGGGACAGGAGGCACACGCGCTCAATCCATATAGCGCGGTAGCGCTCGGCGTGGTCGGCGACGCACAGGTCGAACTGGGCGACTATCCCGCGGCCATTCAAACTTTCCAGGCAATGGTTGACCTCCGTCCCGACCTCAGTTCATACGCGCGGGTCTCGTACATGCGGGAACTGACCGGCGATATGCAGGGTGCGATTGAGGCGATGCAGCAGGCGGCCACCTCCGGAGGGCCGTCGCCAGAAAACGTGGCGTGGACCGGCTGGCAACTCGGCACCCTCTACTTCAACACGGGCGAGCTCGACGCAGCACAACGGCAGTACGAGCGAGCCCTGTCGCTCGTCCCGAACTATGTCCACGCGGAAGCAGGAATGGCGATGGTGGCAGCCGCTCGCGGCGACTTCCCGACCGCCATTGCACGCTATACGACGGCCAACAGTGTCATGCCGGTGCCCGCATATATCGCCGCACTCGGAGATGTGTATGCCGCCTCGGGACATCCGCAGGAGGCGGAGCAGCAGTATGGCCTCGTTGACGCCATCCAGAAGCTGTATCAGGCCAACGGGGTTAACAGCGACATGGAAATCGCACTGTTCGACGCCGATCACAGGCGCAATATGCAGCAAGCTGTGCCCCTCGCACGGCAAGCATGGCGGGAGCGTCCCAGCGTGATGGGGGCAGATGCGCTGGCGTGGACGCTCTACCAGTCAGGCGATTGTCAGGGGGCGGCAGCCGCGCAAAAAGATGCGTTGCGTCTCGGCACCCGGCTTCCGATCATGCTCTTCCACGCCGGCATGATCGCGGACTGCGTGGGCGATGCATCGGCAGCGAAGAACTACCTCGAAGCCACGGTCTCGATGAACCCGCACTTCTCCACGCTATATGAGGGAATCGCGCAGCAGACCCTTAAGCGGATTACGGCACCGTCGGCCAGCGAGGAACCGGTCAAGGGGCACGACTGATGCAGCAGCCACACGCCGTTCCGCGGTATGAGCGGTTCGCCCGTTTCGCCGTGCTCGGGCTCTTTGCATGTATCCTGCTTGCTTTGCCCGTGACGGCCGCGGCCCACCCGCTGGGGAACTTCACGGTCAATCGCTATAGCCGCCTGGAGGTCGAACCGACCGGCGTCCATATCCGCTACGTACTCGATATGGCCGAAATTCCCACGTACCAGTTGCTCGCCACCGTTCACGTTGGCGAGGGCAAACCGACCGACCAGGAACGGCAAAGCCTGCTCGCCAGCCAGCTCACCCAGCTGGTGAGCCATCTGACGCTCACGGTTGACGGGAAGCGCGTGCAACTCGCACTCGACCCAGGCAAGGCTGACCTGGAGTTTCCCGAAGGGCAAGGTGGTCTGCCCACGATGCGTATCTCTACGTGGATCACCGGTCAGTTTCCAGACGCCACCGACACGACCTCGCGCAGTATCGCGTATCAGGACGATAACTTTGCGGAGCGGCTCGGGTGGAAAGAGATCGTTGTGCGGGGAGGCTCCGGGGTGGGCATCCAGGGGGCCGTCACTGCAACCGACCAGAGCAACGAACTTCGCTCGTACCCGCAGGATATGCTCTCGAGTCCGCTCGATGTGCGGGGCGTCCGCTTTTCACTGGCGCCGGGTACCGGGGCAACCAGCGGTGAGGGATCGCTTTTACAACCGCGAGGGAAAACGACCGGCTTGATCCAGTGGGCGACCGACTCGTTCACGGGCCTGGTGACACAGCGAGACCTCACAGCGCCGTTTATCCTGTTTGCGCTGATTGCCTCAGCCGCACTCGGTGCCGTCCATGCCCTCTCTCCCGGCCATGGCAAGACGGTTGTCGCGGCCTACCTCGTCGGGGCACGGGGAACGGCGAAGCACGCGGTGATCCTGGGGATCACGGTGACCGTCACGCATACCGCCGGCGTGTTCGCGCTCGGGCTGCTCACCCTGTTTGCCTCGCACTGGATTCTGCCAGAACGGCTCTTCCCGTGGCTCAGCACAATCTCGGGACTCCTGGTCGCGATCATCGGTGGATGGCTGCTCGTCGTGCGGTTGCAGGCCGCTCGCCTCCGGCCAGCGAGCGTCGCCGCTACACCCCTTGCTGGCCTTGACGTGGTGGCCAGCACACACCAGGATCACGATCACGCCCACGGCCATGAATACCATCACGACCACGACCACGATCACGACCACGATCACGATCACAGTCATCCACACGGACACGACCATCACCACAACCACGATACCCAGGCGGTTGCTCATAGCCACGATCACGGGCTGTCACAACTTGTGGAAAACGATGGCCACAGCCATGGCCATGGTGATATCGCACCGGTGGGACACGATCACGGAACCGGCTGGCATACCCACGCGGTGCCAACAGGGCCGGTAAGCATGCGTGGACTCCTGGCACTGGGCGTGTCAGGCGGGCTGCTGCCGTGTCCCTCGGCGCTGGTGGTGCTGCTTGCCGCAATTTCATTGCAGCGCACGAGTTTCGGCATGGTGCTTGTCGTCGCGTTTAGCATCGGTCTCGCCGGGGCGCTCACTGCCATTGGACTGCTGCTCGTCTACGCACGCGGCGTTTTCTCCCGATTTCGCCTTGAGGCAGGTCTAGGTCGCTTCCTTCCCGTTGCCAGCGCGCTCGTGGTCTTTCTCATCGGGATGGCCATGACCATCCAGGCGCTGCTCCAGACCGGCATCATTGCTCTCTGACACCGCAAGCCTCTCCGCAGGTGCATAGGCACCGCATTGCTGCGGCAGGGCGTTGATACACGACGACCACGTCGCGCTCATCCGTGATGGCCTGGATGCCACAAATGGCACCTGGGCTGACTTCGGGTCGGGTACGGGTGCGTTCACGCTGGCCCTCGCCGATCTTCTCGGTCCGGAGGGGCACATCTACTCGGTCGATCGGGATCGTCACGCTCTCCGGCAGCAAGAACGGAGTATGACGGCCTGCTTTCCCGCCACCAGCATCACCTTTGTCGCAGCAGACTTCCTGACGCCGCTCGTCCTCCCACCGCTCGACGGCATGGTGATGGCCAACGCGCTCCACTTCCACGGCGACCACGTCGGCGTCATCCGGAAAGTTCGCCCGTACCTGCGCGCCGGTGGACGACTCATTCTTGTGGAGTACAACACACATCGTGGCAATCACTGGGTACCCCACCCCCTCACCTTCACCGACTGGGAGGCGGTCGCGCTGGCTGCGGGCTACCGCAAAACGCGGCTCCTCGCCACCAGGCCAAGCAGTTTTCTCGGCGAGATCTATGCGGCGGTCAGCGAGTAGATACAACGAAAACGCTGTCATCACCACCTACGACGTCCGGGCCGACGTCGTCACCATCGTGAACGTCTCCGGGCGGTAGCGACGGCGATGAGTCGGCAACGGATCGAGACGGCGCGTCGTGCTTCCGGCGCACCTTTGGCTTCTGGAACAGCATGACGTATTCGTGCTTGAAAACAGAGAAGCCAAGCTGCAGCGCACGATAACGCCAGAGGTTCTCGCTCTTCCCCTTCCCACGTTCGTTCCCCTGGATGTCCTTGACGTTGATGGACTTGAGTGTCAGACCTCGATCGATGCAGACCTGCATACAACGAAACCCGAGGGGAATACAGGTGGCGCGCTGATACATGTCCCCGATGACAAGCGCCAGGAAACGACGCTCGGCCAGAAGCGCGTAGGCGTGATCGACAACACGCGCAAACTCGACGAGAAATGCTTCGACCGAGGGCATGTTTGACAGGTCGTCAGGCGAGTCGCTGAACCGAATAATGTTGTGGTAGGGAGGGTGCAGGAGGACGCACTGCGCGTGTTGTGTCCCCAGTGCTTCGAGTTCGCTCCGGACCGCGGCGACCGTCTCCTCCGTGCGTGCATCGCCGGTGAGTACCGTCGTGGTGATGGCATGGGGATTCTCAGCGAGGGCGATGCGCTCGTTCGCACGCTCCGCCACGTCTCCCGAAAGTTCAACCCCGATGCCGTGACGCCCGAGATGGCGGCACTCGATCAGGGTGGTGCCCATACCATTGAAGAGATCCACCACGACCTCTCCCTGCCGGGTGAAACGTCGCAGCACCTGGTTTGGGATTTGGGGCACAAAGTTGCCCCAGTAGTCACCGGCGTGTGGCCCCGTCCTATCGCGAGCACCGAGGATCCACAGGCTGTCGGTGTGGAGGTCGTCGTACTCCTTCCATCGGTTGAGGTCAATATCGGAGAACGGGATCGCCTTTGGCTGTCTTGGACGGTCGTCACTCACACTACTCGTGGCCAGCCGCCATGTGCTGTTCGTTCAGGTCCCGATCTCACCAGCATAGTCCCTCCAGACATCCGTACCATCAGCTTCTATCATGCCGCAGAGAACATGAAGGTGGCAAGTGATGTCCATCATGGCAACAGGCCGAAGGGTTGTCCCTCCGGCCTGCGTTTCCCTGGCCCACCACGGTCAGCGAGCGGCTAGCACTCGCTGTAGCCGCACGCGTGGCACTTCTTGCAGCCTTCCTCATAGACGAAGGCGCCGGCGCCGCCGCACTGCGGGCACAGGTCGCCCGTCACCTTGGCGGCGAAGACGGGCACCAGTCGCTCGTTGTGCGTGTTCTGGCCATTGGCATGGCCGTTGCCGTGTCCGTTGATGGCACCGGCCCCACCGAGCCCGGTAATACCAAGCCGTGGCTGTTCGTCCACTTCGGTTTCACCGGCTTCGGCCGCAAGATGCTCTTCCAGCACGCTGGCGACGGCGTCAGGCAGCGAGCGAACACGTCCTTTGCCGAAGCCCAGCGACCTGCTTCCACCGATGCCGCGAAGCTGGTTCGCCACCTGACGCACACGCTCATCAGGTGACATCCAGGATGCCGACCGCAGGTAGAGGGAGATGAGCCGACCTAGTGCCTCGGCATCAGCAGCGACGTCGCTGCCGGCATTTCCAACCGTCACGAACACTTCAAACGGGCCACCGTTCGGCACGCTGTTGATCGTGACAAACGCGGTGCCAACGGGTGTGACTGTGCGGTACGTGTAGCCTGAGACACGGCGCGGGCGGGTGAGCACCAGCGGTGTCTGTGACTGCTGTACTGCCTCGGCAACCACGTCAGCCTCCGCAACCACGGGCTCTGCAACGGGCGCCACGGGGGGAGTAGCTTCCGTCGCGCTCGGCACTGAGATGATGGCTGGCTCAGCCTGAAGCTCGCCCTTCGTCTCCTCTTTTTTCGCGGTACCCACATGCAGGACGCCAAACTTGCTGCCGTCACGGTAGACGGTGATGCCACGGCACCCGAGGTCGTACGCCTGCTGATACGCGTTGCTGATGTCCTCGACCGACGCCGAGTTTGGCAGGTTGATCGTCTTGGAGATGCAGTTATCGCAGCCAGCCTGGAATGCACCCTGCATACGGACGTGCCAGTCGGGCGCGATCTCATGTGCCGTCACGAAGACCCGTTTGACATCTTCAGGCACATCGTCGATGTCGTGGAGCGTGCCGTGTTCGGCGACGTTGGCCATGAGAGCATCGCTGTAGAAACCGCGCTCCTTCGCCACTTCCTCGAAGATCGGGTTCACAAAGGTCAGGTGGCGCTCCCCCACGATGTGGCTGAATGCGAGGGCGAAGATTGGCTCGATGCCAGAGGAACAGTCGGCAATGATGCTGATGGTTCCCGTCGGGGCGACCGTCGTTAGCGTGCCGTTGCGCATCGGCGCGTTGTCTTTGTAGATGCTCTCCGGCCAGGTGGGGAAGTGCCCCCGCACCTTCGCCAGTTCGATAGATTCCGCGTGTGCCTTGTCGGTGATGAACTGCATCATCCGCTCGCCCAGGTCCAGCGCCTCGCGGCTGTTGTAGGCGATGTTCAGACGGAACAGCATATCCGCCCAGCCCATGACACCGAGTCCGATCCGCCGATTCTGTTTGGCGACCTCGTCGATCTGCGGCAACGGATACGGGTTGATGTCGATAACATCGTCAAGGAGTCGGGTTGACAACCGGGTGCAGCGCTCCAACTCGTCCCAATCGACCTTCCAGGAACCGTCGGCCTGCCGGGCCAGCGTGTTGGCCAGATTGATGGAGCCAAGGTTGCAGACGTCGTAGGGAAAAAGAGCTTGTTCACCGCAGTTATGCGTCACCAGGCCATTAACGATGATGCTGTGGGTCACCGGCTCCGTTGTGTCATAGACATCCTCGGTGCCCGCGTACTCGACGGTGGCAACTTTCGTGGTAAAGGTTTCCACATTGGAGCGTCGCGCTTTGGCGGCGATCCACTCTGTTAGCGGGCGCTGTTTTCGCTCCTGCACGAAGCCAACGACGCTGGCAAACAGGTCACGGTTGGTCTTGCCGATGATGACCTCATATTGCGGCTGCGTGGTGTAGGGAGCCAGCTCTCTCTGCGCGTTCGGGAGCATGCTCAGTCCGCCCTGGCGGCGCAGGTGAATACTGCCCACGATACCCAGGTTCAGCAACAAGAGTTGCACATCCTTCGCCAGATCTTTCGACGAGGTCGCCAGGCGCACACTGCAATCGGCGTGGATTGCATCACTTATCTGAACGGACCCGTCGGCACTAAACAGTCCGCGCAAGAAGCCAACGACAGCGTCACGCGGGGCGGCGAAGATACTCTCTGGCACTCGCTTTTTGTGCGCACGCGCAGCGGTGACACCAAGCCCACGGAAGAATGTACCCGGAGTTCCACTGTAGGACAGTTCCCACTGTCCGTTCCGTGCGGACACGGTTCCGGAAGGACCAAACCAGCCTCGAATCAACGTGCGAAGCTGATCAACGATGTCGGTATCACGCCTATCAAACGAGATACCAAGCACATCGCCTGTCGCGCGGGTACGAACATGACCGTCGCCGACGATGTAGCCGACGGCCAGGCCGAGTTCTTCGGACCATTCGGTAGGTGGGGAAGCTTCAGCACGCGCGACCTTCGCACTCAGCTTGGCGGTGCTCATCTTGCCATACTGCGGGTCAGAGAGTGACCGGTCCGTAGACCAGGAACCCTCGGCGCTCTGCAGCAAGAGCACGTCGCCGTGCTCCAGTTCGTCGAGTTGCCGATAGCCTTCGCTGGTGAGGAATCGGTGGTTGGCGGTCGCGGTAATCTCCATGCCGTTACTGGTAACCAGACGGTAGACTGGTATGTTCGTGCCAGTCTTGAAGACGGGCACCGCACTGCGGAGTGTCACACCACGTCCGGCGAACATGGTGTTGCCATTGACCACTGACCGGGCCTGCAGGTCGCCAGCGCGTACATCGGTGACGACATCAATCGCTGCCTGGGTTGCGTAGAGGGCATCCATACGCTGGAGGCCACGACTCGTGGCGATACGGGTCGAACCAACGACGCATGGGTTGGTTGCTTCAATCTGCGCGAGCGCGGGGATGGGGTTGGAGCGGCTATTGTTCATCCGGTCGATGAAGACGACGCCCGGGTCACCCGTCTTCCAGGCGCACTCGGCCATGCGGCGCCACACCTCGCGCGCGCGCAATGAACCCGTCACTTGCTTTGTCTGAGGGTGAATCAGATCGTACGCCTCGTCCTTCGCGATGGCTTCCATGAAACGGTCGGTAATGGCGACCGAGATGTTGAAGTTGGTGATGCCGCCATCCAGCTTGGACTCGATGAACTCCATCACGTCCGGATGGTCGCACCGCAGGATACCCATATTGGCCCCACGCCGGGTTCCACCCTGCTTGATGCTTTCGGTGGCGGCGTCGTACACCTTGAGGAAGCTGACCGGTCCGGACGCGACGCCGTGGGTGCTTTTTACGGCAGACCCCTTCGGGCGCAGGCGGCTGAATGCAAAACCCGTGCCTCCCCCGCTCTGATGGATGAGTGCGGCGTGCTTCATCGTCTCAAAGATGCCGGAAATACTATCTTCAATGGGCAGGACGTAGCAGGCCGACAGTTGGAGGCCGTTCCCCTTCCCAGCGTTCATGAGCGTGGGCGAGTTTGGCATGAACTTCTGATCGAGCATCAGTGTGGCGAAATCAGCTGTTGCCGCTTCGATGACCTTTTCGTCGGTGGTCCACGGCCGTTCTGCCTCGGCAACCGCGCGTGCGACACGCCAGCACATCTCGTCGGGCGTCTCGACGACCTGGCCATCTTTCTTCAGCAGATACCGCTCGCGCAGTACCCGCTCGCCTGACTGAGACCACCGACCGTGCTTCTGCTGGAGATGTTCGCTCGCCATGGAGTCCTTCCTTCTTCCGCAACCTGCCACATATAGTGCTTGCCATAGTATACACCACTACAGGTTGTAGTAAAGTCCGCGCAAGGTGTGTGCCACAGTTTGCGCGAGGGAGGGGAACAGGCAGAACTGGCTGCTCATCTTGCGCGGACTGCATCTCATAACGCCGCTGTTCTGTCGCTGCTACAGGCCGCGTTCTCGCGCACCAACATGTCTGCGTGTTACAGGTCGCCTGGTTTATCGTTGGGCTCAGTGCCTTCGACTGTCGTGGTCTGCGCGTGGATCACATTCCCAGTGCCGCCCTCGCCAGGCTCGTGTCGATGGCGGTGGACCAGTTCGGTTCGGCTTTGGTGACGCCGAGGCGTAGGAATGTCTTGCCCTGTTCAGTGACGTCGGCGATGAACTCGTCGTTGGGGGCCGACAGCAGATAGTTGCGCCGGTTCCACGTCAGCTCGGCTACTTCTGGCTTGAACTTATTTTCCTCGGTAAAGATGGCCAGTGCGTCGTTACGGTTGGCCTTTACCCAGGTCAACGCCTTGTTATAGGTGCGGAGGAAGCGCTTGATCGTCTCCGGGTACTTGTCCACATAATCGGCGCGGGCGAACATCGTCACATAGTTGGGGTAGAACGGATCACCGTCAATGAGTTTTCGCGCCTGCTTGTCGAACTCAACGCCAGCATAGAACGGATCCCACGTGCCCCAGACGTCGATAGCACCGGTGAGCAGCGACGAGCGACCTTCGGTGTTGTCGATGGTCAGCCAGGTGACGTCGGTATCTTTCAACTGTGCCTTTTCCAGCACACGCAGCGGGAAGGCGTACGCCTTACCGAGGGGAGTTGCCAGTTTCTTGCCCTTCAACTGGCCAATCTCCTTAATTGGTGAGTCGGGTGTCACCAGGAGTGCGTGGGTCTTGGGGCTCCGCTCGGTCAGCGCGATGATGCGGAAGGGCTGGCCCGATGCCAGCGCCGCAACTGGCGGTCCCCCCATACCGATGTCCAGCGAGTTTCCGGTAAGCGCCTCGTAAATAGGCGTCGGAGACAACAGTTTACGGTACTCGATGTTGATCTTGTCGCCTTTGAACTCCTCTTCAAGGAGCTTCTGCTTCTGCATGACGAAAACAGAGACATAGGGCGGCTGGAAGCCGAGACGCAGGTCAGGTGCAACAGCACCGCCCTGGCCCGCTGGTTTGGCTGGCGCCGCGCCTGCTGCTGTGGCGGGCGCTGGTGTCGCCGCGCCTGCCGCCGCAGGGACCGTGGTGGCCGCCACGCTTGCCGACGGTGGCGCGGGCGCCAACGTCGCGGCAACTGCAGGCTTCGTGGCCTGGGGTGCGGCAACACTGGGGGCCACCGTGGGCGTTGCGCCGCCTCCGCAAGCTGCCAACAGCGGCAGTGCCGCACCGATGCTCAGGCCAACGAGGAAACGTCGGCGTGTCAGGAAGTGTCGAGCATAGGAAGACATGAGAGACTCCTTTTTCCTTATGTGACGGCCCGCTCGTGGGCCATATGACTCAAACCAAACTCTATAAACACGTCGCGGCGATAGGCTCCGAAGCGGTCATCGCCACGGTCACGCGGGTACGGCAGGTCGATGTCCAGCGTACGGCGGATGCGTCCGGGACGCGGCGTCATAATCACCACTCGTTGTCCTAACGCAATTGCCTCGTCGATATCGTGCGTGACGAGAATGGCAGTGGTCCTGCTCCGTTGCCAGATCTCCTGCAATGCGTCCTGGAGACGAATGCGGGTGAACGCATCGAGCGCGCCAAAGGGCTCGTCCAGCAGCAGCACGCCCGGTTCGGGTGCCAGTGCCCGTGCAATTGCGGCACGTTGCGCCATGCCTCCGGAAAGCTGATGCGGGTATGCCTGCTCAAACCCGGACAGTCCGACGAGATCGATTAACTCCCGGATCCGGTGCTGACGCTGAGCGGTGGGTCCGCGCAGGCCGAAGCCAACATTTTCCGCCAGTCGGAGCCACGGGAACAGTCGTGGCTCCTGAAATACCATACCGCGCGTCAGCCCTGGTCCCTCAACGGGAATGCCGTCGGCCCGTACCGAGCCAGTGAAACCGAGATCCAGACCGGCAACGGCCCGCAGGAGGGTGGACTTGCCACAGCCCGAGGGGCCGACCAGGGAGACAAACTCACCCGGAGCCACCGCAAGTGAAACGTCGTCCAGCGCGAGAACACTTCCATCGGTTGTTGGGAATCGGCGTGCGAGGTGGTCGATGGCCAGAGCGATGCTCATGCGTCAAGAACCGGTGTAGGTGTCGCGCCACTGGAGAAAGTGAGCTTCCAGCGCACGGACAAAGACATCCACCAGTTTACCGACGATAGAAAAGAGCAGGATGCCACCGATGATGATGTCGATGCGAACGAACTCGCGTCCCTCCACCAGCATATAACCGAGACCGCGTGTGGCCCCCAGCAGCTCGGCAACCACGAGTGCAAGCCAGGCCACGCCGAGCGCGTAGCGCACGCCGGTGAAGATGGCGGGGAGCGTGGCGGGCACTACGACCCGTACAAGCATCGGGATGCCCGAGAGACCGTACATACGGCCCACCTCGATGAGCTTTCGGTCGACGTTGCGGATACCCGCGAACGTGTTGATGTAGAGGGGGAAGAAACTGGCAAGTGCCACGAGTGCGATCTTTGGCGCTTCGTCCAGTCCCAGCCAGATGATCAGCAGGGGAGACATCGCCAAAAATGGGACGGTGCGCAACATCTGTACCGACGTGTCCAACGAACGCTCGGCCCAGCGCGACAGCCCGACCCAGAGGCCCAGCAACAGTCCAAGGCCACCGCCCAGGATGAAGCCGAGCACCCAGCGTATGACGCTTGCCTGCAGGTCGCGCAGAAGCTGGCCTGTGAGCAGCAGTTCCCACAGCGTCGTGGCGACAGCGGTGGGCGGTGGCAGCAGATACGGCTTGATGTGTCCCGACAGGGATGCCACTTCCCATGCGATCAGCAGGAAAGTAGGCAGCACAATACCGACCATGCCCCGTGCGTCAAAACGCCGTCCGGACGACGGCCGCGCCGCCACGATTGGAGCTACCGCGGATGCAACACCACCGGCATCCACAGGTGGTCGCTCGGTGAGGGTCGTCCCCTGCCCATCCATGACCATCGGCGTCACACCGCCTGTACAGTGGCAGCCCGTGCGCCTGTTTGCAACCTGGGCAACACCTCGGTTCCAAGCAATTCGAGGGAGCGGAGCGAATCCGTGTGGCGCATACCTGCGGCATACAGCTGGCACATGATCTCATCGAACCCGTACTGCGTGTGCCAGTCGCGCAGTTGTGCCACCACCTGATCGGGTGTGCCGATCACGAAGTGCATGCGTTGGGTCAGATCGGCGTACTCATGACTCGCCGTATTGCCGTCCCACTCGACCCCGCAGTCGTAGTGGGCGTAGCGGCTGAACGTGTCGCGTGTCTCCTCGCGTGCCTGCTGCTCTGTCTCGGCCACGTAGACGAAGCGAAGTTGCGAGATGAAGCCCCGCTGGCCCACCAGCGCGCCACGATACCGGGCAATCAGGTCGAGGTGGCGTTCCCCGGTTCCGACCCGGGGAATGAGGAAACCGTAGCCGTGTTCGGCGGCATACTCGGGTGTTGCCTGGCTTCCAGCGATCCAGAGCAGCTGTTGGGCCGATTGGACGGGACGTGGGTTAATTTCCGCGCCTTCAAAGGTGTAGAAGCTTCCATTGAAGCGGACCACCCGCTCGTCGAACGCCTGCCGTAGGACTTCAAGCACTTCAAAGGTGCGGGCGGTCTTTTCATCGACCGGCATGCCGAACTTGATGAACTCCTCGGGTTTCATGCGAGCGCCGGAACCCACGCCCAGCCGCACGCGCCCGGCAGACAGCACGTCGAGCAGGGCCGTGTCTTCGGCCAGGCGCAAAGGATGGTTGTACGGTGCTTCGATGACGGCGGTGGCCAGGTCGATCTGGCGCGTCAGTGCTCCAATCCGCGCCAGGTAGAGGAGGGGGGATGGGAGCCTCCCATACACTTCAAAATGATGCTCTGCCAGCCAGATGGCGTCAAAGCCGAGGCGGTCGGCCACGATGGCCTGCTCTTCCACGTCGCGGTAGAGTTCGGGGATATCCTTGCCGGGGGTGATGTCAAAGTTGTAGAAGAGGGAAAATCGCATCGTATCCCTTCCGGCTTCAGCAACGGTAGTTCACTGAGTCGATTTACAATCTTAACATATTCACACGTCCTGGGTGGTCTGCGCTCGCTGGCCTTGGGGCGGAACAGGGAATGACCGCGCGTCAGTGCGCGATCAGCTTCGAGGATTGCTCGTGGAATTGACCTGGTGCGTGATAAACAGTGGATTCGACCTGGGCTCGCATATGGGATGGGGGAGGCACGCACCCAGGGCGCATACCAGCAGGCCATTGGTATGCCATTCCTGTTGGCCCCATCAGGGATGCTGTTGTTGGTACAAACTGATACCTGGACGAAAGGTCGGCCTGTGGCGTAAACGCATCGGCGGTGGGTTCGGGAAAGAGACACAGGCGGAGCGAACGCTGGTTCCTCGTGCCGCGAGACAGAGGAACCGGCAGGAGCGTTGTTCCTACATCAGGAACTCGGCCAGTGCTTTGCGGCACCAGGCAATGCTCGTGTTCAGGAAGACATCACGGTCATCCTCAGGTGCGAGTGACAGCGGCTCCACGAGGAGCGCGAGCGTATCAGGCTCGGGCGATTCCTGCTGGAGGATCTTGCAGATGGTGTAATTGTCCACCATCCCTTCGCCAAGCGCGGCATTGTCGGCCCGGCTGCAACGGAACGGTGCGCCAGCGAGCGGCGTCACTTTGATGTCTTTGAGGTGAACCGAGACGGTCCACTTCGCCAAGGCCTTCGCGCAGTCAACGGGCTCTTCAAAGACGGTGAAGGCGTTGCCCGTGTCCAACTGTGCCTTGAGGTTCGGCCGGTTGGCCTTCTCAAGCATCTCGGCGCACTCCCAGCCGCGATAGTCACAGTGATTCTCGAGGCCCAGCACGATCCCCGCGGATCGGACGCCATCTGCCACGGCTCCCAGACTCTCGGCGATGATGCCGATGCGCTCGTTCATCGGCGGGTCCGCCGTCCAGCGGTTGTGGCTCATGGGCTGATTCGCGAGGCTGGAAAAGACAATGCCTGTGTTGCGGTTGACTTCCAGCAGGTGCTCGACCGTCTTCGCGATATCTACTTTGCGCTCTTCAGGATTCGCCGATCCCCAACGACCACCACCACCCAGACGGAGTTCAATCCCGTGCTTTGCCGCCGCGTCCGCGACGGACTTCATATAGCCCGGGTCAAGATTTTCGCGAAATCCCACACTGATGACCGAGAGCCCCAGTTCCTTCGCCTTTTCGATGCGACCGATGATCGGGTCGGCGTCCGCGGCGATGGTGATGAGACCCGAGGTACTGCCAAGCTTCATAGAACGGAATGCTCCTCTCCTGCTACGACGCGAATGTCGTCGTTAGCTCCTGCACGCTGCCGGTCTCAGATGACCGGTATGCTGATTCAATGATGTCGATCACGTGCCGTGCATGCTCGGCGGTGACCGGTGTTGGCTTCTCCTCTCGAATCCAATCGACCAGCTGCATAATGTCCTCGTAGACGTGTGCCTCCTGGATCTGCCGGTGCGGACCGACGACATGCGGCAGCAACCACGCGTGTCCCCGTCCGTTGGGCGCCTGGTCGGCAAGCTCACGGCCAGCGTAGGCAAATGGCTCGCCGTTCAAGTTGAACCCCTCGATCGACCCCTTCGTACCAAAGTAGCTCGTCGGGCCGAGCCGACCCGCCGCAACGCCGTAGACGAGTGAGAACTGGCTCTGCCCATAATCGAGCAGCATGACCGTGTTGTCGTCGGCGTCGCACGGCACCAGTGCGCCTCTGAACTCGCGCTCCTTCAGGCGCACCCCTGAGAGCGCCGTGATCCGTTGTGCTGGACCGAGGACCGTTGTCAACTCGTGCAGTGCGTAGACCGTCATATCGTACAGGGGGCCGCCGCCCGGCTTTCGGTAGTACCACGTCGGATTGATGTTACTCAGCGGATCATCCCCCTGCCGCACGGCCTCCTTCTCGTGGTAGGTGCCGAAGGCAGCCCCGCACGACGTCCAGGCAAGGTCGCCGATCACGCCCTCCCGGATCATCTCGCGGATGCGCTGGATGTGCGAGCGCAGCGTCTGACCGGGTGACGCGACGATCTTGAGGTCCTTTTTACGTGCGGTGTTGATCAAATCGGTCGCCTCGGCCACCGTCGTGGTCATCGTCTTATTAAAGTGGATGTGCTTCCCCGCCTCCAGTGCCTGGCGGCCCTGCTGGTAGTGCAGGCCGATCGGTGAGGCGATCGTGACGGCATCAATACGCCCATTGGCAAGCATGTCCTCGTAGTCGATGAATGACCGCTCTCCACCGAACTTTTCGACGGCTGCTTCGGCACGACCGTGAACGGGATCGCAGATGGCGGCGATGCGGACGCGGTCCTGCACGTCCTCCTGACTCAGGTGCGGAAGAATCCCGCGGACCGAGAGGCTCCCCGCCCCAACGACACCCAGACGAACGATATCTGGCATCCTGTGTACCCTCCCTTCATAACCGGGAGGAGTATAGCGGTACGTGCGAGGGACGGTGCAAGTGGAAAAGTCGGTGAAGGCTATGGACGGAGCAACACTTTCGCGGCCCGACCTGCGACGGCGTCGTCAAACGCCTCGTGCCATTCAGCAAGCGGACGGACGCCGCTGACGATAGGCCGAATCAGGTCGCCGTGCGCGGCAAGCAGTGCAAGTGCTCGCGGGAAGGTGTCGTACAGCGTGCCAAAGGGGCCGCGCACCTGTACCTCTTTGATGGCGACCTGCCCGAGATCCCAGAGAACCGGTCCGCTGAACAGCCCCACCTGCACATAGCGTCCTCCTCGTGCCACCACCGCGAGGCAGGTTGATGCCGACGGCCCCACGCCCGCGCACTCCAGCACGACATCGGCCCCATCTCCGCCAGTTCGGTCAACGACAGCCTGGACGGGATCGACGCGGTCGATCACCACGACCTCGCATCGGGGTAGGGACGCGGCAAGCTGGAGGCGTCCTTCATCGGCGGCGCGCCCCATCAACAGCACGTTGGCGCCGGCGATAGACGCGACCGCGGCACACATCAGCCCGATGGGGCCCGGACCGGACACGACAACCGTATCACCGGGGCGCACCTGGCCTTCGTCGGCCACGGCGCGTATGGCACAGCCCAGTGGCTCTGCTACCACCGCGGCTTCCATGCTCAGTCCGGCGGGAATGGCGAACAGGTTACCGGTGGGAATCACGACGAAACGGGCGAAGGCGCCGTGCAGTCCCGAACCGAACGAGCGCCGCGAGGGGCAGCGGTTGGGCCGTCCAGCGCGACAGTTCCGGCAGACACCGCAATACGATGAGTAGGGGATGGCCGTGACGCGGTCACCGATGCGCGCTTCTGATGCAGGCGTTGCATCATGCGGCGTGCTGTCTCGCGCGGGCCGCGTCGCCACCACGACGCCCGCCATTTCGTGACCGAGGATGACAGGGGGAACGCTGGGATATTCACCCCGCCAGATGTGCAGATCGGTTCCACAGACACCTGCAACCGACACTTCCACAAGCGCATGCCCGGGGACCAGGTCCGGCTCGGGCATATCTATGAACTCAACGTGCCCGGACCCTGCGGCAACTTTCACAACAGCTTGCATGACCGGTTCTCCCTCAGCGTCCGCATTCGTTTCAATTGTCGTCGCTGCGCGTTGGCAGTGTCAGGCTGCTCCCGGCAGCTGAAGCACCACCTCAAGTTGCGGCGTCACTCTCCAGCTTCCAGCATCGATTGCAGAGGGCACGTTCGTCGAAACCGCTGGCTGCCACACTGGAGTCCTCCGCGACCGGGATGCCGCAGTGGGCACAGCAGACCCCGACCGCCGCCCCCGGTTCGTCAGTTAACCGAGGTGAGAATATGACTTCCACGTTCATCTTTCACGATATCGACGCGCTGAGGGAAGGCGTCCTTCAGGTCATCAACGTGCGTAATCACCATGATCTTCTCAAAGTCACTCTGGATGCTGTTGATGGCTTCAACGAGACGCTCGCGCCCCTTGCCGTCCTGGCTGCCAAAGCCCTCGTCGATCACTAGCGTCTGGAGGCGTGCTCCGGAACGGTGTGCCAGTAAACGTGACAGCGCAATGCGGAGTGCGAAGTTGACGCGGAACGCCTCTCCGCCGCTAAACATCTCATAGCGGCGTGTGTTCAACTGATCACCGATCTTGATTTCCAGCGTTTCGGCCGTTTCCCCTTTCTTGGTCTGTTTCTGGGTCTCGAGACTGACCGTCATCTGGCCGTCGGTCATACGCTCGAGGAGGCGGTTCGCCTCGTCCTGGATCTGGGGGATCGCCTCTTCAATCAGCATTGCCTGGACACCGTTCTTTCCAAAGGCGGTGACGAGATCGGCGTACACGCCTGCATCATCGCGCGTCTGTGCTAGCGTGGCGGCCAGGGTCGCCCGAACGTCCTTCCGCTGCTCGATGACGGCAAGTGCCTCCAACGTCGCGCCGCGTCGCTGATGCGCTTCCATGTGTTCGACTGCCGCCCTGCGTACCTGCTGCTGCTGGGCCACAAGATCGTGCTCCACGCCTGGAAGCGCCGCGAGTTCAGTCTGGAGTCCATCGAGTTGCTCCTGCATACGGCTGGCCCGCTCAACAAGCTGCGCACGCTGACCTGCCAGGTGGACAAGAGCGGCTGCCGCCTGGTTTTGCCGGTGTCGCGCCTCCTCCAGCCTGGCGAGGGCCGTCGGGAAGTTCTTGAGCTCCTCGACCTGCGCGGCAAGCGCACGATGAGCCACGGGGTCGTAGCCGATGGCGGCGATAGCAGCGGTCGCCTGTGTGAGCGCCTCACGGACATCGGGCAGAAAGGCGTTCTCGATGAGCGTCGCCTGGAGGCGTGCGATTTCCGCGTCAAGCGTCGCACACAGCGTCTGGGCCTCGTCCCCGGCGCGCTCCTGCTCGGCAAGAACACCATCCTGCCGTTGCAGACCTGAAAGATTTTTGAGCGCCCTGATGCAGTGCGCCATCGTCTCTTGATAGCCGCGCTGTTCATTGGCCAGGCGCGCCAGGGTGTCAACGTTCACCTGTATCTGTGTTTTCATCTGCCCGGCTTCCTGCTTCATGCGGTCGTGCAGTGCTGCTTTCCAGGCATTGTCCAGGTTGGAGCTGCACACGGGGCAGACGGCACTGGCCTCGGCGAGGAGCTTGTAGTGGCCACGGAGTTCCTCAAGCCGGCGCTCAGCCTGCGTGTTCGCTGCTTTGAGCTCGGCTTGTTTTTTCTCCACTTCCAGGATCGCGGCCTGGGCGGCGTCGCGTTGCTGCTCCCGCTGCGCGGAGGATTCCAGTTCCGCACGGAGTGCTACCCGTTTCTCCTTCGCTTGCTGCCCCGTGGCCACCCGGGCGGCCTGTTCCTTGCGTCTGCGCCGGGCGTCCGATAGCTTGCCTTCCAGCCTGGTTCGTTCGTGTGCGAGCGCGGAACTGGCCGTGCGTACGTCCTCCTGATACGGTTGGAGTTGACGGAGTCGGTCGTCTTGCTCGGCTTTCGCCGCCTGGGCGACGGACCATCGTTCGTAGCCAGCTTGAAGTTCGGGGGCCTGCTGGAGCAACACCTGCGCCCGCGCTTCCTCTGCCCGGTGAACCTGGATCTGATCGTCCACCGAGCGATACTGCTGTCGCACGCCGTCCGCTTCGGCGGCAAGTTCCTGCCGACGCTGCTCCTTGCTTCGCAGCAGCTCGCGTTGCGCTTCGAGTTCACGCTGGCGTGCCAGCGCCAGTTCATACTGCGCGCTCGCAACGGTGAGCCGCTGCGCGGCGTCAGCCGCGTTCTGGCGCAAGACGGGCTCTTGCGCGAGTGCCACATCCAGCTCATTCACCTGGCCTTCGAATACCTTCACGCGCGCATCGAAGTCTCGCTTTTTTTCCCGCGCATGCTGTTCCAGGAGTTCATAGCGCTGCAGATTCAACACTTCGGCCAGGATCTGCTTGCGCTCCGCAGCCGTCTTCTTGGTAAACTCATCAGCCCGTCCCTGCAGCAGGAAGGCCGAGTTGACGAAGGTGCGATACCCCATGCCAAGCGTCTTGACGATGGTTGCTTCCGTGTCGTCAACGGAACTACCCGTCAACGGCACGAACTCGCCATCGCGTTCCACGCGGAACTCCAGGGTCGTCATCGCGATATTTTTCCGCAGCTTTCGTGTGCGCAGCACCTGATAGGTGGCGCCATTGAGCTGGAAGTCCAGCACCACCGACATCTCGGTCGCGCCGGCATGCACGAGTTCGTCCTGTGTGGTTGCACGCGACTGTCCCCACAGCGCCCATGTCATCGCGTCCAGGAGCGCCGACTTTCCGTTGCCGTTGTCACCAGAGAGGCAGAACAGATGCAGGCCATCAAACGACAGGGTTTCGGCGGTGTCGCCATACGAAAGAAAGTTTCGCACCATGAGGCGCAGCGGGACCACAACGGCTCCTTCCTCGATGTGCCAGCGTGCTGGCGAGTGGCCGGTCAGGCGGGGCCACCTTGCTACACTAGTGTACGGGACATCGTCATCTTCACACACGGTACCGGAAAGCAATAGCATGGGAATCAGAACGTGCGGCATCGGGGTACGACCGGGGCATCTACAGGTGATGACCCGGCGTTCACTGCTGGCTGGCGCCTCGCTCTGCATGATCGCGGCGTGTGCTCCCGGCGCGACACAGGCTCCCACGCCGCTCCCACGCTCAACACCGACGGCGGGGGTGAAGCCGGTGGCCGCCGTTCAGTCGGCAGCAGACCACGCTCGCTTGCCAGAAGACGAGGCGCCCCACGACAATCTCACAGAGTGGTGGTACTACACCGGCCACCTTGCCGGAGCCGAGGCACGATATGGATTTGAACTGGTCATGTTCCAGGCCCGTAGGCTCAATTACCCATCGGCCTATGCCGCGCATTTCGCCGTGACCGATCATCAACGCAAGCAGTTTCAGTTTGACCAGCGTGTGGGGACGGATGAGCAGCCACAGACTGCCCCGGGTTTCGATCTTAGGCTCGGTGACTGGCAACTGCGCGGACGGAACGGTGACGACGGACTGAAGGCCATGACGAGCGACCGGCAGTACGGTATCGATCTCACTCTGCACGCCACCAAGCCACCGGCACTTCATCATGGGACGGGGCTCATCACCTTTGGTGACGCGGGGGACTCCTATTACTACTCCCGCACGCGCATGCTGCTGCAAGGAAACGTCCAGGATCATGGGGCCGAGATACCGGTGACGGGGATGGCGTGGATGGACCACCAGTGGGGCAACTTTGTGGTGGGCGGCAAGGGCGGGTGGGACTGGTATAGCATACAGTTGGCCGACGGCACCGACATTATGCTGTCCATCGTCCGTTCCGCTGAGGGCGCGCTGGTCGATCCATATGGGACGGTGGTGGGGACACAGGGTGACGTACTTAACCTTGTGCCGAACGACTTCACCACGCAAACCACGGGCACCTGGACGAGTCCTGCTACCGGAATAGCCTACCCCTCGGGCTGGACAATCACGGTTAAGCCGCTCCAACTCACGATGACGCTCACGCCGGTGATCCCCGACCAGGAGCTAGCGGTCAAGGCATCGACTGGCCAGGCCTACTGGGAAGGTGAAGTGACGGTCGTGGGTAGCACACCAGCGGGCCCCGTCACCGGCGAAGGGTATGTCGAGCTTACAGGGTACCGGTAGCCTCCGGAATGGCGCCACCGCAGCCGCTGTCGAGGCTTACTCCACCGTCTGGCCGCGGGTTGACGCAGGCGATGCTACGGGTACTGGCGACGATGACGTTGTCGCTGTGCCGCCGGTTGGCGCACCTGGCACACGGCCAGGCTTTAGCACCCGTGCGGCGTGCAGATTTTCTTCGGTGGGCAGCAGTGCGTAGCCCTTCTTGAGGCAGGCAGCGACCACTATGTTCATCTCGTCGAGTGCCGCGCTATTCGTGTCAAACTCCTTTTGAGCTGACTGCCAGCGCTCGGTTCCCTTCCGAGACCAGCGGCGAATCAACGCGTGTTTCCCGAAGAGCGTCTGCACCAACATCACGATATAGCACCACCGCCGGGTCTCCTCGACGTCGTCCCGTTCCAGACGCACACAGTATTCATGGCGGGCGGCGAGCGCGGCCTGACGGTAGGGTGGCAGTCCGTCAGCAGAGGCCTTGGCTCGCTCCCGTAAGCGATCCCGTTCATTGGCCGACACACGGCGGCAATCGTCAGAACAGTACTTCATGCGCTTCGAGGTCTGGCAGAATTGCTGACCGCAGGTGGGGCAGTCACTGCTCGGTAAGTTGGTGTCGGCAAACCGGACCATTTCTGGACTGGTCCAGCCGTGCGTCTTGCCGATGTCGTTGATCTCTCGCCAGCGTCCCTGCGCTACGAGAATGGTGAGCTTTCGATCCAGCGGGACTCGGTCGGAAGAGCGTCGTTTGGGCTGATCGGTCATGGCCGAGTGTCGCTTTCATTGCCGGACCGGGCCGGCATACTTCCGCCTGGCGGTCAAACTCCCCCGCCGGTCGCTTCCAGATTTTGAGCGCAGCAGTGCTACACTGGGCGTGTGAGACTGTGCAAACGAGATCACAAGCGGACAGTGTCAAGCGCACCGCATGACCATGTCCAGCCTGTTTTTCCGTGTGCCGAAATGTACCACCGAACACAACGGGATGCAAGACCCATTGTGTTACAGTTGGCATATGTTGTGGTAGGCGTACCGGACATAACACTATATGGTGTGGTTGCCTGTCCCCTGGGACCATGTGTCTCTTCGACCGTCGGGGCTCGTCGCATCGTGTTTCCCTTGGCGATGCGCTCTGGTTGCATCTCGCATGGCCCTTTTTTGGCAGGGAGGTCGCGCTACTCATCCTCGGTGGCACGTGGGACCACGACAATCGCGGGGCAACGTCAGGGCTGTCGCTGGAGTTTTGCGGCGCCGCTTATCCAGTGCTATTGTTGAAACGACGGGCAGCCACCGCATGGCGCCATAGCAACGTCAGACACGCTCCGCATACCAGTAGAGGACAGGGATGTCTCGTTTTATCATTCAGGGCGGTAATCGGCTCCAGGGAACCGTGCGAGCCGCGGCCAATAAGAACGGTGTGCTGCCCATGATGGCCGCGACGCTGCTGACCGACGAACCGTGTACGTTGCTGAATGTCCCGGTGATTAGCGACGTGGCGGTCATGGGGCAAATTCTGCAAGAAGTCGGTGCGGATGTCGAGGGTATCGGAACCCGCGAGTTGCGCATCCACTGCAAGAACATCCACCGGAGCGACGTCAGATCGGACCTTGTAGCGCGTATGCGTGCTTCCATCCTGGTGCTTGCTCCGCTGGTGGCTCGAACTGGACGTGCTCAGCTGGGGCATCCGGGTGGATGCGTCATTGGTCGGCGCGATGTCGGCACCCATATGGACGCGATCCACGCGCTCGGTGCGACGGTCAACCGGTCCGACGATGTGTATCGTATCGAAGCGCGGGAACTTACCGCCGCCGATATCTTTCTCGATGAGGCATCAGTCACGGCGACAGAGAACACGATGATGGCTGCATGTGCCGCAAAAGGCACAACGGTGATCAAGCATGCGGCGTGTGAGCCGCACGTGGTCGACTTTGGTCATTTCTTGATGTCTATGGGCGTCCGGATCGAGGGCCTGGGCAGTAACGTAATTACGATCCATGGCGGGCGGCCCCTGCGCGGAGCCGTGTACCATGTGGCATCGGACCATATCGATGTTGGCACATTTGCCGCCGCGGCTGCCATCACACGCGGCTCCATCAAGATCGAGGGAGTGCAGCCAGCATCGATGGAGATGATCAATCTCGTTCTGGAGCGGATGGGGGTACACATTCGTTTCGACGGTGACTGCATGCAGGTTGATGCCACCCGGCTGCGAGCAACACGTAAAATTACCACGGACGTCTGGCCCGGCTTCCCTACGGACATGGCGTCGCCTTTTATTACCCTGGCGACACAGGCGGAAGGCACCACGCTCTTCCACGACTGGATGTACGAGGGACGTATCTTCTTTATCGACCGTCTGGTCGCTATGGGCGCCAATATCATTATTTGCGACCCGCATCGCTGCGTCGTCACCGGTCCTACACCCCTTTCGGGGAAACAGGTACACAGCCCGGATCTTCGTGCGGGTATGGCGCTGTTGCTGGCGGGGCTTGCCAGCAGAGGCACGACAGAACTGACGGGCGTGGAACTGGTCGAACGCGGCTACGAAGATATTGTGTCACGGCTGTCGACACTCGGGGCGAGCATCGAAAAGGTCTGACAGCGTGCTGTTACGTATGCTGACGTTCCGTAGTTAACGTCAGCGGCACATCCTGCTCATAGGGGAGGCCAGAGAGCAGCGCAAGTTCGGCTTTTTGCAGCTCGCGGCCAAGATACGCAGCGTGGTCAAGACGCGACACGCACTGGTATTGAACAATCGTATGCAGGACCGCGGCTGCTGAATCACCACGGATCATCGCATGCAGCTGATGATCTGGCAGATAATGGGTGCATAAAAGTTCACGGTTGGGGCGATCCAGCTCTACGACAAAGAACCCGGAAGGATCCTGCACCCAGTCGCGGAGCGGATCATAACTGGCACGCACTTCGTATGCCGAGTCCAATCCAACAGAGATGTCTCCTCCCTCCGGCAGAGGAAACGGGCCCGGGTGGTCGGCCACACAGCGCGCCACCTGACGGCGGATGAGGTCGAGCTCGATGCAGTCAATGAGGTCAATAGGCGTGATCTGTTGGCGGAACAGATCGACAGCAGCGGCGCTGACGTTCGCGAGGAATGCCCGTGGACCACGAGCGCCGATGATCGTACCGCGCTCGTCCAGGCCCGATGCGAGCAGTGCCAGCAGTGCTTGACCGCCATAGTGACCACGCGCTTCTTGCCCGCAGAGGATCACGAATCGGATCGTCGGGGTGCGGAGCACGGTGCGAATCAATGTTTCAATGCCGAGGTTCTCGGTAGTGAGGGGGCCAACGAGCGCGTACTCGCTCACCGCGGGGTCGGCACGGAGTTGCGCGTCGAGGTCGCGACTGGATAATGTGCAGACCCCAGCCAGGGGCCGCCTGCGCGCGCTTGCGGGAACTGCCGGTACATCGAGCATCGGCGTCTGCCGGGACCGTTCGGCTGCTGTGGTTCCATCAGTGGGCGGCATGGATACCTTCATTCCGTCTGGCAGAGATGCCTATATGCATTCTAAAACATCGGTCAGGTCGTGACGCGGAGTGAGCGGTTGGCGTTCGCTGGCGGACGTGGAGGTGGTGCACGACGGCACCGTGGCGGAGGTCGACGAGGTGCGTGCGGCTGCTGATGGACGATAATAACTACGACAACGAGACATGGACCACGGCCCGTGTGCACGGCTCGCTCAGCCGATCGCGATGATCACCCGCCCAGGGCTCGATGCACGTCTCTTCGCTCCGGCTCCCCCTCGCCAACCAGGTCAGCGCGGTCGACCTCCATTGGTTGGTGAACGGCAGCCCACCCTCGAGACGGACCTGACCGCAGCTACGATCGTCTCGACCACGTTCACCGTGGTGCATTGGGCTCACCGACGGCAGCGCATCGTGGAACTGGCTTCCCCACCGACCGTCTAGTTCTACAACGAGAGTTCCGTTAACGAGGTCCAGAATGACACTTTCCTGCGGGAGTTCGACGGCTTGGGGTGAGTTAATTTGTTCACTTCCGCCTGTAGAAGACGTGCTGCAGCCGCGTCGGTAGTAATTTATGGCTCGCAAATCCGCAACTCTCGTTGTAATACAAATATTAGGAGCGGGGCCTTTCATAGAGCGCACGTACCTCGTCAAGACCGGTTGCCGTCGGCACGTGCCGCACGAGGGTCTCGAGCACGGCCACGTCCTCAATCTGCTGCACCTCCTCGAAGGCAACGTGCCCCGCCTGGCCAAACTTCAGGCGTAGCAAGGACTCCAGCCCCAGGAGCAATCCCGCTCGTTTCCCCTGTTCGATGCCCTGCACGATGCCCCGTTCGATACCCTGTTCAATGCCCTCCTCCCTGGCGAGGCGCTCAACACTGGTAATGTACGGCATCTGCTTCTCTCCTTCTATCGCATGGAGTTCGGTCCGAAACGTTTACTCCACCCCCGCTGGCAGTAACAGTAACCAGTCAATGAATCGAAACAGCTGGCGCACCTGCTGCTGATTGTAGCCCCGATTGAACAGCCAGCGGACCAGCCCAACCTTCGCCTCCCTTCGCTCGTCAGCATCCCCGCGCGTCTGCAGTGCTCGCAGGTGTGCCATCACTACGCCCGCGAAGGGATTGCTGCTGCTCTCCAACTCCCCCCATCGCTCCCGGTAATCCAGCAGCTTCACGATGGGAAACGTAAACGTCACCGTCGATCCCCACAACGCGCTTTCATACTGGCTTGGTCGCCACGTCGGACGGTCATCGCCCAGTATCCCCACGCTCA
>JAABUZ0100001915.1_pt1 | contig 36823 bp, 37 predicted proteins | sample 5562091 | NCBI WGS metagenome assembly JAABUZ01 (sample SAMN12813069, study PRJNA571459) | rock metagenome | isolation source: Antarctica rocks | place: Antarctica: Victoria Land, Linnaeus Terrace sud | collected 2015-12-21 | reverse complement strand
CAGGTCGATCCCTACTCCGCGGTCGCGGCCGGGGTGGCCGCGCTCTACGGTCCGCTGCACGGAGGCGCCAACGAGCAGGCGCTCTCCATGCTGGGCCGGATCGGCACGGTCGAGAACATCCCCGACTTCCTCGAGGGGGTCAAGAACGGCGACGAGAAGCTCATGGGCTTCGGCCACCGGGTCTACAAGAACTACGACCCACGGGCCCGGATCATCCAGAAGCACCTCGACGACGTGTTCGAGGTCACGGGCAAGAGCCCGTTGCTCGACATCGCCACCGAGCTCGAGAAGCGCGCGCTCGACGACGACTACTTCACCTCGCGCAAGCTCTACCCGAACGTCGACTTCTACTCGGGCCTCTTCTACGAGGCGCTGGGCCTGCGGGCGGCGATGTTCCCCGTGATGTTCGCCATCGGGCGCACCAGCGGCTGGATCGCGCAGTGGCTCGAGATGGTCGACGACAAGGAGCAGAAGATCGCCCGCCCCCGGCAGATCTACACGGGCGAGCGCGAGCTCGAGTACAGGGCCGTGGGCGAGCGGTAAGGGGTCGTGTGGGGGGCTGTGACCCCCCGCACAGACGTTCGGGTGCTGGCCGCGTACGGTGGCCATGTGCTCGTACGCCTCGACAGCGGAAGCAGCGTCACCATCCGGCCCATCCGGCCGGATGACAAGGTCGCGTTGGCCGACAGCCACGGGCGGCTCTCGGCCGAGACGCAGCGGCGGCGCTTCCTCGCCCCCAAGCCACGCCTGTCGAGTGCGGACCTGCGCTACCTGACCGAGATCGACGGGCTCGACCACGTCGCGCTCGTGGCGGTCACGGAGGAGGATCCGGAGGAGATCGTGGCCGTCGGGCGCTTCGTGCGCCTTCCCGACTCGCCGGGCACGGCCGAGTTCGCGATCGTGGTGGGAGACGCCTACCAGGGCCAGGGGCTCGGCCGCGCGCTCGCGGTCGCCCTCGCCGACGCGGCCCGGACCCGCGGCGTGAAGCGCTTCGCGGCCACCGTGCTCAGCGACAACCACGCGATCCATCGCCTCCTGCAGACGATCGGCAGCCGACTCGACTCGACCGGGCGCTCCGGCGATGTCGAGGAGCTGCTCGCTGACCTCGCGGCCTGAGGCCTTCTCGAGGGCCTAGGCTGGGCGCCGATGCCCGGCGATTGGACGCTGACGCTCCGCGAACGGGGTCGGGTCACGCGGGAGCGCTTCGACCGCCTGCCCGACGCGCTGGCGGCTCTGGAGGCGCGGGCCACCGAGCTCGCGCGCGGGCCTCAGCACGCCGCGGTCGACCTCAAGGTCCGCGTGATCGAGCCGGTCGCCCTCATCGTCGCCCGCGCCCAGGTGAGCGGTCCGGGACGAGTGCTGCCACCCGTCCGCGCCGGCGTCGACGTGCGCGGCGACGGCTCGGCGGAGGCCTGGCGCGGGCGGATGCGGCGCACGGTGCTCGAGCCCAAGCGGGGCGAGAGCCCCTACGCGGCGCTTCGCAAGGCGCTGCGCGCCGCCGGCTGAGGCAATCCTCAGAGCACCAGGGTGGCGCCGTAGGCCCGCAGCCAGGCCTTGTGCTCCCGGTAGTCGGGACAGCGCTCGGCGACGAGCGCCCAGAAGCGCGCGGAGTGGTCACGGACCTCGAGGTGACAGGCCTCGTGCCAGACCACGTAGTCGAGCACCGGCTCGGGCGCGAGCAGCAGCCGCCAGTTGAAGCTCATCGCGCCGTCGGAGGAGCAGCTCGCCCAGCGCGTGCGCTGGCCCCGGATGGTCAGTCCGGCGTGGGGGCGGCCGAGGGATTGGCAGGCGATCTCGAGCCGCGGCGCCACCTCGGAGCGCGCGGCGCGCCGGTACCAGCGCTCGAGCGCCGGGAGATGGTCGCCGGCGGGGACGAGGAGCACCTCGCCGCGCCGGTGCACGCGCGTGCGCCCGCGCTGCGGCACGAGCCGGAGCTCGGCGCCGAGGTAGGGCACGGTCCCCTCGGGCTGGGCGAGATCCGCGCGGGCGTGAGCGATCCGCCGCTGCTGGCGCTCGATCCACGGGCCGAGCTCGCGCACGGCGGAGGCCGCCGCCCGCTCGGGCGCCGTGCGCGGCAGCACCACCTCCACGCGCTCCTGCTCATCAACGGTCACGCGCACGCGTCGGGCGCGCGGCGATCGGCGGATGCGGTAGGAGATCTCGGCCACGCGACGGGGCAGCGTAGAGGCGACCGCGGCGCACCTCCCTACCGGCTCGACAGCGACGTCAACGGGGTATCCTCGGAGGCCGTGGTGCTCTCCTCGTGCTCACTCCGGCGTCTCGCCGTGCCGGCCGCGCTCGCAATCCTCGCCCTGGCTCCCGGGTCGGCGGCCGCGGCCGCACCCTCCTGGGATCACCGCCTCATCGAGCCACTGCCGGGCACGATCCGCAGCGAACCCTCGGTGCGTGCGGCCTCGACGGACGGACTCCTGCCCGGCCCCTCGCCGGCTCCCGCGCCCTCACCGCCCCCGCCACAGTCCCCTCAGCCGCAGGTCCTCTCCAACGAGCGGACGTTCACCCGCTGGGCGCATTCGGCCTCTCGGAGCTACGTCTACCGCAGCCCTTCCTCCGGCGCCAAGCGCGTGGGCCGCCTGCGCCTCTACACCGAGGACGGCTTCGACGAGATCTACCTGCTCCTGCGCAATGCCTACGACTCCGGCGGACACGAGTGGGTGCAGCTCCGGCTCCCCCAGCGCCCGAACGGCACGACGGGGTGGGTGCCGCGCGCGGCGCTCGGGCGCTTCCGCCTCGTCCACTCCCTGCTCGTGGTCGACCGGCACTCGCTGCGGGCCACCCTCTTCGACAACGGCCGCCGCCGCTGGCACGCGCCGGTGGGCGTGGGCAAGCGCAGCACGCCAACGCCGGCCGGTCACTTCTGGATCCGCGAGGGGTTCCGCGTGCACGGAGTGCCGCTCTACGGCCCCTACGCTTTCGGCACCGCGGACTACTCCGTGCTCACCGACTGGCCGGGAGGCGGCGTGATCGGAATCCACGGCACCGACCAGCCGCGGCTCGTCCCCGGTCGCCCGTCGCACGGATGCATGCGCATGCACAACGCGGATGTGAGCTGGCTCGCTCACCACATGCCGGTCGGTACGCCGCTTCTCATCCGCTGAGCGGGGGCTCGCGCGCGGTGACGAGCTCGCCGGAGCGCTCTCGCGTGCGCCTGCCCCCGGGCGTGAGGCCCCCGTTCGAGGTCTACCTGAACGGGGTCCGCCAGACGCCCGGCAGCGACTACGAGCAGCGCGACGAGGCGCTCGTCTTCCCGCGGCCCCTGGCGCAGGAGGGCAAGCTCAGCGCCTGGCGCTGGTTCCTCGGGGCCTTCGGCATCGGCACCTACCGCCGCAACGACACCGTCGACGTCCGCTACGAGCTGGACGGGCGCCCGATGGTCGCCCACGCCCTCGCGGTGGAGCCCGCGGAACGCTAGCGGCGGTTCGCTACCTCGCCCCGGCGCCGACCGGGTCCGACGCGCGGGCCTCCGGGGAGACCGCCCACGGCTTCTGGAGCTTCAGCGCGGAGAGGATCGCGCGTGTGGCCGGCGAGCGGTTGAGGGTGTAGAAGTGCACTCCGGGCGCGCCGTGGGCGAGGAGCTCGGCGCACTGGAGCGTCGCGTAGGCCACGCCGAGCTCGACCACCGCCTCGGGCTCGTCGCGGCGCTCCTCGAGAGCCGCGACCAGGTCGTCGGGAAAGCGCGCCCCGCACATCGCGGTGATGCGCTTGATCTGATCGACGTTGGTCACCGGCATGATCCCGGGGATGATCGGCACCTGGATCCCGGCCTCGCCCGCGTCCTCGAGAAAGCGGAAGTAGGCGGAGTTGTCGAAGAAGAGCTGGGTGATGAGCACCTTGGCGCCCGCGGCGACCTTCTCCTTGAGCCGCTCGAGGTCCGTGGCCCGGTCGGGGGCCTCCTGGTGCACCTCGGGATAGCACGCCCCGACCACGCAGAAGTCGTATCCCTCGGAGACGAGTCGGGTGAGCTCGGTGGCGTAGGTGAGCCCGCCCTCCGTCGGCGTGAAGCACGCCTCGCCCTGCGGGGGGTCGCCGCGGAGCGCGAGCACGTTCTCGATCCCGGCCTCCTGCATCTCGCGGAGCGCGGCGTGGAGCTCGTCGGTGGTCGCGCCGACGCAAGTGAAGTGGGCCATCGCGTCGAGCCCGTGGGTCTCGCGGATCCGAGTGACGATGCCGATGGTCTTCTCGCGCGTGGAGCCTCCCGCGCCCCACGTGACCGACACGAACGCCGGGTCGAGCGAGCGGAGCGCCTCGAGGGAGTTGAAGAGGTTCCGCTCCCCCTCCTCGGTCTTCGGCGGATAGAACTCGAAGGAGAAGACCGGCCCCTGCCCGCTGGCGATGATCTCGTCGATGCGCATCGGCCCCAAGTCTAGTTCGCGGCCTCCCAGCGGTCGGGCTCGCCGGGCAGGCGGCGCGCCCGGCCCGTGGCCTCGAGGTGGGTGAGGTAGCAGAGGGTCTCGGGCAGCCACCACCCGGCCGTCGCCGGGCCGAGGCCCTCGCCGTGGATCGTCGAAACGAGGTCGAAGGCGGTCCGGGTTCCGTGGTCCAGCCCGCCCAGCACCGCGCCGAGCCGCTCGTGGACCAGAGCCCGGTTGGCCTCGACGTGCGCGCGGACGTCGGTGAACGGCTTGCCGTGCCCGGCCAGGCACAGCCGCGCGTCGAGCCGGTCGACCTCGTCGAGGGAGGCGAGGAACTCCCCCGCCGGGTCGGGGGTCCACCCGAAGTCGTAGTAGAGCGAGACGCGGCCGAGGAGGTGGTCGCCGGAGACGAGCAGCCGCCGCTCGGCCTGGAAGAGGCAGACGTGGGAGGGTGCGTGGCCAGGCGTCTCGTGCACCGAGAAGCGTCCGAGGTCGGTCTCGATCTGCACGCCGGGCACGAGGTCCCGGTCGGGGGAGACCACCCGCTGGATCGGAAGCGGCTGGCCGCGGCGAGACTCGGCGTAGCGGCGCAGGGGCTCCTCCGGCACGCCGCTCTGGCGCGCGACCTCGAGGCGCCGCGCCAGCGCCTCGTCGGGGTCGGTGGCGTTGGCGGTCGCGTGGGCGTGGTCGGGGTGCATCCACAGCTCGCACCCGGCGTGCTCGAGGATCGCCGCCGCCTGCCCGTAGTGGTCGGCGTGCGCGTGGGTGCACACGAGCAGGCGGACGTGCTCGAGGCGCAACCCGACCTGGTCGAGCGCGCGCTCGAGCTGGGCGAGGGAGCCGGGCTCGCTCATGCCGGTGTCGACGAGCACGATGCCGTCGCCGGCGGCGAGCGCCCAGGCGTTGCAGTGGGGGACGCCGGGCCAGGGCAGCGGCAGGCGCAGCCGCCACACCCCGGGCAGCACGCGCTCGCCGCGCCCGAGCTCGCGCCGGCGGGCGGAGGGGGGCACGAGTGAGGACGATAGCCCCGGGGTAGGGAACGGGTTCGTCCCCGAGCTCGAGGAGAGGCAAGCCGCGATGTCGAGCGCCACCGAGTCCAGCCAGAGCGAGGTCACCGAGGTCGCCCGGCGCTACTTCGAGGCCGTCGGCCGCCGCGACATCGAGGCGATGGTCGCGTGCTGGGAGCCCGGCAACGTCGACCGGCTCGTCGGCGACCGCGACCTCGAGGTGCCCGCCGGCGTGCGGGATTACTTCGGCGAGCTCTTCGCAGCCTTCCCCGATCTCGAGTTCACCGTGCTCTCCACCGCCACGGAGGGTGAGGTCTGCGCCGTGCGCTGGCGGCTGCGCGGCACGTTCGCCGGCCCGGGCACCCTGCAGGGGCTCGAGCCCAACGGGGCGCGGCTCGATGTCGAGGGCTGCGACGTGGTCCAGGTGCGCGGCGGCCTGATCCACCACAACGACGCCTACTTCAACGGGGCGGCGATGGTCCGCCAGCTCGGGGTAATGCCGCCCGCGGGCTCGCCCACCGAGCAGCGGATGACCGCGCTCATGAACGGCAGGACCCGGGTGGGCCGGCGCTTGAGCGCCGCCGAGCCCGAGCGGATCGCCGACGGCGTGTGGCTGGTCCGCGGGGGGATCCCGCAGACCATGAACGTCTATCTGCTCGAGGACGACGGCGGGGTTACCCTCTTCGACGCGGGCATCGAGACGATGACCAAGTCCGTCGCGGCCGCCGGCGCGCGGCTGGGCGGCATCAAGCGGGTGGTGCTCGGCCACGCCCACGCCGACCACCGCGGCGTGGCGCCGGGTCTCGGCGCGCCGGTCCTCTGCCATCCCGCCGACCGTCTCGACGCGGAGGGCGACGGCGGCGATCACTACTTCGACTGCTCGAAGCTCGACCGGCCGGCGCGCTGGCTCATGCCGAAGATGCTGCGCTTCTGGGACGGTGGCCCGGTGAAGATCTCCGGAACGGTGGAGGAGGGCGAGGAGGTCGCGGGGTTCCGGGTGGTCCACCTGCCCGGGCACGCGCCCGGGCTGATCGGCCTCTGGCGCGAGTCCGACCGTCTCGCGCTGGTGAGCGACTGCTTCTACACCCTCGATCCCCAGACCGGCAAGAAGGGCCACGCGCGCGTGCCCCACGTGGCGTTCAACCAGGACACCGAGCAGGCACGCGAGAGCATCCGCAAGCTCGCGGCGATGGAGCCCGCGACGGCCTGGGCCGGGCACGCCGAGCCGCTGCGCGGCGACGTGCGCTCGCAGCTCGAGCACGCCGCGGTGAGCACCTGAGCATGGATCTCCAGGCCTTCGAGCTCCTGCTCGTCGCCGACGCCTGAGGCGCCGTGGGTCGTCGCGGCCGCCGGCGCGGGCAGCCCGAGTCGCTCGCCGCTCCCACCAGTGACTACGAGGACGCCGAGGGCAACGTCCTCACGCTGCGCGGGGCGCTCTCCCCGGCGACCCGGCGCGAGTACGCGGCCGTGCTCGGCGGCTCCCCCCTGTCGCGAGAGGACGCCTGGCAGCGCGCCGTCGAGTTCCTCTTCGAGCGCCTCGCGGTGCGCTGGAGCGTGGCCGGGCTGCCGATCGAGCGCCAGAGCGAGCTGCTCGCCCGCCTGCGCTTCGCCTCGGGCGAGGAGCGGGCCTGGATTCGCGGCGCGCTCCGCGAGCACCTCGCCGAGCACTTCCCCGACCTCGAGGCGCCCTGACCCGGCGCCGAGACGGCCGGTAGCGTCCCCAACGTGCGCCGGACCAAGATCGTCGCGACCATCGGCCCGGCCTCCCGCGAGCCCGAGGTGCTCGTGCAGATGGTCGCGGCGGGCCTGGACGTTGCCCGGCTGAACTTCTCGCACGGCAGCCGCGAGGAGCACGCCGAGAACGTGCGCAGGCTGCGGGCGGCGGCCGAGCGCGCCGGGCGGCCGCTGGCGGTGCTCCAGGACCTCCCGGGCCCGAAGCTGCGCATCGGGCCGCTGCGCGACGACGTGGCCGATCTCAGGCCCGGAGACCGGCTCACGCTCGATTGCGGGAGCGAATCGGTGGGCGACGCGCAGCGCATGTCGATGTCCTGGGCGGGCCTGGCGCGGAGCGTCGGGCCGGGCGACGTCCTCTACCTGGCCGACGGCACCGTGCGCCTCCTCGTCGAGGAGGTGCGAGCGGCCGACGGCGAGATCGACACCCGCGTCGAGGTCGGCGGCACGGTCGCCTCGCGGCAGGGACTGAACGTCCCGGGCGCCACGCAGGGGCTCCCGGCCGTTCCCGAGGAGGACCTCGCGCTGCTCGCCTTCGGGGAGTCGATCGGTGTGGACATGGTCGCCCTCTCGTTCGTGCGCGAGCCCGAGGACGTCACCGCCGTGCGGGCTCGCACGCGCCTGCCACTCATCGCCAAGATCGAGAAGCCCCAGGCCGTCGAGCGCGCCGAGGAGATCCTGCGCGCCGCGGACTGCGTGATGGTCGCTCGCGGGGACTTGGGGATCGAGATGCCCATCGAGGAGGTGCCCGGCGTGCAGAAGAGGATCCTCGCGCTCGCGGGCGCGCTCGCGCGACCGTCGATCACCGCCACCCAGATGCTCGACTCCATGGTCACCTCGAGCCGACCGACGCGCGCTGAGGTGGCCGACGTGGCCAACGCGATTCTCGATGGCACCGACGCGGTGATGCTCTCCCAGGAGACGGCGGTCGGAGCCCATCCCGTGGGGGCGGTGCAGATGATGGCCTCGATCGCCGAGCGTACGGAGCGCTCACTGCCCTACGAGCGCTGGAACGAGCATCGCGTGCAACGCGACGCTCGCGACCCGGCCTACACGCTGGCCCACAGCCTGTGCGAGGCGGCGATCGAGCTGGAGCTGGCGGCGATCGTGGTCCCCACGCTCTCAGGGCGCTCGGCGCGGCTGGTCTCCGCGCACCGCCCCTCCGTGCCGATCTACGCGCTCTCGCCGGGACGCGAGACCGTGCGTCGCTGCGGGCTCATGTGGGGCGTGCAGGCGGCGTCCATGCGGCGCTTCGAGGTGACCGAGGAGCTGATCGCCGACGCCGCCCGTCGCGTGGTCGAGCTCGGGTGGGTCGCGCGCGGGGAGCGGGTGGGGATCTGCGCGGGGCTGCCGAGCGGACGCCCGGGGACCACGAGCCTCATCCAGGTCCAGACCGTGTAGGAGAATCGTCACGCAGGGTGGCTGTTTTGGCACAAGCGCCGTGGCAGAATGTGGCCATGGCCGACGACGAGCTCCTGGTCCGGATCGATCGGCACATGGACCGCGGCAACGAGCACATGGACCGCGGTAACGAGCTGATGGCCCGAGGCAACGCGCTGATGGCCCGCGGCGACGAGATCATGGAGGACATCCGCGAGGAGATGCGTCTGTCGCGCGAGGAGCGGCGCGAGTCGCGCGAGGCACTCCGGGAGTTCATGCGCGAGATCAAGCTGGAGATGCACCACAACACTCGCGCGATCGTCGAGGAGCTCCGCGAGGGACGGGAGGAGATCCGCGACGTCCGCGAGGAGAGCCGCGCGCAGCGCCAGGCGCTCCTGCAGATGATCGACCGGATGGACCGCCTCGGCCCGGGCAGATCATCCGCCTGAGCCAAGGCCGCCGGGTTTGCCGCGGCGCTCGCGCAGCGCGAGCAGCGCCCCCACCACTCCCATGAGGACGAGCACCACCACGGCGGCGATCGCCTCCGGCGATCCGAGGTCCCTGAACGAGCCGCCGAGCGCCGTATAGGCGAAGGCGCGGGGCGCAATCCCGATGAGGGTGGCGAGGGCGAAGTCCCCCAGATGCACGCGCGTGAGGCCGAAGGCGTAGTTGGCCAGGTCACGCGGCACGCCCGGAAGGATGCGCACGTAGAGCACGGCCAAGAACCCGCGGCGCTCCACCGCCGCCTGCAGGCCTTCGAGGCGCTCGCCGACGAGATGGCTGACCGCCCGGGCGGCGCCGTGGCGGGCGAGGAGAAAGGCGAGCGCCGCTCCCAGCGTCCCGCCCAGCACCGAGACCGCCGTGCCGGCCGCGGTGCCGAAGAGCAGGCCGCTGGCCGCGGCCACGAGCGGGTAGGGGAAGAGCGCAAGCGTCAGGCCCGCGGCGAGCAGGACGAAGACGGCCGGTCCCCACGCGCCCAGGCCGGCGGCGGAGTCACGCAGCCGAACCGCGGAGTGCCCGACGCCGAGAAGGACGACGAAGAAGACGGTGGCGACGGCGAGCGCGAAGAGCGCCAGCCGCAGCCGCGGGCTCACGCGGGGACGCGCGCGTGGAAGGCGGCCTCCTGCTCGCCGAGCTCGGTCGCGGGCGGATCGTCGTAGAGCCACTCCCGCGCGATGCGGTGCCAGTTGCCGCGGGCCCGGAGCTGGGAGAGCACCGCGAGGGTGAGCATCTCCATCCGGCGGCCGAAGAGGTGGTCGGGCGGAAGGGTCTCGTGGCGCATCTGGTCGAAGTACTCCGAGCGCGGGTCGGACATGTCGATCATCACCTGGGTGGCGATCTCCGGCGTCAGGGCCAGGTCCTGATCCTCCGTGTACCACCAGGTCGCGTCGAGCAGCTGGGCGACGAGGCGCTCGGGCTCGAACCGGTCGGGTCGCGCGATGAAGCCCGTCTCGGCGTAGATCCGCTTGAGCTCCTCGCCGTCGCCGGCGATCGCCGCCCGCTGGCAGCGCAGCTCGAGCTCCACGGCGCTCGCGGGCATGGTCTTGAAGAGCCCGAAGTCGAGGAAGGCGATCCGGCCGTCGTCCATGAGCATGAAGTTGCCGGGGTGGGGATCGCCCGAGAACTGGTGGTGGCGGTAGAGGCACCCGAAGAAGAAGCGAAAGACGATCTCCCCGATGCGGTCGCGGTCGGCCTGGGGCAGGAGCTTCAACTCCTCGAAGCCGCGGCCGTGCACGAGCTCGGTGACCATGACCTTCTCGCGCGAGAGGCGGCCGACCACCGCGGGGACGACGATGAAGGGGTGGCCGCGGTAGATCCGCGCGAGCGCCCGCTGGTTCTGCGCCTCGAGCTCGTAGTCGAGCTCCTCGCCGATCCGGAGGCGGATCTCCTCCCCGATCGCCTTGACGTCGAGCCCGGGGGCGACGCGCTTCATGAGCCGCAGGATGAGCCCGAGGTTCTGCAGGTCGGCGCGCACCGCCGCGGCCACGCCGGGGTACTGCACCTTGACCGCGACCCGGCGACCGTCCGGCAGGGTGGCCCGGTAGACCTGCCCGATCGAGGCGGCGGCGACCGGCTCCTCTTCGAAGGTCGCGAAGGCCTCCGCGAGCGGCGCGTCGAGCTCGGACTCGATCACCTTGCGCATGTCGGCGAAGGAGACCGTCGGCGCGGCGTCGCGCAACGCCGCGAGCTTGCGCTGGAACTCCTCGCGGTACTCCTCGGGCACGAGGCCGACGTCGAGGAACGACATCACCTGCCCGATCTTCATCGCAGCGCCCTTCATCGTCCCCAGCGCGGCGACGATCTGCTCGGCGGCGTCGATGTGGCGCTTCTCCAGCGCGACCTTCCGACCCTCCGGGGAGCGTCCGACGTTGGTGGCCCGCGTTCCCGCCTGCCTGATCGCCTGTCCCGCGGCCAGCCCCCCGATCTTGGCGGTACGTCGCGTGCGGGAGGTCGGGATCTTGTCGCGCGACATCGTAGGGCCTACATGCTACGGCGCGGGTCGGCCCCGGGGACCAGCATCGCTCCGCTGTCGCCCGCCGCGCGAGCTCAGCCCTCGGCGCGGTGCAGCTCAGCAGGCGTGCGGCCTTCCCGGCGGACGCTTCTCGACCTGCGAGCCGGGCACGATGTCGTCGGAGCCGTCGGGCCAGCGGACCCACGCCTTGTGGCCGCCGTCGTAGTCGTCGCCGAGCAGCACGAGGGTGGCCGGGTCCCCGAGCGCCGTGCACGGCTCGGAGCCCTCCGGATCGACCCCGCGCCACACCCGGACGAACGAGTTGTGCTCCCACTCGTCGGCCACGGTGCTCGGGTCGGTGTGGCCGGGGTGGACGTCGGTGTCGGGCGGGAGGGCCATCAGGGTGTCCATGATCGAGGCCTTGAGGTCGGCGTAGCTCGTGCTGCCCGGGGCGCGCACGCCCCCCACCGAGTTCTTGAAGAGCGTGTCGCCGGTGAAGACCGTGGCGCCGTCGACGAGGAGGGCGAGCATCCCCGCGGTGTGGCCGGGCGTGTGGAGTGCGCGAACCTCGAGCTCGCCGACGCGGAGCACCGGCCCGGGTTCGAGGTCGCCCGTCGCCCGGGGAACGTGCTCGCGCTCGAGCGGATGGATCAGCACCGGCGTGCCGGGGTGGCGCTCGAGCACCGCGTCGAGCTCGGCGACGTGATCGAAGTGGTGGTGGGTGAGGAGGACGTGGGTGAGGGTGAGGCCGCGGGCGTCGATGGCGTCGAGGAGCGGGGCGACGGGACCGCCCGCGTCGAGGAGGGCGGCCGAACCGCCGTCGTGGTCGGCGATGAGGTAGGTGTTGGACAGGAAGTTCGGGTGCATGGAGCGCTCGAGCAGCATGAAGGCGAGGGTACTCGAGTGGGCGGGCCGATTCGGCCGCCGGCAGGGCTACGCTGAGCGTGTGGTGGAACTCGTTCACACGTGCTACCGGATCCTCGACGTCGAGCGGTCGGTCGCCTTCTACGCCGCCCTGGGCTTCGAGGAGCTGCGGCGGATGCCGATCCGCGACGAGGCCACCAACGTGTTCATGGGCCTCCCGGGCGACGGAGCTCGACTCGAGCTCACCTGCAACCACGGGCGCACGGAGCCCTACGAGCTCGGCACGGGCTACGGGCACATCGCCGTGTCCGTCGAGGAGCTGGACGGCACGCTCGCGCGGCTCGCGGGGGAGGGCATCGACCCCGAGAAGCCGCCCTACCGGGTCCGGGAGGGCGGCTCGCGGATCTGCTTCGTACGCGACCCCGACGGGTACCGGATCGAGCTCATCGAGCGTGGCTGAGGGCAGCGCCGAGCCGCTCGCCGTCATCGACCTCGGCTCGAACTCGTTCCGCCTCGTCGTCTTCCGCGAGGACCCGGCCGGATGGTGGCGGCGAACGGACGAGATCTACGACACCGTGCGGATCGGCGCCGGGCTCGGACGCTCGGGCAAGCTCGGCAAGGAGCCCATGGCGCGCGCGCTGCGCACGCTCGCGCTCTACGGCCACTTCTGCCGCGCGGCGGGGGTTCCCGAGGACCGCGTACGCCCGGTGGCCACGAGCGCCATCCGCGAGGCCACCAACCGCGAGGGGTTCCTCACGCGCGCGCGCGAGGCGGCGGGCGTCCCCGTTCGGGTCCTCTCTCAGGAGGAGGAGGCGTTCTACGGCTACGTGGCGGCGCTCAACTCGACGACCCTCGCCGACGGCGCGGTGCTCGACGTCGGGGGCGGGAGCCTGCAGCTCGTCGCGGTGCAGGACCGCCAGGCCATCCACCTGCGGTCCTGGCCCCTCGGCGCCGTGCGGATGACCGAGCGCTTCATCCGGGGCCCCGAGGCGACCAAGAAGGAGCTGAAGGCGCTCCGCAAGCACGCGCTGCGCGAGCTCGCGGAGGCCGGGTGGCTGAGCGAGACGGAGCGGATCGTCGGCCTGGGCGGCTCGGTGCGCAACCTGGCCGCCGCCGCCCAGATCGCGGCGGGCCTTCCCTCCACCGGAGTGCAGGGGTTCGTGCTCGAGAGCGACGCGCTCGACGCGCTCATCGCCGAGCTGGCCGCCCGTCCCGCCTCCAAGCGCGGCCGGGTGCCGGGCATCAAGCCGGGCCGGGGCGACGTGATCCTCGCCGGCGCCGTGGTGGTTCGCGCCGCGCTAGAGGCGGCGGGCGCGGAGGCCCTGGAGGTCACCGAGGCGGGCCTGCGGGAGGGCGTCTTCCTCTCCGAGCACCTCGCGCCGGCCGATCCGCCGCTGTTCGCCGACGTGCGCGAGGCCAGCGTGCGCAACCTGGCCGCCCGCTACCACGACGACCTCACCCACCCCGAGCACGTGGCGCGCCTGGCGCTGGGGATGTGGGATGGGCTCGCCGTCGCGGGCGTCCACCCCCGCGACCCGGCCGAGCGCGAGCTCCTGCACGCGGCGGCGCTGCTGCACGACATCGGGATGACGGTGGACTACGACGACCATCACAAGCACTCGCGCTATCTCATCCTGAACGCCGGCCTGCCCGGCTTCAGCCCGCGCGAGGTCGCTCTGCTCGGCCAGCTCGCGCGCTATCACCGCAAGGGCGACCCGGGCTTCGGGGAGTACGCCCCGCTCATGCGGCGCGGCGACGAGGCGCTCCTCAGGCGCTGTGCGGCGCTGCTCCGGGTGACCGAGCAGCTCGAGCGCGGCCGCGACCAGCTCGTGCGCGACGTGCGGGTGCGTTCCGTGGACGGGCGCATCCACCTCGAGATCGTCGCCGCGGACGACGCGAGCCTGGCCCGCTGGGGCGCCGAGCGCGAGGGCGAGCTCTTCGCCCAGGCGTTCGGGCGCGAGCTGGAGGTGGCGTAGCCGTCGTGGCCGGCGGCGTGCTTTCCGGTACCGTCGCGTCCCGTGCCCGCCCGGCGAAGCGCAACCAGGATCTTCGCGATCGCCGAGATCTCGCTGCTCGTTCCGCTCCTCGCGCTCGAGCGCAGGATGCGCCGCACCGGCGGTCCGGGAATCATCCCGTTCGAGCTCGCGGGCACGCCGGAGCGCGCGCTCGGGATCATGGACCGGTGGGGAGCGGACGGTCGCTCGGCCGCGCGGCTGTCGTTGCTGCTCGACTACCCCTTCCTCGTCGCCTACTCCGGGCTTCAGCTCGCGGGTTGCCGCGCGGCGAGTGAGGCGCTGCGGCGAAGCGGAGCGAGCGCTCTGGCCGACGTCGGACCGGCAGTCGGCGCCATGCAGCTTGCCGCCGGAGCCTGCGACGCCGCCGAGAACACCGCGCTGCTCGGGGTCCTCGCCGGGCACGAGGACCGGCTGCCGGCGCTCGCCCGCGACTTCGCCGCCGCCAAGTTCGCCCTGCTCGCGGTGGGCTGGACATACCTGGCGCTCGGGCAGCTGAGCCGTCTGGCACTCCGCTGAACCTGCGCTGCCCGCCCGGGGCGCGCTGTTAGCCTGAGGAGCGATGGCGAAGAGCGCACCGAGGAGAGCACGCGCGCGGTCGGCGCTCGCCGGCGTCCTCGCCCTCCTCATGCTGGCGGTGGTCGCCGCCCCGGCGCGCGCCGCCGAGCCGCTGCCGCCCCAGGGCGCCTCGCCCCCCGGCGCGAACGACTTCTCGTGCAAGCCGCCGGCGCGCCATCCCTACCCGGTGGTGCTCGTCCACGGCACCTTTGGGAACATGTCGAACTCGTGGAACCTGGTCGCGCCGACGCTCGAGCGGCTGGGCTACTGCGTCTTCGCGCTCGACTACGGCAACAGTCCCACCCCGGGGATCAACGGGACCGGCGACATCCCCAAGTCCGCCGGTCAGCTCTCGACCTTCGTCGACGAGGTGCTCTCCGCGACCCATGCGCCGAAGGTGTCGATCGTCGGGCACTCGCAGGGCGGGATGATGCCGCGCTACTACGTCAAGTTCCTCGGGGGCACCGCGAAGGTCGACGATCTCGTCGGCCTCTCGCCCTCCAACCACGGGACGACGAACCCGTTGGCCGGGCAGTTCGGTGCGTCGTGCCCGGCCTGCGTGCAGCAGGCGGCTGGCTCGGACTTCCTGCAGAAGCTGAACGCCGGCGACCAGACCCCACCTCCGGTCAGCTACTCGGTGATCGAGACGAGGAACGACGAGGTGGTCACGCCGTATCAGAGCGAGTTCCTGCCGCCCGCGCCAGGAGGGCGGGTGACGAACGTCCTGCTGCAGGACCGCTGCCCCACCGATCCCACCGACCACGTGGGGATCGTCTACGACCCGGTCACGATCCAGTGGATGCTGAGCGCGCTCGGACGGCCGGGGCCGGCCGATCCTCGCTTCACGCCCGACTGCTCCGGCGGTCCCGCGGCCCTCGCGCGCTTCCCCGACTCGAGCTCTGTCGCCCCGAGGACGTCCGCGCACGGACGGCTGAGCTTCGGCCGCCTCGGGGGCACGGCGCGCCACACGCGCCGCCGGCTCCTGCGCGTGCGCGTCTTCTCGAACCGCCAGGGCCTGCACGGCGTCGTGGTGAGCGTGCACCTGGGCACCTCCCGCGGGCGCACGCTGGGCCGCTCGCGCGCGTTCAGCGTCGCCAGCAGCCGCGTCGTGGGCGTGCGCCTCCGGCGCGCCCTCCACCGCGGGCGCTACGTAGCCGTGGCGCTCGGCCGCGACCGAGCCGGGCACCGCATCCGCGCGGTGCGCTACTTCGGGCTGCGCCGGTAGGTCGAGCGGGCGGACGGATCGCCCTCCCGCCGGCCCGGTCCGGCGGGCACCACCAGCGGCTCGGACGGCGCGGTGATGGCGATCTCCTCGTCGATCTCGAGCTCGGGCGGCTCCATGCCGTCGCATACGAGGCGAAAGGCGCCCGTGCCGATCTGAGGGTCCGACGCGAGCGTCAGGCCGGCGATCACGTCGCCCTCCTCCCAGCCCATCCGCTCGATCTCGAACGGGTTCATCCGCACAGTGTGGGGCGGGAACGGGCACGCCCGGTTGTGGGCGGCCTTGGCCTTGACGATCGCCTCGAAGTTCTTGCCCTCCGCGCTCACGCGGCTTCCAGTCTGGCACGGATCTTCGCGACCAGCCCCGCGATCGTCGGGCACTCGAGGCCGTGCCGGGACGCCGCGCGCAGCACCGCGCCGGGGATGGCGTCGAGCTCGGGCTCGCGTCCGGCCGCGATGTCGCGGTTCATCGAGGAGCCGAGCGTCGCGTGCGCAGCCTCAAGCTCCCCCATCACCGAAGCCGGCTCGACGTCTGCGCCCTCGGCCCGGGCCACAGCGGCGGCCTCCTCGACGCACCGCTCGAGCTGATCTCGCATCTGCGGGTCGCCGCGGATCGGCCCCAGCGGGCGGTCGAAGGCGCTCGTGGTGCACGCCAGGGCGTTCAGACGAACGAGCTTGCCCCACATCACCTCGGCCTCCGAGTCAAGGACGCGTGTGGGGATCCCCGCGCCCTCGAGCTCCGCCGCGAACTGCTCCGTCGCGAGCCGGCGAGGGGCGAGGTCGACGCTCAGGAACGGGCTGGTCTGGACCACGACCCCCGGCTGCGGCCGGTCGGCCTCGACCCGGATGGCACCCGCGCACACGCGCTCGGCGCCGAAGCGCGTGCGCAGAGCGTGGACATGGTCGAGTCCGTTGAGCAGGGGGACCACCAGAGCGGGCGGGGCGATGATCCGGCGGAGCGCCGCGCCGAGCGTCACGGCCTTGGTGGCCACGACCAGTGCGCCGGCGGGCTCACGCAGCACCGAGAGAGCAGCGGGCCGCGCGACGAAGTCACCCAGCCGGACGGAGCTCACCTCGATCCCGCGCTCGGCGATGCGCGTGGCGGTCTCCTCGCGCGCGACGACGACGACCTGCTCGCCGGCGCGGGCCAGCGCAGCGGCGAGGAGTCCCCCGACGCCGCCGGGTCCGAGGACCGCGATCACGGGTCGATGAGGACGCCGGGGTTGAGCAGCCCCCGCGGATCGACCGCCGCCTTGGCGCCGCGCAGCGCCGCGGCGAATGGATCGGGTCGCTGGCGGTCGTACCACTGGCGGTGCTCACGCCCGACAGCGTGGTGGTGGGTGATCGTGCCCCCGGCGGCGAGGATCGCCTCCCCGGCGGCCGCCTTGATCTCGGCCCACTGCTCGAGCTCGCCCCCGCGCCGAGCCGGCGCGAGGACCGTGAAGTACGGCGCCGCCCCGTCCGGGTAGACGTGCGTGAGCCGGCAGGTGACCGAGCCTTCGCCGCACGCCTCGCGCACCGCCGCGCGGGTCGCTTCCATGACCTCGGCGTGGAAGGCCGGAAACCGGTCCCAGGTGATCGCCGTCTCGAAGGTCTCCGAGAGGACGCCCATCGCCACGAAGGTGTCGCGCAGGTAGGGCGCGCGGAGAAAGGCCTCGCGCCAGGAGCCGGCCGCTCCGCCGCTGCCGTCCGTCGCGCGCGCCTCGGCCTCCCCGCCGTGGTCGGCGCACAGCTCGAGCGCCCGCGCCAGCGACGGCTCGACGGGGTGGTCGGCCGACTCGAAGCCGAGCACGAGCAGGGCGCGATCCCCCGTGCCCGCGCCGGTGAGCCTCGCCTCGGCCGCGTCGATCAGCCGGCAGTTGGAGGGGTGCAGGCCGGACTGGGAGAGCGCCCGGACGGCCTCGGCCCCGGCGGCGAAGTCGGCGAAGCGGACCGCGCTCGTGGCCCGGTGGGTCGGGCGGTCCTGCAGGCGCACCCACGCCTCGGTGACGATGCCGAGCGTCCCCTCCGAGCCCAGCAGCAACCGGTCGGGGCTCGGGCCGGCGCCCGAGCCGGGGAGCCGCCGCGACTCCCACTGCCCGGCGGGCGTGAGCGCGCGCACCGACTCCACGAGGTCATCGATGTGGGTGAGGAGGGTCGCGTAGTGACCGCCCGCGCGGGTGGCGATCCAGCCTCCGAGCGTGGAGAACTGAAACGACTGCGGGAAGTGGCGAAGGGTGAGGCCGTGAGGGCGGAGCTGGTCCTCGAGGCCCGGTCCCGTGGCCCCGGCCTGCACGCGCGCCGCGCGCGAGACGGGGTCGAGCTCGAGCACGCGGTCGAGCGCCTTGAGGTCGATCGTGAGCACCCCGGCGTGGGTCCCGTCGAGCGGCGCCTCCACCCCACCGACCACGCTCGTGCCGCCGCCGAAGGGCACGACCGCCGCGTTCGCCTCGCCCGCCCAGTCGAGGAGGGCGGCCAGGTCGGACTCCTCCCGCGGGTGGGCGACGACGTCGGGCGGGTGCTCGAAGCACCCGCCAAAGGCGCGCACCACGTCGCGGTAGGAGCGCCCGTAGGCGTGCAGGGCCCGCTCGTAGGGCTCCGAGGTGCACAACGGCGCGAGCGCCGAGGGCGGCCGCAGCCGGACGGGCGGCAGCTCCACGTCCGCGAGCGGAACCGGGCGCTCGGGCTCGGCGGAGCCGAAGCCCAGGTGGGCGGAGATCGCCGCCGCCGCGGAGCGCAGCTCCTCGTGGGAGGGCTCCTCGTCCTCATAGCCCCACCCCCAGTGCTTGAGCCGCCGCGCCACGGCGGCGAGTCTAGGCTCCCGCGCGCGTTAGCCTGTCTGGCCGTGCCGGCGCCCCGACTCCTCCTCTCCGTGCTCGCCGGCGCCGCCCTGCTCAGCGCGGCGGCCGGGTGCGGCAAGAGCAGCAGCTCGAGCTCGACCGCCGCGCCCGCGCCCGCGCCACGGGCCGCCCCGAGCGCGCCCGGCCCGGGTCCGAACGACACCGACCTCAAGGTCAAGCCCGAGATCCCCAAGCCGCAGGGGGCGCCGCCGGCGGCGCTCCAGACCGTCGACCTGGTCAAGGGAAGGGGCGCGGTGGCCAAGCCCGGCCACACGGTCACCGTCAAGTACGTCGGCGTCTCCTACGACACCGGCCGGCAGTTCGACGCCTCGTGGGACCGCGGGCAGACCTTCCCCTTCAAGCTCGGCGCGGGCATGGTGATACCGGGCTGGGATCAGGGCGTGAAGGGGATGCGGGTCGGCGGCCGGCGCAAGCTCGTGATCCCGCCGGACCTCGCCTACGGACCCCAGGGCCAGCCCCCGGTGATCGCGCCGAACGCCACGCTGATCTTCGACATCGACCTGATCAAGGTCCGTTAGGGGAAAGCAAGCCCATGCCGCCCGCGCCCGGCCTCCTCGCCCGCGGACCGTGGCCTCCGGAGCGGGTGAGCACGCGCTGGCGCGCGGATCCCTACGAGCCACCCCCCGCCGCGGCGGCCGCCGCCGACGCGGCCATCGCCGAGCTGCGCGGGCGCGGATCGCCGAGCCACGACGGCCAGGCGGCCCGGCTCGTCGGCTTCGAGCAGGCGGATGAAGGGCTCCACCTCGAGCTCCAGCCCGTGCGCTGGGGTCTGCGCCTCGTGCCCGAGCATGCGGCCCAGAGCCTCTCGGTGCTGTGCGCGGTCCGCGCCGCCGACGGCCGCTGGCTGGCCGGGCGCCGGGCGAGCTGGCTCGCCTCGTGGCCGGGCCGCTGGGCGCTCGGCGCGGGCGGCGCGGTGGAGACCGACGAGGATCCGGTCGCGACCCTCGCGCGCGAGCTCGAGGAGGAGTGGTCGGTCGTGCCCGAGCGCCTGAGGGTCGAGGCGCTCGCGGCGACGCCGGGCGGGCTCGTGCTCCTCGTCGGCATGGCGTGGCTGGCCGAGGGAGCGGAGGTCACGCGCGACCCCGAGCACGATGAGCACGCGTGGTGGCCGGCCGAGGTCGGTCGCTGGCCCGAGGAGGCCGATGCGCCGCTGCGGCGCATGGCCACCCTCCTGGCCGGAGCCGGCTGACCCGTACCGTCACAATGGCGGGGTGCCGTCGTTCCGCCTCCTGCGCACCCTCTCCTTCACCCACTCGGCGATCTACCTCGCGCTGCTGTTCTTCTGGCTCGCGCCGGGGTTCAAGTCCGAGACCATGGTCTTCGGGTGGGCCCACGGCGTGCTGTGGATCGTCATGTCGCTGCTCGTGCTCATCGCCCTGCGCAAGCGGATCGTGCCGTTCTGGCTCGCGGTGGTCGTCGCCGTGATCGGGGGCCTCGGCCCCTTCGCCGGATCGGTCGGGTTCGTGGTCGCCGAGCGCCGGAGCCACCGCCCGGCGACCTGAGTTTCCTCCTCGCCGAACGGGTAGAGTGACGCCGGCATGGCGGTGAATACGACGGTCCAGGTCGTGATGCCCCCGATGGGGGAGTCGGTGACCGAGGGCACCGTGCTCGAGTGGCACAAGGCGGAGGGCGAGAACGTCTCGGCGGACGAGACCCTCGTCGAGATATCCACCGACAAGGTCGACGCCGAAGTGTCCGCTCCGTCCGCCGGCACCGTCGTCAAGCGCCACTTCGCCGAGGGCGACACGGTGAGCGTGGGCGACGTGCTGGCCGAGATCGCCCCGGGCGCCAACGGCGTGCCGATGCCGGCCACCTCGGTCGGCGATCCCGCCTCCGAGGGCGACTCGGCGACCGGCACCCCGACCGCGGAAGCCGCCGAGGCGGAGGCCGAGCACGGCACCGACGGCGGCGCCGACGATGGCGGCGCGTCCACCTCCGGCGCTCCCGAGCGCGCCACCGGCTCGACGATCGAGCTCGTGATGCCGGCGATGGGCGAGTCGGTCTCCGAGGGCACGATCCTCGAGTGGCACCGGCAGGCCGGCGAGTCGATCGAGGTCGACGAGACGATCGTCGAGATCTCGACGGACAAGGTCGACGCCGAGGTGCCCGCTCCCGCCTCCGGCACGGTCGCCGAGATCCTCGCCGAGGTGGGCGACACCGTCACCGTCGGGCAGGTGCTCGCGCGGATGACCGCCGCGGGCGCGGGCGGCGTCCCGTCGAACGGCACGCCCGCCCCGGCCGTCTCCGCTCCGCCACGTCCCGCGGGCGACGCCCCGCAGGGCCCGGACGGAGGGAGCGGGGCCAGCGGCGAGGGTGGAGGGATTCCGGCCTCGCCGGTGGCGCGCCGGGTCGCCGCCGCCGAAGGCGTCGACCTCGGCGGCGTGCGGGGCAGCGGGCCGGGAGGCCGCGTCACCAAGGACGACGTGCTCGCCGTCGCGCGCAACGGCGGAGGCGGTGCGACCGCGGCGCCGGCCGCCGAGCCCGCGGTGCCGGCCGCGCCCTCCACCTCCGGCCCCGGCCAGCTCATCAAGGGCGCCGCGGCGATGCTCGCGCGCTACATGGACGAGAGCCGCTCCATCCCCACCGCGACCTCGTTCCGCACGCTCGCCGTGACGGCGCTGGAGGACCGCCGCCGGCAGCTCAAGAGCGCGGGGCGCAAGGTCTCCTTCACCCACCTGATCGCCTACGCGATCGCCCGGACGGCCACCGTGGACATGCCGGTGATGGCCCACCACTTCGAGGCGCGGGACGGCAAGCCGCACCGCATCGACGACGGCGTGGTCAACCTCGGCCTCGCCGTCGACGTCGCGAAGAAGGACGGGAGCCGCACCCTCATGGTGCCCGTCATCCGCGACGCGGGGCGGCTCTCGTTCGCCGAGTTCCTCGACGCCTACGACGGGCTGGTCGAGAAGGCGCGCACGAACACGCTGACCGCCGACGATCTGACCGGCGGCAACCTCACGCTGACCAATCCCGGCGGGATCGGCACGGTGGCGTCCGTGCCCCGGCTCATGGTCGGCCAGGGCACGATCGTCGCCACGGGCTCCATCGCCTACCCCGTCGGCCTGGGCGGGATCGGCCAGACGATCGGGGCCGAGAAGGTCATGACCATGACCTCGACCTACGACCACCGCATCATCCAGGGCGCGGAGTCGGGTCGCTTCCTCCAGCGCGTCGAGGCCCTCCTCCACGGCGAGGACGACTTCTACGAGCGGATCTTCGCCGACCTGGGCGTCGAGTTCTCCGAGCTGCCCGCGCCGCCCCCGCCCGCGGCGGCCGCGGCGGCCGCGCCACCCGCGGAGAGCGAGCGCGGGCGCGCCACCGTACCCGGCGACGAGCTCCTCCAGGCGGTGCAGGCCGCAACCTCGCTGCTCAAGGCGCACCGCACCCACGGCCACCTGGCCGCCCGCCTCGACCCCCTCGGCGCCGAGCCCGTCGGAGATCCCGCGCTCGACCCCGTTCCCCTCGGCCTCACTCCCGAGCTCATGACCCAGATCCCCGCCCGGGTGCTGCGCATGCACGTGCCGGGCGCCACGCTGGCCGACGCGCTACCGCACCTGCGCGAGACCTACTGCGGCACGATCGCCTACGAGATCGAGCACATCGCCTCCCACCGTCAGCGCGTGTGGCTGCGCGAGCGCATCGAGTCGGGCACCTTCCGCAAGCCGCTCACCGCCGACGAGTCCAAGACGCTGCTCAGGCGCCTCACGGAGGTCGACGCCCTCGAGCGGTTCCTGCACAAGGCCTACCTGGGCTCGAAGCAGTTCTCGATCGAGGGCCTCGACATGACGGTGCCCATGATCGACGAGACGATCCAGCTCGCCGCCGCCCAGGGAGCGCGGGAGGTGGTGATCGGCATGGCCCACCGCGGGCGCCTGAACGTGCTGGCCCACAACCTCGGGCGCCCCTACGACACGATCTTCGCCGAGTTCGAAGGCGCCTCCACCCTCGAGGCCGTGACCACCATCCCGCAGGGCGGCACGGGCGACGTGAAGTACCACCACGGCGCCGACGGCTCCTACCAGCTCGCCGACGGCGAGTCGGTCATCGTGCGCCTCGAGTCCAACCCCAGTCACCTCGAGTACGTCTCTCCCGTGGTGGCCGGGGCGACGCGCGCGGCGCAGACCACGCGCCAGGGTCCGCACGCCCACCACGACACCGACGCGGCGATGCCGATCGTGCTGCACGGCGACGCCGCCTTCCCCGGCCAGGGCGTGGTCGCGGAGACCCTGAACCTCCAGGCGATCGACGGCTACCGCGTGGGCGGGACGCTCCACCTCATCCAGAACAACCAGGTCGGGTTCACCACCGACCCCGACGACGCCCGCTCGACCCGGTGGGCCTCCGACCTGGCCAAGGGCTACGACGTGCCGATCATCCACGTCAACGCCGACGACGTGCCGGCGTGCGTGAGCGCCGTGCGCCTGGCCTTCGCCTTCCGGCAGGAGTTCGGGCACGACGTGCTCATCGACCTGATCGGCTACCGCCGCTTCGGCCACAACGAGGCCGACGAGCCCGCCTACACCCAGCCCGAGATGTACCAGAAGATCAAGAAGCACCCCTCCGCGCGCGAGCTCTACGCCCAGCAGCTCATCGCCCAGGGCGTCGTCTCCGAGGAGGAGGCGCGCGCGCTGAACGACGCGGCCTGGGACCGGCTCACCCGCGAGCACCAGGAGCTGAAGGCGCTCCTCAAGGGCTCGGCCGAGCCGCCCGAGCAGCAGACCGGTCAGTACGAGCTCGACCGCACGCCGAGCCCGCAGGTCAAGACCGCGGTCTCCGCCGATCGCCTGCAGAGCCTGAACGCGGAGCTCCTGCGCGTGCCCGAGGGCTTCACCGTGCACCCCAAGCTCGTCAAGCAGCTCGACCAGCGCCGCGAGGCGCTGGGCGCCGACGGCGGCATCAACTGGGCCCACGCCGAGTCGCTCGCCTTCGCCTCCCTGCTCAGCGAGGGAACCCCCATCCGCCTCACCGGCCAGGACTCCGAGCGCGGCACCTTCTCCCAGCGCCACATGGTGCTCCACGACGCCAAGACCGGTCAGGAGTACTGCCCGATCCAGAACCTCCCGGGCGCGCTCGCGCCCATGGAGCTGCACAACTCGCCACTGTCGGAGATCGCCTGCCTCGGATTCGAGTACGGCTACTCGCACGAGGGCCCGGAGACCCTCGTGCTCTGGGAGGCGCAGTTCGGCGACTTCGTCAACTCGGCCCAGGTCATCATCGACCAGTTCATCGCCTCGGGCCTGGCGAAGTGGGGCCAGACGACGCGGCTCACCCTGCTTCTGCCCCACGGCTACGAGGGCTCGGGCCCCGAGCACTCCTCGGCGCGGCTCGAGCGCTTCCTCCAGCTCGCCGCCGAGGGCAACCTCCGGGTCGCCAACCCCACCACTCCGGCGCAGTACTTCCACCTGCTGCGCCGCCAGGCGCGGATCGCCAAGCAGCGCCCGCTGGTGATGATGACGCCGAAGAGCCTGCTGCGCCTGCCCCAGGCCACCAACCGGATCGAGCACCTCTCCGACACCCAGTTCTACCCCGTGCTCGCCGAGCCGCGGGTCGACGACGAGCGGATCACCCGCCTCGTGCTGTGCACGGGGAAGATCTACTACGACCTCGTCGGGCACCCGGAGCGGGCCGGCCGGCCCGAGGTGGCGATCGGCCGCGTCGAGCTCCTCTACCCCTTCCCCCAGGCCCAGATACTCGAGCTCGTCAAGCGCTACCCGAACCTGCGCGAGGTCGCCTGGGTGCAGGAGGAGCCGCGCAACATGGGCGCCCGGGCCTTCATGTCACCCCGCCTCATGCAGGTCCTCCCCGAGCCCCTCTCCTTCGGGTACATCGGGCGTCCCGAGCGCGCCAGCCCGGGCGAGGGCTATCCCGCCGCCCACGTGCTGGAGCAGAACCGGATCATCTCCACCGCGCTCGACCTGGAGCGTCCGGTGGCGATGTACCCCGCCAAGCCGCCGGGCGAGCGCTAGCTCAGCTTCCGCTCCCGCTCGGCGCCGGCCGGCTCGCGGCCCCCCCGCCCGCCGGTCTGCGCTTCTCGGTCGCCCCCGGATCGGTCCTCCAGGAGCTCTCCGAAGAGCTCGCGGTAGTGGAGCATGGCCTGGCGCTGGTCCTCGGTCGAGACGCTTCCATCGCGCTCGCTCGCTCGCGCGATGCGGTGCGCGCCGCGGAAGTTCTCCACCAGGTGAGGGTGGTCGACGGAGATGTCGTCCGCGCGCTCGTCGAAGTCGTTCATCGGATACCCGCGGTCGGACATGACCTTCTTCACGAGGCGATCGGCCTCCGCGATGGAGCCCGACGGGTCATCGACGAACCGCGCCTGCGCGTCCTGCCACTGGGCGGCATGGCGCTCGCGCACCTCGGGGTCGAGTGGCCGGATGTTCAGCTGCTCCCGGCGATCGCGCCGGTCGACGAGCTCCTTCTCCGCCTCGCGGCGGTTGCCCTTGCGATCGACGTGGCGGTCGTACTCGGGGCCGAACTCCTCGCGCAGCTTGTCCGAGCGGCGCTTGCGCATGATCGCGAGCACCGCCAACGCCACGAGGATGAGGACGACGACGACGATCGCCGCGATGATCAGACCTTTCATGTGACTCTCCCTTCCCATGGCGCCCTTCCCCGAGCGCCGGTTCCGCACGGAGGTTCACCATCGGCGGCCGCTCTGAAACGGAGCCGCCCTAGCGGAGGAGGGCGAAGCCGTCGAGATCGGCGCGGCCGCCGAGCACGGTGATGAGGATCCGGTGACGCGCGGAGGGGTTGAGACGGCCGCGGGTGAAGACGTACCGGCGCGCGCCGCTTCCGCGTGAGGGGCTCAGGTGGACCACGCTGCAGCTCGAGCCCCGCGCGCCCGGATCGAGGCAGACGCGCACCGCACCCAGCCCGCGGCGCAGCGGCATGACCACGGCCGCGTCACGGGCGCCGAAGCGGAAGCTGGCGCTGGCCCCGCGCCGGGTCGCATAGCGCACCGCGCCACCCGAGGCGTCGCGCTGGGAGCTGCGGCGCCAGGTGCCGCGGAAGGACGCCGAGGACTCCTGGTAGGCGGCCGCCCGGAAGCGCGGGCCGACCGCCCAGCCGCTCAGGTTGCCCGCGGCGTCCAGAGCCCGGACCTGGAACTGGTAGACGTGCCCGTTGCGCAGCGCGAGCGTGCGCGAGCGGAGCGAGGTGCCCGTGGCGACGGGCGCCCACCCGCCCGAGTCCACGCGCTTCTGGAGGTCGTAGCGAACGCCGACCGAGGCGCTGGCCGGATCCCCCGAGAAGGCGATGATCGAGGGGATGAGGCCCGAGCCGAGCGTCGCCCCCGTCACGAGGCCCTCGGAGGGCGCGCTGACGCGCGGCGCCGGCGGGCGCACGAGGTAGCCGTAGTAGCGCCCCGTCGGGTCGGGACGGAGGGGATCGCCCGCGAAGCCGTCGCCCGGAATGGCGTTCGTGTGGGCCGCGGCCTCGGCCCTGACGATCTGGATGATCCCCGCCGGGCTGTGGCCGGCGCACGCGCCCGCGCGTCCGCCCTCGTTCAGGCACAGGGCGACGGCGCCGGCCGCGTGCGGAGTGGCCTGGCTCGTGCCCGACATGATCGTCGTGCCGCCGCCGTTGCGCGTCGAGCGGATGCAGCTCCCGGGGGCGGCGATCGTGTGGGCGATGTCGGCCGGCCGGGTGGCGAAGTCCGAGAAGCTGGTCGGCGTGTCGTCGCTCTCGCCGCTCTGGTTCGGGGCGGGACAGGCCGACCCACCCGTGCCGCCGGGCCGCCCGTCGCTGTCGGCCATGGCGGTGACGGTGAGCACCTCGGGGTAGGCGGCGGGCGTGTCGGGCTGGGAGAGTAGTAGGGAGCCGCCGAAGTCCTGCGGGCTGCCGGTGGTGGCGTCGCCGTTGCCGGCGGCGGCCACCGGGGTGACGCCGGCGGCGGTCAGGCGGCAGATCGCGGCGTGCAACGGGTCCTGGGAGCTCCTGCCGCAGTTGTTGTCGCTGGCGGGCACTGGCCCACCAAAGCTCAGGTTCACCACGCCGATGCGCAGCGCACGCGTGTGGCCGATCACCCAGTCCAGGCCGCAGATGACCTGCGAGTCCGCGCCCGCGCCGCTCTTGTCGAGGACCTTCACCGCGTAGAGCTTCGTGCCCGGGGCGACCCCGACGACGCCCTCGCCGTCGTCGCGCGCCCCGACGATGCCGGCCACGTGGGTGCCGTGGCCCTCGTCGTCCTGCGGCGCCGCGCCGGGGGAGATGCAGTTGGTCCCCGCGGCCGCGTTCAGGTCGCGCTGGCCGAGGTCGATGCCCGTGTCGAGCACCGCGACCGCCGCTCCACTGGGCTCGCGCGCCGTGGCGGAGGTCGCCGCGCCGACGCGAAGCACCCCGGTCGGCGCGGTGTCGCCGCGCGCCAGGGAGGTCGTGCTCGCCCGGCGGATGCGGTCGGGCGCCACGAAGGCCACCGCGGGATCGGCGCGCAGCCGGGCGACCTGGGTGGGCGACAGGGTGGCCGCGAAGCCCTTGAGCGTGCTTCGGTAGCGCAGGCGAGCCCGGAACCCCTCCGCTCGCTGGCGGCGGTCGGTCGCGGCGTCGGAGCTGGCCACCGACCCGTTGTAGACGACGATGTAGCGGCCGGGAATGACGGCTCCGGCCCGCGGCGCGAGGTGGATGGGCGCCGCCCCGGCGCTCGCGGCGAGCGCGGCGAAGACGAGCACGGCGATCACCAACGCTGAAAAGTAGACCTTGCGCATCGGCGCGAGGATGCCCTCTGCGCATTAAGCCAGGACTAAGCTAAGGGAGCGGTCCAGGGCTGACGGCGCGGCCGGCGCGGCCGCGCTCGGGCATCGCCGCGTGCCAGTTGGCAATCGGCTTGCCCGGGCCGGTCCACGCCGGCAGGGACAGCGCGAGCGCCGAGGAGAGCGCTGCGACCTGCGGCTCGTACATCGCGCGGAGCTCGTCGAGGCGGGCGCGCGTCGTGGGCGCATCGGCGATCGTCAGGCCGCTGCCCTCGAGCAGCGTGTAGAGCTCGTCGAACTGCGCGGAGGCCAGCCGGTCGGGCGCGGTGGCGGCCGTGGCGCGGAAGGTGTAGGTCAGGTCGGAGACCGCGTGGCGAGCGAGCGCGAAGGTCAGCGTCGCGGAGTCGGCGGTGTTCACGGGCGTCGCCGCCGCGATCAGCGCGCACGCGTCGAGCACGGCGGTGATCGCCGCCAGCCAGTTCTGGCCGAGGTGCTGCGAGCGGTAGTAGCCGATGACCGGGTAGGAGAGGTGGGTCTCCATCAGCTCGGCGGCCCAGCCCTCCCACTCGCCGAGGTAGCTCAGCAGCTCATCGACCTGCTCGCGCTCGACCGCGCGCCGGATCAGCGCACCCGCCGTCGGCGGCGAGCCGGCGCGCGGATCGAGCTGCGAGACCGCGGTCTCACGGCGCGAGAACGCCTGGAAGAGCGCGGGCAGGTAGCCGATCGCGATGAAGAGCACACCGAACCCGGTCGCCGCCTCGATGAGCAGCAGCGCCTTCGCCCCGGTCGAGGTCGGCTCGACACCGCTCGAGGCGCTGAGGAAGCCGCCGGCGCTGAAGTAGAGGTCGTCGCCGACGCTTCCCCGGGCGCCGTCGCCGCGCACGTGCGAGCCCACCGCGTACTGAAGGGCGGCGAACCCGAGCACCAGGCCCGCGGTCCAGAGCGTGAGGATGAAGAGCAGCCCGAGCGGTCCGAACAGGCCGAGCAGCGTCTCGCGCGGCGACTCCGGCAGGCGCCGCCCCACCCCGCGCCACAGGCGCCAGAGCAGCTCGAACAGCCCGCGCGCGATCCGCGGGTCGCGCTTGACCCGCACCGGGAGCATGAACGACACGAAGAACTCGCCGAGCATCGCGAGGACGAGGAGCGCTCCGAGGATCCCGGCAAGCAGGTGCATCGGTGCGACGATGGCAGATCGCCGGCCTCGAGCTCCGCGAGGACTCGTCCCTGAGTCGAGCGCCCGGGCTAGCGCCCCTTCCAGACCGGCGCGCGCTTCTCCGCAAACGCCTGGGCGCCTTCGCGCGCGTCTTCGGAGGCGAAGACGGGACCGGCGATCTCCCCCTGACGAGACCAGAACTCCTCCTCGGACCAGTCGGAGGACTCGACGAGGATGCGCTTCGTGGCCTCGAGCGCGAGCGGTCCGTTGGCGGCGATCCGCCCGGCCAGCGAGAGCGCCTCGGCGACGGCCCCGTCCGGCTCGGCGAGGCGGTTGACCAGCCCGAGCTCGGCGGCCCGCTCGGCGAGGATGGGCTCGCCGGTCAGCGCGAGCTCCATGGCCAGGTGGTAGGGGAGACGGCCGGGAAGGCGCAGCAGCGCGCCACCGGCCGCCACGAGCGAGCGCTTGACCTCCGGGATCCCGAGCCGGGCGCCGCGCGCGGCCACGATCAGGTCGCACGCGAGCGCGATCTCGAAGCCGCCCGCGAGCGCGAAGCCCTCGATGGCGGCGATGAGCGGCTTGCGGGGCGGCTGCTGGACGATCCCCGCGAACCCGCGGCCCTCGACGTAGGGACTCTCGCCGCGGACGAAGGCCTTCAGGTCCATGCCGGCGCAGAAGCCTCCATCCGCGCCGGCGAGCACGCCGACGTGCAGCTCCGGCGTCGCGTCGAGCTCGTCCAGGGCCAGGGCCAGGCCGTGGGCCAGCGCGGAGTTCACCGCGTTGCGGGCCTCGGGCCGGTTGAGCGTGATGATGAGCACCGCGTCGCGGCGCTCGCTGAGCACGGCGGTCTGGTCGTCGGACATGGCGGTGAGCGTACTCGGCGCGGATCAGGCGAACAGCGTCAGCGCCGGCTCGCGCTCTCCGCGGAGGACCGCGAGGTCGACCTCCGCCCAGCCGAGACCCCGGGCCTCGGCGAGCACGCGCGCCTGGGGCTTGACGCACTCGGCCGCGAGCACGCCCCGGCAGGAGGCGAGCGCAGGGTCGAGGCGCAGGCGCTCGAGATACCGCGAGAGCTGCTCGACCGCGTCGATGGTGCCGACGCGCTTGATCTCCACTGCGATCCAGCCGTCCTCGCCGTCGCGGCACATGAGATCGACCGGGCCGATGTCGGTCGGCCACTCCCGCCGCACCAGGCGAAAGCCCTCGCCGCACCACTCGGGCGCCGCGGCCAGCGCCTCCTGCAGGTGCGCCTCCACGCCGTCCTTCTCGAGCGCGGCCGCCTCGCCCATGTCGTGCGAGACGTCGGAGAGGACCTCCGCGATCTCGATCTCGAGGCGGTCCTCGCTGGCGCCGGCTCGCTTTCTCACGGCGATCCGCCGCGGCGGATCGCCGTCCTCCTCGATCACCGTCGGCGGGGTCATCCAGTTCTGGGGCTTGAACCCGCCCGTGTCCGCGTGGACCATCACCGAGCCGTCGTCCTTGACCATGACGAGCCGCAGCGCCTCGGGGAGAAGCGCATCGAGGCGACCGGAGTAGCGGACCTCGCAGCGGGCGACGATGAGGCGCATCGCCGGCGACGGTAGCGCCGCCTGCGGACCGCCTCCTACGCCGCCGCGCTCGCGTCGGGCAGCGCCCGCGGCTCGGCCGCGAGCACCCGGTCGCGCAGGTCGCGCACCTCCGCGTCGTCGGCGAGCCGCAGCGCGCGCTCGCACGCGGCCAGGCAGTCGCTCGCGCGGTCGGTGCGGGCGAGCGCGTGGGCGTAGCGTGACCAGGCGCCCGCGTCGTCGGTGGCGAGCGTCGTGGCCGCCTCGCACGCGGAGACCTCACCGCCCAGGTCACCCGCGAGCTGGAAGGCGAGCGCGAGGTCGAGCAGGCCCTCGAGCGAGGGGCCGATGAGGCGCGCGCGCTCCAGCGCCGCCAGCGCTCCGGCGCGATCTCCCCGCCGGAGCTTCAGGCGCCCGACCCGCTCCCACGCGGCGGCCTCCCCCGGCTCGCGCTCGGCCGTGCGCTCGGCGGAGTCGAGCGCCTGGGGGAGCGACCCCATGTCCTCGTAGATCCGCGCCGCGAACCGGTGGGGTGCGGGCCGCTCGCCCTCCGACCGCATCCAGTCGCGTACCGCCCTCGCCGCGGCGGCCAGGTTGCCGCTCTGCCACAGGGCGACGGTGAGCAGGCGCAGCACCACGGGGTTCTGGGGCTCGGCATCGCGCGCGTAGATGAGCCGCTTGGCTGCGATCGCCGGCTCGCCCTCGGCCAGCGCGTGCTGAGCGGCGGTGAGGAACCGCTGCACGCGCTCGCCGGCCGGGTCCGGCTTCGAGAAGTCGACGAACTGGAGGGACCCGGCGGGGACGGTGCGCACGCCCACCGAGAACCTGATGCGCGCCCACTGCTGTACGTCGTCGCCCTCGCCCGAGAAGTAGATGCCGGTGACGCTTCCCACCCCCCACTCGGGGTAGGAGAGGCAGCGCGTGTAGCGGTGGACCACCGAGTGGTCGGGCATCCGGCTGCCGAAGGGATCGTGCTCGGCGCGCTCGGCGGCATGGGCTCGAGCGTGCTGCTCGGCCTCGTACGCGCGGCGGCCCTCCTCCTCGCGAGCGTGGCGCGCGGCGGCGGCCGAGACCTTGACGGCGTTGCGCGAGACGCTCCCTCCGCGCGAGGTCTCGGCGAGGCGCTCAAGCTCGTCGGCGGCCTCGTTGATGGCCTGGAGGTGGCGCTCGTGCTCGTGCCGGCGTCCGGGCGGGGCGATGTCCGGGTGCCAGCGCTTGGCCATCCGGCGGCGCGCGAGCTGCACCCCGCGCTGGTCGAAGGGAGGCTCCAGCTCCAGCAGGAGGAGCGACTGCTCGAGATCCAGCACCCGGGCCATGAGCTGCTCACGGTAGCGAGGAATCCGACCTTCCGGCCGGTGCTCAGCGCGCCAGCGCACCGGCGAGCCGGGCGATGAGCGCTTCCGGTTCGGTGGTCAGCGCTCGCCAGGTCACCCGCACCACCCGGAACCCCGCCGCGGCGAGCTCGGCGTCCCGGCGGCGGTCACGCTCGAAGGCGGCGCGCGTGCGGTGGAAGGCGTAGCCGTCCATCTCGACGACGAGCCGTGCTTCTGCATACAGCACGTCGACTTCCTGCCCGGCTATGCGCGTGTTCGTGGCGGTGGGTGGTAGACCGGCTCTGCGTAGGAGGGCGAGCAGGCGGCGTTCGGCTTCGGAGCGGGTGACGCCGGCGCGTGCGCTTCGACCTTCGACGAGGCCGAGCACCTCGGCCTCGTTGGTGGCGCGCTCAAGCTCGGTCGGGTCGAGGACTGAGGCGAGGTCGGCGAGGGTGCGAGCGGGTGTGGTGATGCGGAGGGCCTGCCGCGTGGTGATCTCGGGGCGCTGCAGCTTTGCGGCGTGTGGCTTGAGGCCTGGGCGCGGCCGGCATCTTCGGTCGGGAGCGATGACCTCGACCGGGCCGGCCCAGGAAGGGAGGAAGCGCCAGAGGACGGCGGCCGTGCGGTGGGAGAGGACGGCGGTCGGGCCGCAGGCGAGGAGAGCGGCCAGCTCGAGGGCAAGCGGTGGCGGCACCGGGTGGCCGACGAGGTAGACGCCTCGGTGCAGGCGATGGAGACGCCCAGCGGCCAAGCGACGGGAGACGCTCCGTTCCGGGATGCCGGCGGCCAGGAGCTGCTTTCGCGTGACGAGGCCGCGCTGCTGCGCGGCCAGAGCGGCGATCGACTGTCCCTTTCGGTCCACGAGCAGCGGCGATTCGCCCGCGTGGACGGAAAAGGCCTCTATGTGGCCACTTCTGTCCATGGCCGCTCGAGCGTCGCGGCAATGGACAGACAAGGCCGCCTCGGCGCCCGAATCGGCGCAGATCCATTCCACTTCCTTGACCGAGAAGCCCACGAACGCCGGAGTTCTAGACTCAGCGCCCCGCCATGAACGCCCAGTACATCTTCACCATGCACCGCCTCTCGCGGTCGTTCCCGCCCGACCGGAAGGTCTTGGAGGACGTCTCGCTCTCGTTCTACCCGGGGGCGAAGATCGGCGTGCTCGGCTACAACGGCTCGGGCAAGTCCACCGTCCTGCGGATCATGGCGGGGCGCGACCAGGACTACCGCGGACAGGCCCAGCTCGCCCCGAACGCCACCGTCGGGCTGCTCGAGCAGGAGCCCGAGCTCGACCCGTCCAAGGACGTGCGAGGCAACGTGGAGGACGGCGTGGCCGAGCTCCGCGCGCTCCTCGACCGCTTCAACGAGCTCTCGATGAACTACTCGGAGGAGACCGCCGACGAGTTCGCGCGCTTGCAGGAGGAGATCGACGCCGCCGACGCGTGGAACCTCGACACCATGCTCGACACCGCGATGGACGCGTTGCGCCTGCCGCCCGGCGAGACGCCGGTCACCAACCTCTCCGGCGGGGAGCGCCGCCGCGTCGCGCTCTGTCGCCTGCTGCTGCGCCAGCCCGACCTGCTCCTCCTCGACGAGCCCACGAACCACCTCGACGCCGAGTCGGTGGGCTGGCTCGAGCGCCACCTGCACGACTACGCGGGCACGGTCGTCGCGGTCACCCACGATCGCTACTTCCTCGACAACGTCGCCGGGTGGATCCTGGAGCTCGACCGCGCCCGCGGCATCCCCTACGAGGGCAACTACTCGGGGTGGCTCGAGCAGAAGCAGAAGCGCCTGGCGCAGGAGGAGCGCCAGGACTCGGCGCGCAAACGGACGCTCGCGCGGGAGCTCGAGTGGGTGCGGATGAACGCGAGCGCCCGCCGCGCCAAGCCGAAGGCGCGGCTGAACGCCTACGAGTCGCTGCTCGCGGAGGAGCGCAACGCGAAGCTCGACCAGGTGCAGATCCACATCCCTCCCGGCCCCCGGCTCGGCGAGGTGGTGGTCGAGGCCGACGGTGTGCGGAAGGGCTTCGACGAGAAGCTCCTGATCGACGATCTCTCCTTCAAGCTCCCGCGCGGTGGGATCGTCGGCGTGATCGGTCCCAACGGCGCGGGCAAGACCACGCTCTTCAGGATGATCACCAGCCAGGAGGACCCCGACGCCGGGACCCTCCGAGTGGGCGAGACCGTCCAGCTCGCCTACGTCGATCAGAGCCGTGACGCGCTCGACGCGGAGAAGACCGTGTGGGAGGAGATCTCCGGCGGCTCTGACCAGATCCAGGTCGGCGAGCGCAAGATGAACTCGCGGGCGTACGTGAGCGGCTTCAACTTCAAGGGCACCGATCAACAGACGAAGGTGGGCAAACTCTCGGGGGGAGAGCGCAACCGCGTGCACCTGGCCAAGCTCCTGCGCGAGGGAGGCAACGTGCTCCTGCTCGACGAGCCCACCAACGACCTCGACGTGGACACGCTGCGCGCGCTCGAGGAGGGGCTGCTCGCCTTTCCCGGCTGCGCCGTGGTGATCTCCCACGACCGGTGGTTCCTCGACCGGATCGCCACCCACGTGCTCGCCTTCGAGGGGGAGTCGCAGGTGCGGTGGTTCGAGGGGAACTTCGAGGCCTACGAGGCGGCGCGGCGCGAGCGGCTGGGCGCCGAGGCCGACCGCCCGCACCGGATCACCTACAAGAGGCTCGTGCGCGCCTGATGGCGGGGCTCCAGATCCGCCACTTCACCGACCCGGGCTGCCCGTGGGCGTTCTCCGCCGAGCCCCAGCGCCAGCGGTTGCGCTGGCTCTTCGGGGAGCAGCTCGCGTGGGAGACCCGCATGGTCGTCCTCGCCCGCCGGCCGGCCGACTACGAGGAGAAGGGCTTCACGCCCCGGGAGCAGGCCACCTCGTTCGCGCTGATGCAGCGCCGCTTCGGCATGCCGATCGACGCCCGGGAGCGCCCGCGCATGGCCGCCACCGCGCCGGCCTGCCGCGCGGTCGTCGCCGTCCGGCGCCACGACCGGGAGCTCGCCGACGCCCTCCTGCGCCGCCTGCGCGTGCGCACCATGGCCGGAGAGCTGCTCGACGAGCCCGAGACGGTCAGCGGCGCCGCCGCCGAGGCGGCCATCGACCCGTCGCTCCTGCGCCGCTGGCTGGCCGAGCCCGAGGTGGATGCCGCGCTCGAGGAGGATGCCGCCCTCTCGCGCGATCCGTCGCCGGCCGCCCTCGCGCTCGACCACAAGCTCGCGCCGAGCGAGGACGGCGGTCGCCGCTACACCTGCCCCTCCCTCGAGATCCGCAGCGCGGAGGGGGCGCTGCTCGCGCTGCCGGGCTACCAGCCCTTCGAGGCCTACGAGGTCGCCGTGGCCAACCTGGCCCCGGAGCTCGAGCGCCACCCACCCCCCGAGTCCGTCGAGGAGGCACTCGCCTGGGCCGGCGAGCCGCTGGCCACCGCGGAGGTCGCGGCGCTCTGCGGACTGGAGCCGGCGGACGCGCGCGAGGCGCTGGCGCGCGTGGCGGTCGAGCGCCCGGTGGGGGGCGACGGTTGGTGGTCGCTGGACACCGCGGCTCCCGCGCGTCAGGCGGCATGAGCATCGCGCGCGCCTCCGGACCGGTGCTGATCACCGGCTGCTCATCGGGCATCGGCCGCGCCACCGCCGAGCGGCTTGCCGGTGCCGGCTGGACGGTCTACGCGACGGCGCGGCGCCTCGAGTCGATCGCCGACCTCGGGGCGCGGGGCTGCCGCCTGCTCGCCCTCGACGTGACCGACGAGGACTCGATGCGCGCCGCGGTCGCCACCGTGGAGGAAGCCGAGGGAGGCGTCGGCGCCCTCGTCAACAACGCCGGCTACAGCCAGGGCGGAGCCGTCGAGGAGGTGCCCCTGGAGGACGTGCGCCGGCAGTTCGAGACGAACGTGTTCGGGCTCGTGCGCATGGCCCAGCTCGTCCTTCCGGGCATGCGAGCGCGCGGGTCGGGGCGGATCGTCAACGTCGGGTCGATGGGCGGCAAGCTCACCTTTCCCGGCGCCGGCTTCTACCACGCGACGAAGTACGCGGTGGAGGCCCTCAGCGACGCGCTGCGCTTCGAGGTGCAGGGCTTCGGGATCCACGTCTCGCTGATCGAGCCGGGGCTGATCCGCACGCAGTTCGCGGAGACCGCGGTGAGCACCGTCGACGGCGCCGGCGACGGGGCCTACGCGCGCTTCAACCGCGCGGTGGCGGCCACGACCGTGGGCGCCTACGAGGGGCCCCTGGCCCGCCTCGGCGGCGGCCCCGAGACCGTCGCGAAGACCATCGCGCGCGCGCTCGGCGCGACGAGCCCCAAGGCACGCTACCCCGTGACACCGTCGGCGCGGCTCATCATGGCCCAGCGCCGGCTCATGCCCGACCGCCTCTGGGACCGGTTCCTGGCCGCGCAGTACCCGGTTCCGGGTAGGGAGGCGACATGATCCCCGCGATCGCGCTCGCCGGCTCGCCGTCTGCTTGGCGGTCAACGACATCTGCACGAGCGCGAGGACCTGGGCGCAGGCCGTGCCGCGCGCGACGGACTTCCCGGGCTCTCGCGTCAGTCGCGAGCCACTCTGGCCATCGTCCAGGACGGCGTGAACCGCTTCCACAAGCTCGCGCCGCCCGCCGAGAAGAAGGCCGACTTCGAGCACTACCTGCAGCTCGCCGACCAGCAGGTCGCCCTCGCCCGGCAGCTCCCGGCGGCCGCCGACGCCGAGGACGTCGCGCGGATCCAGCAGCTCGCGGGCCAGGGGCGAGCCCAGCAGACGCAGATCCGCCCGCTGTTCGCGCGCCTCGGCTTCACCGAGTGCGGTAAGTCCGGCTAGCCGGAACCACCAGCGGGCGCAGCGCCCGCGCGTCGCGAGCGACACCGTCGGCCGCCCTCAACTCGGACTCGCCGAACCGCCCCGTGGCCACCGCGAGGCAGCGCACCCCGTCCGCCCGCGCGCAGGCGATGTCACGCGGCGTGTCGCCGATGACCACCGTGTCCTCCCGCGGGTACGAGACTCCGTCGCGACCGGCGCGCCGCCGGGCGATGGCCGGGAGCCCGGCGCGAACCTCCCCGTCCGAGCCGAAGGCGCCCTGGCCGCGCGCGAAGAACCGGCCCAGGCCGGCGCGCGCGAGCTTCAGCCGCGCCACGGGCTCGAAGTTGCCGGTGAGCAGGGCGAGCCGAACGTCCGTGCGAGCGGCGAGCTCGGCCAGGAGATCGGCCATGCCGGGCGCCACCGCTGCCGAGAGGTCCTCCGGGCCGAGCTCGGCGTAGGCGCGGCACGTGGCCTCGCGGACGGCGACCCGGTCTGCGTCGATCCGCTCCGCGCTCACTCCGTGGGCGAGCAGGAGGGCGCGGGCGATCTCCCCGTCGGTGCGTCCCGACGGGTCGATCGTCCGGATCGCGCCCGCGTCGTGCACGCCGTGGACCTCGCCCAGCGCGGCGTGCAAGGCGTCGCGGTGGGCGTCGCTCGCGCGCAGCAGCAGCGTGCCGTCGATGTCGAAGAGCAGGAGCACGCCGCCCGGCGCGCCTTCAGCGCAGGTAGGAGGCGCCGGGCTCGAGCCGCCGGGCGAACGCGGCGATGTGCCGCGCGCAGTGCTCGACGTCGTCGAGCTGCACCATCTCCACCGGCGAGTGCATGTAGCGGAGGGGAACGGAGACGACGGCGGTCGGGATGCCCGAGCGCGTCAGGTGCACCGCGTCGGCGTCCGT
>JAABUZ0100001912.1_pt1 | contig 36847 bp, 26 predicted proteins | sample 5562091 | NCBI WGS metagenome assembly JAABUZ01 (sample SAMN12813069, study PRJNA571459) | rock metagenome | isolation source: Antarctica rocks | place: Antarctica: Victoria Land, Linnaeus Terrace sud | collected 2015-12-21 | reverse complement strand
GTAGACTCATTGCGATATTTCGCTTACCTTCCGAACTCTCGCAACGTAGCGATGGCTCAGGAAGGGGCGTCGTTGCTCATCACAATGAGCTTTGGCGATAAGTGCCCTTACGTGGAATGGCTGAATCCGCTCCTCGGCCACACCGTCGGCCACCGATCTATTTGATCGAAAAGCACCCCGTGTATCTTTCTCTGCTTCAGCCGTCCTTTGAAGCGATGGAGGCGGAGAGATTGAAGTCGTCAACTGAGAGCAAATTTCTGTACTGCGGCTCAGTAACGAAGGAGATTGTCGCAGTCGAACCCTGCCCACTGGCTTGACAACCGATAGCCAGATGGTTATTCTTCCGTCTATGCCGCTCATAGCAGATCACGTCTTCAAGGCCCTTGCCGATCCGACGCGCAGGGCAATCTTTGAAAGGCTGACACGTGATGGCGAGCAGACCGTTCATGCTTTAACCCGCCGCGCCGGGATCTCGCAGCCTGCCGTTTCCAAACATCTGGTCGTACTGAAGCGCGCGCGGCTTGTGGGCCACCGACATGAGGGTCGTGAAACCCATTACAGTGCTCGTCCACAGGCTCTGGCCCCGCTCGTCGACTGGATGGCCCTCTATGGCGCCTTCTGGCGTAACCGATTTGACCGCCTCGAAGCACTATTGGAAAGGATGGGCCCATGACGACTCCAAGTGCGGAGATTCGATCTCTCGTTATCGAGAAGGAGGTACCCTATACGCCAGCGAAGATATGGCGCGCACTTACCGAAAGCTCGTTGATCAGTGAGTGGCTGATGGGAAATAATTTCCAGCCAGTCCTCGGCCATAAGTTCAATTTCCGCGCCACGCCTACGCCGAATTGGAACGGGGTCATAGACTGTGAAGTCCTGGTGGTCGAACCGAATTTATGGCTCTCGTATAGCTGGAGTTCTTTGGGATTGAAGAGTGTCGTTGCCTGGACGTTGACGCGGACCAACGGCGGTACGCATGTCCGCATGGAGCAATCCGGTTTCCGGTCGGAAGAAGATGCCAACTATAGAGGTGCGAGCTACGGCTGGCAGAAGTTCATCGGCAGCCTGGAGCGTGTCGTTGGGAGCTTGGACTGACCATGAAAGCAACAACTATGAAAAAGAGCGCAATTTCCGAGGGCGAATCCCCTTCACGGCTGATCGACGCGAGGATCAAGGAACTGGACGACTGGAGGGGCAAGACGCTCTCCCATGTCCGCGCTCTCATCAAACAGGCTGACCCTGAGGTGGTCGAGGAGTGGAAGTGGAGAGGCGTTCCGGTTTGGTCTCACGATGGAATGATCTGCACCGGCGAGACGTACAAGAGCATCGTGAAGCTGACTTTCTCCAAGGGCGCTTCGCTCAAGGATCCTTCAGGACTATTCAACTCCAGCCTTGAAGGCAACGCTAGGCGCGCTATTGATTTCCATGAGGGTGATGACATAGATGAGGAGGTCTTCAAGACGCTCATACGCGCCGCTGCAGCCCTGAACAGGTCATTGGCCCGATAGTCGAATCCGGCGGCTCATGAGTTGGCGCGGCTGTGAGTCGCTCCCGTGCGGCCGCGGGGGTCGACCTGGATGAGTACGAGGGCATTCTGGCTGAGGCTGAGGTGGAGAACCCCATTGTGGAGAGCGGTACGCTCAGGCGGTGGAAGGGCGGTTTCGCGGTTGAGTTGCTCCGCCTGGGCCGGGCTCGGATTGCGCGGCTTGCCCATCGCTGCCCAACGCGCCAAGACGTTGCCATGCTCCCGGTCCACGCGCTGCAATGTCACCGCCGCGCCAGGGGCTATGCCGAGTACGTGCAGATCCATCTCGTGATCGCTGCCTTGTTGATCCGGGTCGACGAGGTTCCACGCGGCAATCGCAAGGCTGCCATTCGGCAAACGCGTGACGATCACGTTCTTCGATGCATTGGCAAGGCGTTGGTCGCCAAGTGCGTGCAGCAGACCATAGGCGTAGTAGCTCGGTTTGTTAATGCCGTCAAAGGCGCGCAGGCCGAAGTCGCCGCGGAAGGGACCAGTGGTTGGGCCGCCCTCCTCGAAGACGTCCGAGAACGTCCAGAACGAGAGGATGTCGACATTTCCGTCGCACTCGCGTACGGTGTTCGCCAGAGCGGGACCGACATAGATCGTGTCGCGTGATTGCATCAGGCCGGGGACGTTCCACTCCGTCCAGAAGAGCGGCATGTGCGGCGTTGAGGAGCGATCGATCTCACCGCGAACCTTGGCGACCGCTCGGCCGACGCGGTCATCGACCTTGATGTCCTCGTGCGTACCGAACATATTCTCGACCGTGTCGTCACCGTAGCCGTGGGTTGAAACGAAGTCGACGGGCACGTGGTTCTCCGCCGTGTGTTGCAGGAACTCTGGCACCCATTGCGCCGCAGCTGTAGCCGGCCCCCCGACTCGCAGGCGCGGACTGACCGCCTTCAGAGTGCGTGCCGTGTGATCGTAGAGTTCAAAGTAAGACTCCAGCCGCGGGATGCCGTTCCAGAAGTCGATGTTCGGTTCGTTCCACACCTCGAAGTACCACTGCGAGACCTCATCGATGCCGTAGCGATCGACCAGGTGCTGGGCTAAGTGCTGCATCAGGCCGTCCCAGCGTTCCATGCTCTTGGGCGGGGAGACATTTTGCTTGTACCAGAAAGGGTGAAGCGCATCGGGGTTGAAGGCCAGCTTCTTTGGCATAAAGCTAATCTCGACCATGGGTCGCACGCCGTTTCTCAGCAGGCCATCGTAGATGGAATCCACGTAAGCGAAGTTGTAGAAGGGACTGCCATGCTCGTCCTCGTTATAGACACCAACCTCGTCGTGGAGAATCGCATGAAAGCGCACATAGCGGAAGTTCGCCACCTTCTTCACCGCCCGCAGGTCGTCACGATAGGCCTCGCGCAGGGTGAGGATGGCACGCCCAGAGCCGAACATCTCCTCCCAGAAGTGCGGAAATGGCGTGGTTGTCGCACGTGCATTGACGGTAACGAGCTCACTGCCGGCCTGTGACTCCTGCGCGAAGCAGGTCCAGGCACTGCATACGAGGCTGAAACCAAGAAGCAGCGATCTCCATCGAGCGCGGGTCATACTCCACTCCATACGGGTGTCAAATCAGGAAAAAGGAAGAGGGTGCGCCGTTGAGGAGCACCCCCTGTTGAACAGGCCGTTCTTTATGGCGGTTAGAAGCTGAAGCGTGCCTGCAGGTTTACGGTGCGGCCAGCAAGGGCTCTAGAGGCTTGGCCGAAGGTAGCTTGCTGGAAGTTGGCTGTGATGCTGCCGGAATCGAGGTTGATATTGTTGAATAGGTTGAAGGCGTCTGCCCGGAGCTCGAGCGACGCGTGCTCGCCGATATAGCGGCCCGGATGGAAGCCGAAGGCTTTGGTGACGGTGGCATCGACGTCTTGGTAGCCGGGGCCGTCGAAGGAGTTGCGGGATACGCCGGGGAGCTGCGGGAGCGCTGTGGCGAAGCCGGTCGTTGCGGAGGCAACCGGAGCGAGCGGGATTTGGAAGTAGGTCTGGTTGGGCCCGGCGTTAGGGAAGTTGGTGTTGGTCCGGCCATTTTCGTAGGCATTGTTGCTGCGGTTCTTGCCGCCACCGCCGTTATAAGCCGCGGGACGAAGGGTGGAGTAGCCGCTCGCCGCATAGTAGAGACTTCCGCCGGGGACACTGTAGTTGGCGGTGAAAGGGAAGCCGCTGTGAAGGTTGTAGATGCCCGAGACCGTCCAGCCATTGAGGGTCTGACCCACGAGCTGGTTGCCGTGCCAGAGGTGTGGCTGCCAAAGGCCGTAAATCTTGAAGGCCTTGCCGACGTTGAAGTCGGAGCGTCCGTAGGCGAGATCGGGGCGGTAGGGGTAGGGATCGCGATAGTAAGGGAAAGAGCCCGTATCCATGGACTTGGCGTACTGAAACTCGGCGTCAAACTGGAGGTCATGGGACATCTGGTGTTTGAGGCCTACGAGGAGGGCGTTGTTGTTGGCGTTTCCGGTGTTGCCGAAGAGCTCTACATTGGTGAGCAGGGCATTCTGGGGCAAGCCCTGAGCAAACGCATTGACATAGGTCAGTGAATCGACCGTGAGGTGGCGCGTGACCGAACCCTGGTAGCCGACCGAGGCTACGAGTTGATGACCGAGGTCGATCTGGGTGTCGAGCGAAAAGTTCTGGGTATAGATGGTCGGTTGATTGCCCTGGTAGGCGACCGCCTGTCCTCCACCAAGAACGGGCAGGTTTGCAGTGTTATATGTGGTTGTGGCATTAGGGTTAGCGGTGTAGCCATAGAGCGAGGTAGGGCTGCTCGCGGTGCTGTAGCGGATGCGTGGATCGGCAGCGGTGGGTGTAGAGGAACTGAAGCCGGCATTGAAGATGAATGGTGGATTGTTGGCGCCGTTGCCCAGGATGGCGATCTCAGTCTGATTGAAGTTCAGCCCATACCCCCCACGGACGACCATGCGATTGTTGAGTGCGGCCGGGGCGTAGCTGAAGCCGAACTGCGGGCCGAAGTTGCCGTGTTGCGGGTTGGTAAGGTTGCCGCCGCGACGGATGGAGATGCCGCTATAGGTGGACGCGCCGGTGCCGAACTGGACGACGGCGAGGTTGTTCTGTTTGGAGAAGAGGGCGCCGAAGTAGGAGTAGCGGAGGCCCAAGTTGAGGGTGAGGTTGGGAAGCGCCTTCCAGGAGTCCTGGATGAAGCCACCCCAGATATTTTGGCGATCATCCTGACGGTTGACGGAGGGTATGCCAGTAGCGGAGTCGAAGGTGCCGGACTCGCTGCGGGGGGCGTCATTGAGGAAGTTCCATATGTTGTAGAAGTTATAGCCCGGCCGAGCGGAGTAGACGGGATTATTAAGGTAGTAGATGCGGTCGAGCTCGCCACCGAACTTGATTGTGTGATTGCCGAGGACCTTGGTAGCCACATCTTTGTAGGTATAGGAATGCTGGTTGAGATTCGTGGGACCGGGGGCGCCGAAGAAATTGAGCTGGCTGCCACCGGTGAGATTGCCGAAGCCATCCACCTGCGACTGCGGCAGCCCAAACGGCGCCTGCGGGTTGCTGGTGACCTCATTCCAGCGGTAGCCGGCGTCGTTGGCGCGGGCCTCGTTCAAGAGGGAAGGGGAGAAGGTGTGATTCCAAATGCCGGAGTAGGCATCGTTGATCTGGTTATGGTTCCAAAGATTTTGGGACCGGATGGTGCCCTGGTAGTTGACTCTGCTGAGCGGTACCCAGTAGATGGCAAAGGCGATGTGGTCCTTGCTGCCGACGTTGGCATCGAGACGGCCATTATATTGGGAGGCGCTTTGGGCGGTGGGGTTGGAGGTCTGGTAGAGCGCGATGTCAGGAGTGTTGGAAAGACCGCCGCCTACACCTGGGTTTGTGGGGCTCCGGAAGGTGGGGTCCTGGGTGCCACGGGGGGTGGTCAGGGGTGAGCCAATGTTGAGGCCCTGGCCGGGAATGGCGTGGCAGTTGGTGCCCTCAACGAGTCCAGCAGCGCTGCACGTCTGGTCGATAAGAGCGCTTGAGGCCACAGCCTCTCCGGGAAAGCTGAGATAGGTCGCCGCGACCGAGCCGGCCGGCGCGAGAGCCCGGAACTGTGGTGTTTCGTACCAACCGGTGCCAGTGACAGCGGAGTTGTCGCGCTGGGTCTCGTAGGCGAAAAAGGCGAAAATCTTGTCCTTCCAGATGGGCCCGCCAATGGAGCCGCCGATCTGGTTGGCGCGCTCGTTGTCGCGGAGGAGGCCGCGCTGCGCAGGGGTTCCGGTGCTGAACGTGTTGGCGCCGTTGTAGCGCTGGTAGGCATTGAGACCCGGGCGGTAGGCGCGGAAGAAAGCGCTGCCGTGGAAGTCGTTGGTGCCGGTCTTGGAGGTGAGCTGGACCTGGGCACCGGAGAAACGGCCATTTTCAGCGTCGTAGCCATTGGCTACGACCTTAACGTTGCCAATGGAGTCCTCGGTGGGGGTGATGACGGAGGCGCCACCCCACACGGCGGAGGTGGTGCTGATGCCATCGATGGAGATGCCGTTGGAGTCATTACGGCCACCATTGGCGTTAGCCTGCGGAGCATTTTCGGTCTGGAAGATGCCGGTTCCGCTGCCGCCGGGGCCGACCGTACCGGGAAGATTGCGGGCGCTGCCGCCGGCGCCGCGCCCGCCATCGCCAAAGACGCCGGGAGCGAGCTGGACAAGGGAAAGGACGTCGCGGCCGGAAGAGGGGAGGTGCTGGATCTGGTCGGAGGTGATGTTGCCGTTGATAGAGGCGGTCTCGGTGTCTAGCGCGGGGAGGGTGTCGGCGGAGACGTTGACGCTGGCGGTTGCCTCACCAAGGGCGAGCTGGACGTTGACGGCATTGGGCTGATCGGGGTTGATTGTCAGGGCATCAATGACCTGCTGCTTGAAGCCGGGTGCGGTTGCGGTGAGCTTGAAGTGATCGGGCGGGAGGGCGTTGAAGTTGTAAACGCCGCTGGCATTGGATGTGGCGGTGAGAGTTCGATTGGTTTCGAGATCGGTGAGCGTAAGGTTGGCGCCCGAGATGACGGAGCCATCAGGATCGCTGACGGTACCCTGGATCGACGCACGGAACTGGGCATGCGCGGCGGTCGTGCATAGGGCCGCTATGGCGATCGCGGAGCAGCGCAACATCTGCTTCGACCAGGGTGTAAGAGCTATTCCCAGACGGGAGTGGAACATGGTGCCTCCTAAGTTGAAACGACTGCTGTAATGCACGACCTGCGCCCTTTGTGCTGGCGGGTTGACGCATGTTTAGGCAAACGATTGATCCGTTTCGGAAGATGCTCCTCTGGAGCAGGCTTTGTCAAGCGTGCTCCAGAGGCTAAGAGCTTGAACGTGCCAAAGTTGTTATCCTCCTGGACCACGGGAAAGCTCTGGTTTGCCGGTCGAGCAGATCAGGGAAGAGGACCGGAAGCTCACAGGTAGGCTCCTCCATCTTATTGCCTCGGTTGTTGCTCTGGCATCCATCCGCAAGTGCAGGTCTGTCAATCCGGCTTACAGAAGCCGCGTTGGAGCGGGCATCTGAACAGGGGAGGATGTAGCATAGCTTTATGTGGCTTCGGCAGACCATCGCGACGTTGTTGGCTGTGATGCTGCTGTCCCTTTCGTGCGCGGCGTCTGTTTGCGAGGTGAGCTGCAACCAGATGACAGCCGGGTCGACCTGTCACAGCGGATCTCACCCGGTACATCCAGAGCGCATGTCCTCTTCGGTTGCCGCTATGCAGCATCAGGGGATGGCGCAGCCCGGCAGTTTGCATGAGGAGAGTGAAGCTCGGGTCTCTCCGGTCCACGCGTGCGTTCATCATGTCTGCGCCGAGCAGCCGGTGCTTCTGAAAAACGAGAATGCAGCGACAGCTCACCTTCATCTAGGTCGCGAGGCGATTCTTTCTCCCGCACGTACCGGTTTATCCACTGCTCCGAGCAAAGGGAGTTTGGTCTCACCGGCACGACCTCTCCGAACATCCTCCCCCATCGCACTTCATACGATTCTTCGCGTATAGACTCGCCCCTCCAGCATAGCGAACCGTAGTTTTTTTCAAGCCGCCGGCCGGAGTGTGCCGCTTTTGTCTTTTCCCTTTGGCCCTCTGCAGCGGGCCTTAGTGGCGGCACACCATGTTCAGCGGCGCAAGATTTCGCTGTTCACCTGTGTTTACGGAGTTCTTTCATCATGGCGAATCGCCGATCCTTTCTTCAAAGTGCCCTGGGCTTCAGTGCGGGGCTGTTTGCCACGGAAAAGCTCGTTGCATCCTCTCCGCAGACTTCCGCGCAAGGTCTCAAGGAGAGCCGCCGCGGTAAAGCAGGGCCTGCCTTCAACACCCCCGTGGTTACGACGGATATCGGGGACCTGCCCTACATCATGGATGGTGACGTGAAGGTGTTTCACCTGATTGCGCAGGTGCTCCAGCAGCAGGTCGCCCCGGACAAAAGGATCGCTGTATGGGGTTATAACGGGTCCGCGCCGGGACCGACGATCCAAGTCACGCAAGGGGACCGGGTCCGCGTGATTTTTGAGAATCAGCTGCCCGAGCCGACCTCGATTCATTGGCACGGCTTCGAGGATCAGATCCAGTACGACGGCCAGCCGGGGATCAGCCAACCTCCGGTCAAGCCCGGCGGTCGTTTTGTCTACGAGTTCACCATTCACCAGGAGGGCACGTACTTCTACCACTCTCATATGGCCATGCAGGAGATGGCCGGGATGCTGGGGACGTTCATCATGCATCCCAAAGAGCCCTACAGTCCGCATTGCGAGAAGGATTTCGCGATCAACCTACAGGAGTACGCCGTCCTGGCGAGCAACACGGTGCCGAACACGATGAATATGGAGTTCAACTGGCTTCTGCTGAATGGCAAAGCCGGCCCTGCGACGACGCCGCTGATCGTTCGCTTGGGAGACCGGGTGCGGGTTCGTTTTGTGAATCTGGGGATGGATCACCATCCGATGCACCTCCACGGCCATACCTTTCAGGTGACCTCTACCGAGGGCGGCCGTATTCCAGAGACTGCCTGGTGGCCAGGTAATACGGTGCTTGTCGGGGTCGCGCAGAGCAGAAACATCGAGTTCGTCGCGAACAACCCCGGCGACTGGATGCTGCACTGCCACCTACCCCACCACATGATGAATCAGATGTCCTCAAACGTCGGCAAGATGACGCGGAGGAGCGGCATGGGCATGCCGTCGGGTGTCGACATGAACACCGGGATGGGGATGCTTCAGGGCACGCCCGGCGCACCCATGGGAGACGACTATGGGACCAGCCTCGGACGCGGGATGGGATTCAGCAGCACCGCCGATATGGCGACGACCAACGGACCTCTTTCAGAGGTCAAGAACCAGGCAGCGATGGAGAACATGAAGCAACCTGTCGGCAGTGGCATGGGCCCCATGCAGATGGGCGGCATGGAAACCAATGTCGCGCCCAACGCGAACAGCGTCCCGAACTTCCCACAGGACGCCTACATGGAAGGGCCCATGATGAGCATGGACAAGATGGTGGAACGGCCGGAGAACTTTGGCCTCAACGCCGGATGGAGCCAGTTCATGCAGGGCATGATGACCTTTATCCGCGTTCTGCCGCCGGAAAAGTACGACCAGGTGATCGCCCGTATGCGGCAGGCAAATCGGCCAAATGATCCTTATGCCTCCATGCTGTCGAACAGCAATCGCGGCTAGACCCAGCCGGACCAGGAGAATTCCCTTGAAGACACCACTAGTGGCCGCGACAATTGTGTTCGCCGCCACCGCTCTCGCCGCCACCTCGGTGGCTCAGAATCACTCGATGCCCGGGATGGACATGCCCGCAGGACCAACACCGAAGACTGCGCCGGCGCACCGTCACCCTGCTCCAGAGAAGAAATCGACTTCGCCGGCCCAGAAAACTTCGCCGACTCAGAAGGGGGATCAGTCCATGCCCGAGATGGACATGAGTCAGCATGAAGGGCAGTCTGGCCAGCCGCCGAAGGGTACGGGTAGACAGAATATGCAGGGTATGCACATGGACTCGCCCATGTCGCAGGCCCCGCAGAACGGCTCTGTCACTCACGACACGATAAATCTGCAGGAGCCGGAGAACCCCTCGCACAATACCGGCAGCAACCTCCCAGCGCCGGACCTGCTCAAGGAGGTTGCCCCGCGGCAGCCCATAGCCTTGCTGGAGTTTCTCAAGGCAGCGGACGAGACGAACCCGACGCTCGCACAGGCCAATGCGTTTGTACACCGATCGGCGGCGCAGGCCCGACAGGCTGGTCTCTATCCGAATCCAAGCGCCGGCTACCAGGGCGAGCAGATACGCGGCGGAAGCTACGGTGGAGGCGAGCAGGGGGCTTACGTTCAGCAGACCATCGTTCTAGGCGGCAAGCTGGGCTTGCGAAAGGACATTTACAACCGGCAGAAGCAATCGGACCAGATCGGTGTGGAAGAGCAGACCTATCGGGTCCACAATGACGTGACCGAGGCGTTCTACACGGCGCTCACATCGCAAGCTACCGTCATCGTTCGACAGCGGCTGGTCGGCGTCGCTCTGGATGCAGTCGAGACCGCTCACCAGTTAGCGAATGTTGGGCAGGCCGATTCTCCGGACATCCTGCAAGCTGAGGTCGAAGCCGAGCAGGCGAAGATTGACTTCCTCACCGCGCAACGCCAGTTCCTTCAAAACTTCCGCACGCTGGCGGCGCTCTCTGGTAGACAGGATCTCGCGGTCAGCCCTCTTGCAGGCTCGATCGAGGATCTGCCGGAGCTTGATACGGAGCAGCTGGTCGGGTCCATCGTCCGCTCAAGTCCAACCGTGAAGCGCAGGCAGGAGGAGGTTGCAGTCGGTGAGGCTCGTCTGCGGGAGGCCCGACGTGAACCCGTCCCCGACCTCACTCTCCGGGCGGGTGAGCAGTACAACTTCGAGCACGTGATCGACACCCCGTCCAGAGCGGCGGGGCCGCAAACTTTCGCTCAGGCCGGCATCACCATTCCTCTATGGAACCGCAACCAGGGCAACGTCGACGCTGCTCAGGCGGAGATCGAGCGCGCCATGCAGGATGTTGTCCGCACGCAGCTATCTCTCAGACAAACGGCCGAGCCGCTCGCTCAGTCTTATCTTTCCTCACGCTTCACCGCGGACCGTTACCGCACGGAGCTCATTCCCAGAGCGCAACGGGCCTATCAGCTCTACCTCACCAAGTACCAAAGCATGGCGATGGCCTACCCTCAGGTTCTCGTCTCCCAGAGGACGCTCTTTGAACTGCAGATTGGCTATCTCACCGCGCTGCACGATGTTTGGACCAACGTCATTGCGCTTCAGAACTACACGTTGACGGGTGGGCTTGACGCACCCATGTCTACCGGCAGCTCTTCCACGTCGATTAACCTTCCGAACTCCTCCGCTGGCTCGCCAGAGTAGGAGGCTTTGGTGACAAGGTCATCGGCCTCTCATGGAAACCGTACTCGACCCGGAACCGGGGATAGGCAGCATGACAATAGATTCGCAAACCGAAACACAGAAGCACGCAGTGCTGGGACGGATCACGGCCCAGCATGCAAAATTTCTGAACTTCCTCACTTCCCGTGTGGACGCCCTCACGGCTGAAGACATCCTGCAAGCGGCTTATGTGAAAGCGATCGAACATGGCGGAGAGATTCAAGAAGACGAAAGCACCGTGGCATGGTTCTATCGCATTCTCCGCAACGCGATTACGGACAGCTACAGGAGAGAATCAGCGCGCACCAGAGCGCAGGAAGGCTTCGCCGCTGAGGCCCCGTTGAGCTACGAGCAGGAGCTTGAAGAGACGGTTTGTGTCTGCATCGGCGACGTGATTCAGGAGCTCAAGAGCGAGTACCGCAACGCAATTGAGCAGGTCGATCTCGGCGGGATGACCGTTCAAGCCTTCGCACAATCGCAGGGAACATCGGCCAACAACGCTTCCGTGCGGTTACACCGAGCACGCAAAGATCTGGCCAGGAAGCTCCTTTCCGTCTGCGGGATATGTGCGGAGCACAAATGCCTCGATTGCACGTGTCGCCGAAGCCAACTGTAAGGCTGTGCAGGGCTGTGCGTCAGCAGCAATAGAACAAACAAGGAGAAGACTATGTGCTGTGGTGATAAGCCCGAGGACGCCGAAGACAAGGTAAGGGACCCGGTGTGCGGAATGACCGTCGATCCGGCGAAGGCGGCAGGCTCAAGCGAATACCGAGGCGGGACGTATTTTTTCTGCTCTGCGGGATGCAAGCGCAGGTTTGAAAGCAAGCCTGATCAGTACCTCATGCCTTCTAATCCGGTCCCTACAGCTCCGCACGAGGCGACTCAGCCAACGATCGATCCCGTTTGCGGGAGGAAGGTCGATCCCGCGAAAGCCGTAACAGCAGAACATCAGGGCACGAAGTATTTCTTCTGCAGCCAGGGATGCGCCGCAAAGTTCCGGGCCGAGCCCGGCAATTACCTGAAGCCCAAACCGGCCGCAGCTCCTCCGCCGCCGTCGGCGGAGCAACAGATCGAGTACGTCTGCCCGATGCATCCAGAGGTACACCAGATGGGCCCGGGAAGCTGCCCGAAGTGCGGCATGGCGCTTGAACCGGCCACGGTTGCGTCTCCGGCAACGCACACTGAGTACACCTGTCCTATGCATCCGCAGATCGTTCGGTCCGAGCCGGGCAGCTGCCCGATCTGCGGCATGGCGCTTGAGCCTCGAGAGATTACGATCAACGAGGTTAATCCCGAGCTGGTCGATATGTCGCGGCGCCTCTGGATCAGCACAGCGCTAGCTCTCCCATTGCTGGCGCTCATGGTCTCCGAGCTGCTGCCTGCCATGCCCCTGCAACACCTGTTCTCCGCCCGAGTGTGGGCGTGGATCGAGTTCGCGCTGGCGACTCCGGTTGTCGTGTGGTGCGGTTGGCCGTTCTTTGTGCGCGGTTGGCAGTCCGTGATCAACCGCAGCCTCAACATGTTCACGCTGATCGCTCTTGGAACCGGAGCCGCCTACCTTTACAGCGTCCTCGCCACCTTGGCGCCTCAGCTCTTCCCATCGTCTTTTCAGGGCGAGAGAGGAGAGATCGCCCTGTACTTCGAGCCGGCAGTCGTCATCATCGCTCTAGTTTTACTAGGTCAGGTGATGGAACTGCGCGCGCGAAGTGCGACGGGAGGTGCGATCCGTGCGCTTTTAGGGCTTGCTCCAAAGACGGCTAGGCTGCTCGATGAACAGGGGGGCGAGGCGGACGTGCCGCTCGCGCAGGTGCAGGCGGGCGACCGGCTTCGCGTCAGGCCCGGGGAGAAGATCCCGGTCGATGGGATCGTGCTTGAAGGCCACAGCTCTGTCGACGAGTCGATGGTCAGTGGTGAGCCCATGCCCGTCGAGAAGGTTGCAGGAGCGAAGGTCACAGGGGGAACCGTCAATGAAACCGGAGGCTTCGTGATGCGGGCGGAGCGCGTCGGAGCCGACACCTTGCTTTCGCAGATTGTTAACATGGTGAGTCAGGCACAGCGGTCTCGGGCACCCATTCAACGGCTTGCAGACCGTGTGTCCTCCTTCTTCGTCCCGATCGTCATCGGGGCTGCCGTCATCACATTTCTAGTCTGGTATCTTGTCGGTCCTCAGCCGCGCTTCGCACACGCCCTCGTGAATGCTGTCGCGGTTCTTATTGTGGCCTGTCCATGCGCTCTCGGACTCGCGACACCCATGGCAATCATGGTCGGCACGGGGCGTGGAGCGGGAGCGGGTATCCTGGTTCGCAACGCCGAAGCTCTGGAGACCTTCGGCAAGGTCAACACGCTTATCGTCGATAAGACGGGTACCTTGACCGAAGGCAGGCCCACCTTGCAATCAGTCCTCCCACAGCCCGGCATCAACGAGGTTGAACTCCTGCAGTTGGTAGCCAGCGTGGAACGTTCGAGCGAGCATCCACTCGCAGCCGCGATCGTAAAAGGAGCGGAAGCAAAGAGAATTCCCCTGAATGATGTACAGGGATTCAGCTCCATAACCGGCAAAGGCTTAAAGGGAACCGTGTCGGGGAGGCAGATCGCGATCGGGAACGCGGAACTGCTTCGAGAAATAGGCGTGGATCCCGCCCTCCTGCTCGGGCAAGCCGAGGCGTTGAGAAAAGAGGGCGAGACGGTGATGCTGATCGCGGTGGACGGGCGGGCGGCGGGTCTCGTCAGCGTCTCCGATCCCATCAAAGAATCGACTCCGGAGGCCATACGGGAGCTGAAGGTAGCCGGCCTCCAGATAATCATGGTGACAGGGGACAACGCAACGACAGCTCGTGCCGTGGCGGATAAGCTCGGCATCGAGTTTGTGGCCGACGTGCTTCCAGAGAAGAAGGCCGAGGTGATCAAAGCGCATCAGCAACAAGGCTCGATTGTTGCCATGGCCGGCGACGGGATCAACGACGCGCCCGCGCTGGCCCAGGCCAATGTCGGTATCGCCATGGGAACTGGCACAGACGTGGCCATGGCGGCCGGGGGTTTGACGCTCTTGACCGGCGATCTGCGCGGCCTGTTGCGAGCTCGCCGTCTCAGCCAGTTCACGATGAAGAACATCCGGCAGAATCTCTTTTTTGCGTTTCTCTACAACGCGGTCGGTGTTCCGCTTGCCGCAGGAGTCCTCTTTCCCGTCTTCGGCTTGCTGCTGAATCCGATGATCGCCGCAGCTGCGATGAGCTTCAGCTCCGTTTCCGTCATCGCCAACTCCCTCAGACTTCGCAACGTGAAGCTATGACGAGCGAGGATTGCGCGCGGCCCCTGGATCTAACAAGTTATCGGATCTAAACAGACTGGATCTGAAAACGAGCGGATCTGAACGACCTATCTGAACAGATCGATCCAGCCCGCACCCAGACGTGTTCCTTTAGGATTTTCTGACAAGCAATTGCATCACGATGGCACCGCCGAGAGAGAGGAGTAGAGCAACGGGCATGGCAATTGCACCCACCTTGAGGAAGTGCCAGAAGCTGACGTCGAGCCTCTCCTTGCGAAGGGCAAGCAACCAGAGGATCGTCGCAAGCGAACCCGTGATCGACAGGTTAGGTCCGAGATCGACACCGATCAGAACAGCATGAGCGATTAAGCCTTTCACGTGTGCGGCTTGAAGGGTGCCCCCGACTATCAGCCCGAGCGGAAGATTGTTGACCAGGTTATTGCCGACACCGACGACGAAGCCCACGACCAGAGCTGCGGCAGGTGCGGTGAGCTTCTGCGCCCAGGCAAGCCAGGTCAGCGTCAGGTGCAAGGCGCCGATGCTCTCGACAGCATCGACCATGATGAAGAGGCCTGCCACGAGCACCAGCGTTCCCCAGCTGATCTCCCTGGTCAGCTTGAGCGGATTGGTCTTCGCTTTGGTCGAGACCAACGCCGTAATGACGAGGGCGGCGAGACAGGCAGGCAGGCCCAGGTCTTTCTTCAAAGTAGAAGCGGCAAGCAGCGCCGCTACCATCAGACCCAGTCCTGCCAGCACCAGCTTCCCCTCACTCTGAAGCGGTTTCGCTTCCACATCCACCTCTATCGAAGCGCGCAGATCTTTGCTGAAGACGAAGCGCATGACAATGTACGTCGAAACGATGGAGAGGAGAGAGGGCACACCGAAAGCCAGCAGCCACTCACCCAGCGACGGCATGCCCGTGTGGAAGACAACCAGGTTTGCGGGATTCGAGATCGGCAGCACGAAGGATGCAGCGTTCGCGATCAGAGCACAGATAAACAGGTATGGAAGCGGCTCAACCTTAGCCTTCCGAACCGCGGTGAGAATCGCCGGTGTCAGCACAACCGCAGTTGCGTCATTTGACATAAAGATCGTGACGACCGTTCCTATTCCATAGATGAGTGTGAAGAGCCGCGCGCACGAGCCGTCCGCGCCTTTTACCGCGACCGCTGAGAGCCAATCGAAGACGCCATGCTCTCTAGCAAGCTCTGACAGCAGCATCATCCCAATCAGGAAGAGATAGACGTCTGTACCTTCGGCAACCGCTTTGCCGGCCATTTGAATTGGGATCAGGCGCAAAGCAACCAGCAGCATAGCTCCGCCGCTGATCCAATAAACCTCCGGGATGTTTCGTGGACGAATCAGCATCAGCATAATGCTGAGCGCGACAATCGACGGAAGAAGAATGTGGGCGATCGCAGTTGAAATCATCTCTCCCACTTTTTTGGTCCGAACTCAGTTTCGGGAACGCCATGCTTCGGCTCAGACGTACGCTGCGGTAACCCGCTTGGGCCGAGCAAGCTTTTATGGGCCTGGACGAGCGGAGATTTCGCGGCCTCCAGCTCGGCTTTCTCGTACATGGTCTCGTCCACGGCAGTCTGCCACTATGATGTGAGCAGGTCGCGCAAGGGTGTCCGATGCCACAGACCGCTGCCAAACTCGATTGGCCAGAGATGGCGAGGACCGGGTGTTTTCTATGGCGAATGGACCGCAAACTCGGAGCAGAGAGACTGCACTCGGATCAGGACCTTGTCCGCCTGGTTGAGAATCACCTGGCCCCTGAGTTCGAAGGTATTACCTCTGGTGTTTCATTAGTCCCTCGGCACCTTAAGGAGAAATTGGCTGCCAATGAAGCCGGTTCTCCGTCACATTGCCAACTTGTGGACTCTGCAGCAGCATCCCTCGCGTAAAGACGAATGGAGTCTTTATCGGAAGCTTGAGGCCATAAAGGCCGCAGGATTCGACGGTGTCTGCTGGGCGGGTAGCCCCGAACTGCAGAAGGATGCCGAACGGCTGGGCCTGATCTTTGTGGGCGGCATGGCCTCAGGGAAGGAGGCGGAGATCCCGAGCCTGCTCGAAGAACTGAAGAGATTCGGAGCGCGCCACGTTAACGTTCAGCTCGCGGGGGATGATGTCTTTACGCCGCAGGCGCTCGAACTCACGCTTCGCCTTATGGCAGAAGCGAAGCGTATTGGCCTGGAGCCTGCCGTCGAGTCACATCGCGGCACATGTACGGAGACTCCCGAGAAGACCTACGCTCTCGCGGACGCGTACTTCGAGGCGACCGGCGAGCTGCTTCCGATTTCGTGGGATCTCTCTCATTTTGCGGTAGTGAAGCACCTGGTGCCCGCCAAGTTTGCAGAGCGGCTTCTTGTCCGTCCGGATCTGATCCAGCGGGCGCAGCAGTTTCACTTCCGTCCCTTCAACGGTCATCATGCCCAAGTGCAGATCACGGATGCCAGCGGCAACCTGACACCCGAGGTGGAAGAATGGCTGCCCTTTGCAGAAGCGATATTCACATGTTGGCTCGAAAGCAACCGCAAGTTGGGGCGGGAGATCTTTGTCGGCCCCGAGCTTGGCCCGATCGAAGGCGGATACGCTCTTTCAACCTTTCCGAATAGTTGGGAGGAAGCGAAGGTGCTGCGCGTCGAAATGGACCGGCTCTGGAATCGTCTGGTCGCCTGAAGTTCCGCGCCAGTTCTAGCTCGCCTGCTGCCGCGAGTACTTTCCGGGAGCACAGCCGATGACACGCTTAAATACGCGGTGAAACTGCGGATAGCTGCCGAATCCAGCCTCGAGCGCCGCATCCAGAATGGTCTGCCGCTCGCCGGTGCCGTAGATGTCGAGGAAACGAGAGACCCGCTGGCGGTTCCGGAAGTCCACCATTGCCAAGCCTGTCTGTTCCTTGAACAAGCGGCTGAGCCGCGGAGCGCTCAACCCTGCCCGATGCGCCAATTCGTTCAGCCCGAACTCTGTCGACTCTTCCCGTATCAGACGTGCGGCTCTTTCTACGGCGGGGTGCACATCGCGCACAGGAAGATCCGTCGAGCATTCGAAGCACTGCCAGGCCTTCAGCAAGGCATAGCTCAGTCCTGCATTGAGGAGGCCCGGGCGATCTGCCGTCTCCGAAAGCTCCCGAAGCAGACCTTCGATGCGTCCGAGTTCGTTCTGCGCGAGGCGCCGGCAACACTCGCCCGATCGGTCCGCTTGCAGCAACACACGTGTCTTTGAGTCTGTGACGATGCGCTGGATGGCCTTGCGCTTGAACACCGCAACCCACATCTCGAAGGTGGCTGTCTGCTCGATGAGGACGTGTTCCTGGGCTGGGAAGAGCCAGAGCAGATCGCCACGCCGGATCTGATATTTGCGGTTGGCAAGCAGGTAGGTCCCGCAGCCGCGGGTTACGAGATTCAGTTCCAGCTCCGCATGGTGATGCCTCATGTTCCTGCGGCCGAGGTTCTGATAATGCCACACCTTGCCATTCAGCTCAGCCGGTAGGTGGAGATGTTCACGCATGGCGACAAAAAACGATAACAAGTTGTGGGTGAAATGAGAAGCGTCCCGCTACTCCAACTCGTAGAGTTCCGGCATGGCCATCATCTCCGAACAGCAACGCGAACTCTACCGCAACGAAGGCTACATGGTTCTGCCGGGCGTGATCCCCCCGGATATGCTGAGCATGCTGCGAGAGGATTGCTCCTATTATCTCGGATATTTCGACTCTATTATGGACGCGAAGGGAGCGCAGACCGAGAATCTGAGCCATCGGGGCAAACGGTATTTCATCAATAACCGTTATCGGTTGAGCGGCCGGCTCTGGCAGTTCATCTTCAGTGACCTGATGGCTGAAGTAGCGAAGGCTACCATAGGCCTGGACGCGTACCTCTTCCACGAGCAGTGGGTAGTGAAGGGCGCAGAGCAGGGGATGAAGTTCGCCTGGCATCAGGACAGCGGCTATGTGAAGTGGTATGACCCCAGCACCAATCACAAGCCCTACGTCACGTGCTGGTGCACCCTCGACGACGTCAGCGAGGAGAACGGCACGGTCTACCTCCTGCCGCACTCGAGAGCCGGCGCGCGTGGTCAGGTAATCGATCACTTCAAGGAAGAGGGAACGAACGATCTCATCGGCTACACCGGAAGCGATCCGGGCGATCCTGTGATCGTGCCTGCAGGAAGTATCGTCGCGTTTGACAGCTACGTCTTCCATCGGAGCGGACCCAACAAGACAGAATGCGGCGAATCTATCTCCCGCAGTACAGTGCGGCCCCGATTAGCCGTCCTGACGGCAAACCCTGGGCGATCGCGACCCCGTTCCTGAAGGACGGAAAGAACATCTACGACCACGCGAGCGATACCGCAGAGCAGTACGGTCCATTTCCGGATAAGAAGAAGGACGCAGCTTAGGCTTCACAGAGGTGGATCCGGGAAAATCGGGTCCCCCTGATGCCGCAGCCACTGGCTCGCTGGTTCACACTTTAGGCTTAGTCGCACCCAGGGAGCCCTGGTTAGGGAACAGCCATCACGCTGAATCACGATTGGAGCGAGGCTCTTTCCAGCCGCGATTATGAAGATTGATTTACTTACGAAGCGCCTGAGCTACGCCTCGAGTGAGGTGGCGGAGCAGCTCATCTTTTGTGTGATCTCGTTCTATCTGCTGAAGTTCTATACCGATGTATACGGCATCTCCGCGGCCGCGGCCGGTAAACTCATGCTTGGAAATCAATCGACGTACAACGCATGGCTTCCTGAGGCACGGGAGTGCTATTGGGATCAGGCAAACCGCGGGCTCTTCTCGCAGGGGGCCGATGCCTGGTGGTGCGACTGCACCGAGCCGTTTGAAGCTGACTGGGTCGGTGCGGTGAAGCCGCAATCTCACGATCGGCTCGCAATCAACACCGAAGCATCGAAGCGCTACTTGGATGCCGGCCAGATCAACGCTTACTCGCTGCTTCACTCGCAGGGCATCTACGAGGGACAGCGCAGCACAGCTTCGGCAAAGCGGGTCGTAAACCTGACCCGATCCTCCTATGCTGGCCAGCACCGGTACGGCACCATCACATGGAATGGCGACATCTGTGGAACTTGGGAGGTGCTGCGCCGATGCATTCCCGAGGGGCTCAACTTCTGCGCCTCCGGGGAACCCTACTGGACGGTAGACATCGGCGGCTTCTTTATCGATAACGACCCGATGCAGTGGTTCTGGCGGGGAGACTACTCGGCCGGCTGCCGGGGGCTTACCGACATGAACGCTCTCGAGCCCGACGCGAACGACACGGGTTGCAGCGATCTCGGCTATTGGGAGCTCTATACGCGATGGGTTCCGTACGCCGTATTCCTTCCCATGTTTCGCTCGCACGGAACGGATGCCGCACGCGAGATCTGGCGCTTCGGTGAAGCAGGTACACCCTTCTACGACGCGATCGCGAGCTATATCCGTTTGCGCTATCAGCTCATGCCATATATCTACTCGATGGCAGCACAGGTGACGCTCGCGAGCTATACGTTGATGCGCGCAGTGGCGCTGGACTTTCCGCATGATCGGGCCGCTCACGACATCACCGACCAGTTTCTATTCGGTCCGGCTTTGCTGGTCTGTCCTGTCACGCAGCCCATGTACTACAGCACCGACTCGCAACCAATTTCCGGTGCAAAACACTCTCGTGCTGTGTATCTGCCGGTGGGCTCACTCTGGTTCGGATTCTGGACCGATTTAATCTTCGAAGGCGGCCAAGAGATCACGGCCGACGCCCCGCTCCAGACAATACCGCTCTTCATCCGCGCCGGGTCGATTCTCCCGATGACACGCGTGATGCAATATACGAATGAGGTGCTCGATGCTCCATACGAAATTCGTGTCTACACCGGCGTGGACGCTCAGTTCACACTCTATGAGGATGCCGGGGACACTTACGACTATGAAGAAGGCGCTTTCGCTCTCGTCCACATGAGCTGGGTTCAAGAGTCCGGCGAGCTCACCATCTCCGCGCGAGAGGGCGCATTTCCCGAACTGGTGAAGGAGCGCGATTACTGCATCGTACTGATCTCCGAGATGGCTCGAGAGGTCACACCCGTGCATTACACCGGACACAAAGTTGTTATTCGCCGGGCCAGCTCCCATCTCCACTAGACAGAAGGAAGGCATGCAAAAAATATTCTCCATCTCCCGATGCGTGGCTGCGGTCGCGATGTTTGCAGTTCTGCAGTTCGGCTTCGGAGCGGCTCCGAAGGTGGGCAAAGACACCGCCGTCATCGTTGTTTCGCCAAACGGAAGCGATGACGCAGCCGGTACGCAGGAGAAGCCCTTCCGATCTTTCGAGCGTGCCCAGAGGGCTGTGCGCGAGAGCAACGCGGATCACGATGTGGTCGTACAACTCGCGAGCGGCGTGTACCGCCTGAGTAGTCCGCTGCTCTTCACCGCGATGGATGGTGGACGGAATCATCACCGGGTCTCCTGGACTGGGGCGGAAGGCGCCAAGCCGGTGATTTCGGGCGCCATCTCCGTAACAGGGTGGAAGCTATTTGCTAAGGAACGACAAATCTACGTCGCGGACGTTCCTCTCAGGACCGACGCTCGCCAGCTATGGGTGAACGAGGTGCTGATGAGCCGTGCCTCCGTGGAACTTCCACGCGCGGAAGTGGAATTCACTCCTGAAGGAATCGTCCTCAAAGATCCCCACCTGGCCTATCTCGCGAAGCTGCCCGATCAGACGCGGATGGAGGTTGAATCGACCGGCTTCTTTACCGATCGGATCTCGCCGGTAGAAAGAGTCTCAGGTCGCACGCTGGTGATGAAGCAGCCCGCCTGGAATAACAACATCTGGGGCTATGACACGCTGAACAGTCCGTACCACCCCGAGCTGTCGCATCTCTTTTTAGCTAATTCGCTTGCCTTCATCTCTCAACCTGGTCAGCGGTACGTCGACCCCGCGAGGGCAAGCTATACCTGTGGCCGCCTGCGGGCACCGATATCCACCGCATGGATGTAGAACTTCCGCTGCTCAGCGTGTTGATACCAATTGGGAATAGCCTCAATGAGCCCGTAGAAGAGCTCGCGTTCCGCAACATACGCTTCTCGCATACGACGTGGCTCGGGCCCGGAACAGAGGAGGGCTATGCCAGTCAGTAGAGCGGTTCCTTCCTCACCGGCCATGCTGTCGCTTACCCGGCGCATCCGCTCGTGGGCTGCGGGTTCGGCTGTCCGGCCTTTGAGACAGTCCGCAACGAGTGGAATCAGATGCCCGCCTCGATCCAGGTAGCGGCCGCGGCGAGAATCACGTTTGAAGGCGACGTCTTCGCGCACCTCGGCCAGTATGCTCTGGGCATCCGAAATGATGCGAACGCAAATCTGAGCGGGATTGGTCTTGGAACGAGCGATGTCACCATCACTCGCAACGTGTTCACCGATCTCGCTGGAGGCGCCATCCTCGCCGGTGGAGTTCGGCGGGATGCTCACCACCCCCGAGATCCGATGCAGATCAACCGGCAACTCGTCATCAGCAACAACCGTATCCGATCCGTCAGCAAGGGTTTCCGTGACAACAGCGCTACCTTAGCACCTATGTCGAAGGCGCCATCATTTTGCACAACGACATATCGGACGTGCCTTATGACGCCATCGATATCGGGTACGGCTGGGGAATGCACGATCCCGGAGGCAATCCCAATTACCGCGTTCGAATGCACGGCTACGATGCGAAACAGAACCTCATCTACGAGACGCCAACAACGCACCGCGACGTGGTCGTCGCGAGCAATCGCGTGCACGGCGCTAAGCGGTTCTTCCATGACGGCGGTGCGATCTACAACCTTTCAGCGAGTCCCGGAACGCTGATCACTGAAAACTACATCTTCGACAACAGCAACATGATCGGGCTGTACCTCGATGAAGGCTCACGTTATGTGACTGTCCGTAGAAATGTGGTCGAAGGCGCAGATGGCGAGTGGCTCAACATAAACACTGTGCACAGCGCTTATCCGCTTCGGATCTCCGTGGACAATACGGACACGGGCAATTGGCATGATGGCATCAAAATCGGCGGGTTGTGGACCAACTACCAGAACAATCTCATTCTGGATGACCACCTGATCACCAACGGAAGCTGGCCGGCGCAGGCAGTGCAGGTCATGAGCAACGCAGGCATCGAACCGTCCGCTGGTCAAGTGGAGTACGGGGAGATCAGAGCGGGCGCAGGCGAGACGACCCGGCAGTGAAGATTCTGCGAGGTTTTCACGACTGCGATCAGTACTCCTTAAGCTAAATATCTCGTTCAGCTTCTTGCGCCGCCGCCTTTCAGTTTAAATCCCGCGTGCATAAAATTCGTCATGTGCTTCGACCCTCTTCCGCAGTCTGAAGCGTTCCTTCTTATACCCATCTCGTTTACAGGCAATGCCGTCAGGAAAACAGCTCTTCATGCCGATCCGCATCGTTCTGCTCTGCACTATTCTGCTTGCTGCCGCAGCTCCCCACCGCGCTAAAGCGCAGACCGGTGGCGCTCCCCTCGACCCAACGCTGAACTTGCCCCCGAGCGCCGGTCCGTTGCATGTACCGCTTCCCGAGGAGTACATCTGGACCTCCGGCGATGTCACCATTCGTCGCCCGGATCACAACAGATATCCGTGGTCCCGGCCGCAGCTTCGTGTCGAACCACACTTCTTCCGCGCGCACTTCGAGATCGCAAACCTTCCTGTAGCAGCCACGATCTACATCGCCGGGCCGCGGGAGGCACATGTCTACCTCAACGGTCAGCTCGTCAGTGACTTCTTTGCAGATATCGATGTGCCGATCAACTTCCACGTCTTCCACGCAGACGCAATACGCGCGCTGAAGACCGGAGACAATGTGATCGCTATCGAGGCGATCCGCGGGCGCGGCGTGGTGTCTGGAGCAAGTCCCATCGACACACAACAGCTTGCCTACGGCGAGGTGCTCGCCGCAAGATCGTTCCCGCCGCCTTCGGTGTGGATGCACCTCCGCTCGTATTCACGAACAGATCCTGGCGTTCCACGGCCAAGCGCTCCAATCACTGGTCAGACCCCGGTCCGAACTTTAAGGACACTGCATGGGCGGCCGCGGATTCACTCGGTCCTGTCGAGGGCAACGTCGATTGTTTTCAGTGGAGTGCCGATGCCGGCATGTACGGCTGGCCCGGCTACATGGGTATGTCTCCCTGGCTCCGCGTCTGTCGCTTGGCTCCCCACGAGATCTCTCACATCTACCCAGGAGCAGAACACTTCAACCACATTGCGTCTCTGACCTCCTTGGAAAGTGTGCCTGCGGCAAGCACAAATGCTGCTGGTCCGGCTGATCCGCCTTTCTCGGTCAGCCTGCCGTCCGCCGCTCCTGCCGACGCGGAAGCTCCATCGCTCCTCCTCGACTTCGGCCGCGAGGTCGCCGGACGTCTGTTCGTCGAATCCGCCTCGGACCGAGATGCCCTCCTCTCGATCGCCTCCGGGGAGTCCGAACTCGAAGCCATCGCCACCGGCCTCGCCCCCGGCAATCGCGGCGGTAACTACCTGGGAACAAACCTGCTCGAGGTGGCTGCCAACGGAATCGCTCGGGGTCCCAAGTCTGCCTTCCGATACGTCCGCATCCGTTTTCTTCGAGGCGCTCCGCTAGCAGCTTTTAAGTCCATTCGTCTTGAGGGAATCTACTACCCCGTCGTCGCAGCCGGTTCATTCGAATCATCCGACCCGTTGCTTAACCGCATATGGCAGAGCGGCGCTTACACCGCGCATTTGTGCATGCAGGACGGCATCTGGGATGCGCCCAAGCGCGATCGCGGTCGCTGGGTAGGCGACCTCGACGTGGAAGGTCGTGTGATCTCGACCGCCTTCGGCGACAGCTTTCTCATGGAAGATACTCTCCGCCGCCTCGTCGACGGCACTCCCGAGACGCAACATGTAAACGGCATTCCGGGCTATACCGCACTCTGGGTCACTTCGCTGTGGAACCTGTACCAGCACGCCGGGGACAAAGCCTTCATCGTCTCGCAGCACGAGAACTTGTTGCGCCTGCTGGCCCGCATGGACCGCGACGTCGATCCCAAGACCCACGTCCTCTCAACGTCGCCTGCGGGCTGGGGCTTCGTCGATTGGGCTCCGAACCTCTTCGGCAATACTCCCGACACCCGCATCGGTACAGATCTGCAATACATCCGCGCCTTTCGCGAGGGCGCGCAGCTCCTGCGCGAAGCGAATGATCTTCAAAACAGCAACAGGTATGCTGACCGGGCAAAGACTCTGATAGCCGCGGCGCAGGCAGCCTATCTCGCTCCAGCCTCTTCAACCGTAGGCAGCACCTGGCAGCTAAATGCCCTCGCTGTTCTCGACGGCGTGGGTGTGCCTGCTTCACGAGCTACCGACAATCCGATCTGGACGGAGGTGCTCTCTCGCGTGAAACAGGACTCGCCCACTGACCAGGTCGTCAGCCCTTACTTCGGCGCCTACATACTGGACGCTATGGCTTCGCTCAATCACAGCGCCGAAGCGCTCGCATGGATCCGAACTTACTGGGGCGGCATGCTCGCCGAAGGCGCCACAACGCTCTGGGAATCCTACGATCTCCACTGGCCCATTGGCGGGTCCCCTTTACGGTGGGTCCTTCGCCTCCTTTTTGCTAGGTATACCGTCCAGTGGAACCTACACGATTAGCCCGCTGTTGACCTTCAACAACTACTACTTCGGCGGGTTCGTTCAGGACGACCGGAAGGCCACTAGACACCTGACGTTCAATATGGGGATTCGGATCGAAAGCTAGAATTCGATCAACGAGAGCCATGATCGCGCAGTCGTCGGATGGGATCCTTCTGTCGCCAATTCCGCATCCGCCGGGGCTATCGCTTCCTATACGAAAAGCGGCCCTGTCACTGAGTTGCCTGCCTCGTCCTTCCAGCCGACGGGAGGCTTCACGTTTGCCTCCTCAGCACGTCGCTTCGAATATGCGACAGCACCTCTGTACATATCTCCCAGGTTCGGGTTCTCCTTTGCGCCGGCTATCTTCAATGACAAGTTTGTCATTCGTGGGGGAGTTGGGTTGTATGTCAGCCCTTACAACGACTACTACACACCGCAGAGTTACGGTATGTCTCGAATACATCCTTGGTGCCGACGACCAATAATTATCTGAGCCCCGCGGCAACGCTTTCGAATCCTTTTCCGTCCACAAATCCCATCCTGCAGCCCACCGGCTCAAGCCTTGGGGTGAACACCTATCTTGGACAACCGATCACCATCCATCCAACAAACGTAAAGGCCCCCTACTCCGAGCGCTGGAATCTCGACATGCAGTTCCAACTCTCGACGAACACCATGATTGATGTGGGTTACATCGGCAATCATCAGGTGCACCTCTCCTACAGCAACTGCATCAGTTGCATACCTCTTCTGCCATACCTGAGCCGCCGTCCGGGCAAAGACGCGACCGTCCAGAACAACCTGAGCGGAAGTGTTCCAAACCCCTTCAAGGGAATTCCGGGTATGACAGGCGGCCTGGCTACGGCAAGCACCATACCGAAATACAACCTGCTTCAGGCATATCCGGAGTACGGGAACGGCACCACGGCTGGCAGCGGCATAACTCAGCAACTCACCCCCGGGGCAGGAGCTGAATACGACGCTCTCCTATTCCGCTTCCAGAAGCGGGTTTCGCAGGGACTAACGATGAACGTGAACTACACGTACTCGCATAACCTCATGTCGGCGCAACTTAACCCAGGTGGTCCCCTTACCTATCAGGAGAATGCTTCGGATTTCCCGAATCACCTCTCCATAACCGGCGTGTACCGGCTTCCATTTGGCCGTGGGCGGTCCTATCTGACTCACACGAATGGCTTCCTGGACATGTCCATCGGAGGCTTCACCGTCAATACGATCTACCAGTACCTCTCGGGAGCCGCTATTCCGTGGAGCAACATCCCCCTCTTTGCCAATGGAACGAACTACGACAACAATGTCAAGATCTCTCCACGCCAAGTCTCCGGAGTGCTCGATAAGGCGAAATTTGACACCGTCTCAAACGACCAACCCAGTACAACCTACAACTACCGCACCTTCCCGCTGTTCTATGGACGTCAGGATGCCACTAATAAGCTGGATGCGTCCATCCTGAAAGACTTCAGTGTTGGGGAGCGCTTCCGGCTGCAGTACCGGTTTGAAGCATTCAATGTCTTGAATCACACCGTCTTTGGAACGCCGAATGTGAACCCCACAAGTTCTACATTCGGAATCATCACATCTGTGACAAGCGTGCCCCGAGTGCTCCAACAAGGATTGCGAGTGGTCTTCTAACATCCCGTCAACCGCAAACAAAAAGAGTCACCCAAAGACAAGGGTATAGGTCCCGCCCGCAACAACGTCCAGCAAGATGGTCCCATCCCTGTCTGGCCGGCACGGTTGCGGTTTGCCAGAACGCTTCACCCCCGTAATTTGTTGACTCCGTGGGGGAGCGATCATGTGAGTCCGGGCGAGGCTTGACCGGAGCGTAGCGACCCTTGCCCGGCCATCCCGCCATGCGAGGTCCACATCCAGACCTCCGCGTGCACGCAGACCGCGAAAGCTGCCGTTCGGCCAGGCACTGGGAAGCGCCGGCAGCAGACGCACAATATTTTGTGGCTTCATCGTCCCCATCGGTTCCGAAGCCTTACCAACTTCCGCGCCGCTCGCATGAGATTGCAGAAGCATTTCGATCAGCCCTGCAGGGCCGCCTAGGTTCCCGTCAATCTGGAATGGGGAGTTCTCCTTGAGTCCGCAGACGTCAAAGAGGTTTCGGCGCGTCGATTGCCGAAAGAGTTGAAGCACGTTCTGGTAAGCAGCGTCTCCGTCTTCCAGGCGAGCCATGCAGTTGATGACCCAAGACCGGGACCAGCCGGTGGAACTGCCACCTGCGGCGAGTCGCTTGTCGAGCGTCATACGACAGGCGCGGGCCAACGCGGGAGTTCGGCGGAGGGTAATCTGATCGTCCGGGAAAAGCCCAAACAGATGGGAGATGTGGCGGTGCCCGGGTTCCTGATCCTTGTAGTCTTCCGGCCACTCTTGAAGCCGTTCGTCGTGCGTCACTCGGAAGGGCGGCAGCTTCGCGAGTGCTTTCGAAGCCTTGGCGTGGAGGTCCGCGTCCGCGTCGCCTGCCAGCCGCGCCCTCCCCGCACCTAGAATCTCTGCCGATTGAAGCAGGCGAGTGAACACTGCCCGAGTGATCTCGATATCCATGGTAGGCGCCATGCACAGATTGAACGATTGGTGATCAGCAAGCTGGTACTTGTTTTCGGGTGAGCAGGAGGGGCCGGTGACTAAATAGCCAGCGTAAGGCGTGTTGGCCGGCGCCTCCGTGAGATAGTCCAGCAGGAAAAGAGCATTCTCCCGAAGAGCAGGGTAGGCGCGGCTTTGCAGAAATTCGATATCCCCGCTGTACTCATAGTGGTCCCACAGGTGGAGCGCAAGCCATGCAGCTCCCATTGCCCAGATACCGCCGCCGAGTCCATCTATGGGACCAGAGTCGCCCCATATGTCGGTGTTGTGGTGAGTCACATATCCGCGCGCTTGATAGTAGGTGCCGGCAGTACGCGCACCCGGCGTTCTAGTGCTGTCGATCAGGTCGAATAGGGGCGTGTGCAGATCCGCGAGATTGGCTCTCTCCGCCAGCCAGTAGTTCATCTGCGCGTTGATGTTGACCGTGTATTTGGAGCCCCAGGGCGGGTCTACCGACTCGTTCCAGATCCCCTGCAGGTTGGCCGCAAGTGTGCCCGGGCGCGAACTGGAGATCAGCATATAGCGCCCGTACTGAAAATAGATCGGAATGAGATTTACGTCCTCGCCGCCTCGCTTGATAGCAGAGACGCGCTCGTCCGTCGGGATACTGGAGTTCGGATCCGGGCCGAACAAGATGTCGCAACGACGGAAGAAGCGTTGATAATCCGAGATGTGCCGATCTCGAAGTGCGGTGTATTCGCGACGGCTCGCAGCCGTGAGATTCTTCAGTACGGCGGAACGCATCGCCGCCGGGTTTCCTTCAAGAACCACAGCAGGACTACCCGAGTCAGCCGGGTACCGGAAGCTCGTGGCACAGTCCACCAGAACCATCACGTTGTCGGCCCCGTCCACGATGAGTTGCTGCCCATCAGCTCTCAGCGTTCCACCCGTGTTCACGATGAGGACTTCCGCATAAAACCTGACACCTGTCTGGCGTTCCTTGTCGGGAAGGTCAGGATTATCGTTGACCGGCAGAGCCTGCGCTGAGAGCGTGATACGGTTCTCACCCAAAACCTTGGAACTGCCGTTGTGCGGACGATCCAGACTCGCCTTGAACGAAATCGCCCCAGCCCGGCTCGCGGAGATATGGATCACGATCACCTGGTCGGGAGCGGAGGAAAAGACCTCGCGGCGATACTGGACACCTGCATGACTGAACTTGGTCGTCGCCACCGCGCTCTCAAGGTTCAGTTCCAGCCGATAATCGTCGACCTTTGCGTCGCGTGTAAGGCCAGAGGAACTGAAGTCCAGGTGCAGGTCGCCAAGTGTCTGGTAGCAGGGCATTCTTCGAGGAATGGAGAGCATGTCAGAAGAAGCCAAAGCTTCTGCTTCAGCGATCTTCCCCGCAAAGAGCAGCTCCCGGATGCGTGGGACGGCCGCAGCTGCGCCGGGATTTGCACGATCGCGCCCGGGTTCGCCATCCCAGATCGATTCTTCGTTCAATTGAATACGGTCCAGGGAGGGAATCCCGAAGACGCACGCGCCCAGCCGGCCGTTACCCACGGGCAAGGAATCCGGCCACGCCGTCGCCGGCTGGCGAAAGAACAGTTTCTTGGTTGTGCCATCGTCCGCGGAAAGACCGCGCGCCCCGGCAAATACTCCCTTCTTTGGGAGGGAGGACGCTGCCGCCACAGCTGCCGCGGTTGTTACGAAATGTCTGCGAGTCGTGCGTTTAGGCATCCTGATATCCACCATAAGCGAAGCTCCGCCCAGGTCCTAGCTCCTTTGTTGATCAAATTCGATTACTCCGGCCCCCGCCTGTTCGCTGAACCGCCTTAGATCTGATGGGCACGCGAGTCTCTAGAGCCTCCAGAGCGTCGCGCTCCGGGGTTCAACATTGAGGGTTGATGAGCGAGCGACTTTGATGTGGTTGAGGACGGGCTGTGACTTGGAATCGAGCGCTGGTCCAGTAAGGATGATGGCCTGTCCCGCCAGACGGGTCCCTTCACGAAGCGAAACTGTCGTCGGAGTGTCTGACTTATTGATCACCACAAGCGATCTCTCGTGCAACTTCTCGAATGCGTACGCAGAAAGCTGAGGTGAGGCTCCCGCCAGAGTGCTTGGCAGCATGGTGGCGCCGGCGAGTTGCTGAGCGAACTGCATTCCGAAATACTCCGGACGCTTTGTGAAGCCCGTCGAGGGAGCCCCCGCGATCGGTGTGTAGTACCCGTTGCCGCCACCGTGTAGATTCACGCCCGCGAACCCCAGCTCCGCGCATCGCAACATGAAGTCGGCGCACCAAAGCGCAGAGGCCAGCGTGTCGGACACTCCCGGCTTGCCCCCATCCCAGCAGGAATTGCCTTCTGAAATGCGGAACGGGAGGCGCGCCGTACGGATCGCGGCAAGAACCTCGACGAAATCATGCGCCTTCATCGTTGCCAACCAGGGTTCGGGAGTAAGCAGCTGATCGAGTGTGGCGTCTGGCGAGCCTGCGGGCCCCATCGCATAATAGTGACCCGTCAGCAGGGCGACGTCCGCATGCTGCGAAGCTTGTCCAGCAAAGGCAGTCAGATAGGCTTGCTTGTTCGATATGTCAGGACCCGCAAACCTCACGCCGGGAGCAACGGAGACGATCGCCTCGTGAAAGGTGTTCCATTCCTTCAGGAAGTCGCCCGGACTATAAGAGGCTAGTCGGTAGCGGTTGCGGAAGGAGTCCGGCTCGTTGCCGATCTGCAGAGCAGTCAGTCTCCGACCGAGAATCCAATGCACCGCCGCCGCCTCGGCCTCTGCATTTTCCTTTGTGCCTTGTCCAAGGTTGAGGCCATAGATGCAGGTCCATCCCGTAGCGTCCAGAAAGGCGCGAAGGTTGTGCAGCGCGAGTGCGGTCGTGACAGTTCCCTTCTTGACAGTCTTTGATGTGTCGGGCCCAAAGACCTCGAAGGGTGGAAAGCCCGTAGGGTCTCCATCGGAGTAGGTCGTGAACTCACTGGATCCGCCTCCCAGGCGAAGGCTGCCGCCCGGAGACAAATCGCGAAATACTTCGATAAGTTCTTTGTTCTCCGCAGAAAAAAAGGCTGGATTTGCGAGCTGAGCGGACTCATAGGACAGCCCTGTGAACTCGATCGGGATGGTGGAACCCCTTGCGTCAGCGTTCAGCGTGAGGGTAGCCACACCAGCCGGCTCTGCAAATACTTCGCGTTGCAGAGGAGCCACAGCGGCACTCAGAGCAATCGCGCGAAGCAGATGTCGCCGTGTCAGCAACATCGGAGCGGTCTCCCTGGAACGCAAGATCGCGGCCCGTGATCTTGCTCAAGAAAGTTCCGGACGAAGGCTGCTTTCCGCTTTGCGGACCTTGGATCAGAAAGTACAGCGACATCAATCGTCCTCCGCAGAGCGCCGGCCATACTTATACTCCGCGCAGGAACTTGAAGCTGCCCTAAACGACAGCGCACGTAGCCCCATTCGAAGCGCGGCGCCTCTGATGATTGAAGGTGGGGCGGTACTGAGGTCAAATGCAGCTCTCTTGAGTAGGCTGGAAATTACGTGAAGTCTACACTCGCGCCCGGTCCCCGTATAGCTCGTCAACGGTTGATCTTTGACACTCCGAGTCTCAGTCGCAGGGACGAAAAGAAGTCCATCTGTACTTCGTCCTGACATGGGGATCTCCGATCCGATATAGCAGAGTTCTTGCGGTAGGGAACCCGCATCTCTGTTGCTAGACTCCTCCGATGAGTTCGCTGAATCGTCGTGAAGCACTGAAGCTCGCCTGCTCCAGCTCCTTAGCCGCCGTTGCCGCAACCGCACCAGTGGCGTTTGCATCCACCGCAGGATCTACTCACTCTTCAGTACCGCGATGGGAGGTATTCGAAGTCCAATTCACAGGCCCCTCGAGCGGTAACCCCTTCGACGACGTTCAACTCACCGCTAGCTTCTCGCTTGGGAACCGTTCTGTCCCGGTCAGCGGCTTCTACGACGGCGTGAAGAACGGGTTCGGCGTATACAAAATCCGCTTCATGCCTGACACCGCCGGCACCTGGACCTACAAAACGTTTAGCAACGTCCATCCGCTCAATGGCCAGACCGGCAGCTTCCAGTGCACGGCGGCAGTTGAGGGCAGCCATGGGCCAGTCGCGGTCCGAAATACCCACCACTTTGCTTATGCCGACGGGACACCCTTCTTCCCCTTCGGAACGACTTGCTACGCCTGGATACATCAGTCAGACGTCTTACAGCAACAAACGCTCGAGAGCCTGCGCACCTACCCTTTCAACAAAATACGCATGTGCGTCTTCCCGAAGAGCTATGAGTACAACCACGACGAGCCGGCACTTTATCCCTTCGCGCGATCGACAGAAGGTGCCAGCGACTTCAAACAACCAAACCCTGCATTCTTTGCTCATCTGGAAGAGCGCATCACTGACCTGCGTACGCTCGGCATCCAGGCCGACCTGATCCTCTTCCATCCCTATGACCGCTGGGGATACGCAACCATGCCGGCAGATGCGGATGATCGCTACCTGCGCTACGTTCTCGCACGTCTGTCCGCTCATTGCAACGTCTGGTGGTCACTGGCCAACGAGTACGACTTCATGAAGGTAAAGTCCACCCAGGACTTCGACCGCCTGTTCCACATCGTGGAACAGCACGATCCCGTGTCGCATCTTCGGTCGATCCACTACTCCGGCGTCATGTACGACTACGGCCACCCCTGGGTCACACACGCCAGTCTCCAGACGTACGACTTTGCCGCTGCCCCTGGATACCTGAAGACGTGGCGCAAACCGGTGGTCTATGACGAAATCATGTACGAAGGAAACCTCAACAAGCGCTGGGGCAACATCTCCGGCGAGGAGATAACGAGACGCTTCTGGCTTGGGGTTATTGCCGGATGTTATGTAACCCACGGAGAAACATATCTCGACAGCGACAAGCCGATGGATGAGAGCACAACGCCTACTCTCTGGTGGTCGCACGGCGGAACCTTGAAAGGCAAGAGCCCGCAACGCATCGCTTTCCTGCGAAAGCTCCTCGAAGAGACATGCGCTGATCACCAGACAAGCCGCACAGGACTCGAAGCAAATGCCGACTCTTACTATCTAAACGCCGCCTCCTACGCGCAGCGTGAACCGGCCAGCCCGGCTGGCACAGAGAAAGCGCCGGACACCATCTGGTACTACCTCAATTTCCACCAGCCGATCTACTACGAGTTCCAGCTCCCCGACGCAGCCTACAGGGCAGAGCTCATCGACCCGTGGGAGATGACGGTGAAGCCGCTGTCTGGGATGTTTACAGGCAAGACGAAACTTGTCTTGAGCGACAAACCTTACCAGGCCCTGCGCTTCCGTCGTGTGAGCTAGTGAGGACCCCGCATGTTGCTCCATCCGTCGATAACACACCCTCTGCATGACTCAGTGCTGTCCAGAAGGTTGGAGCGGCTCGCTAGAGCAGACAGGACCGGATCTTCTGATATTCAGACAATGCGCGCGAGGTCCACATCGCATTCCTATCTGCCAGTTTCAGACTGCGGCGGACATAGCAGCCGTTCGTAGTGCCTGTGCCTATGGGACAGGAACACCGCTTATAGAAGCGATCAGAAACATTCGAACAGGCCCTGTAAATGAAGGCGATCGAGCGTGAGCAAAACGAATCTATCGCGCGCGAGCTAGGCGCTTAGAAGTCTGTAAACGAACGTTTACACTCAGGTATGGTGGAGGCGGCGGGAGTCGAACCCGCGTCCGAAACTACCGACAACAGAGAGCATTCATGCTTTTCCCGATTCATCTTTGTCTCGTCACCAGCGCTTAGAACGGGCGAAGATGCGACGGCGACCAGTCTGATCAGTCTCGTCTGACCCGCTCAGACGGAGCAGGGAAGACCAGCCTACTGTGCGACGATCGGTATGGGCCCATAGGCGAAGCCCAAGCGATCGGCTACTTAATTATTAAGCAGCAAGAGCCAGGTTGTTATCGGCACTTATGGTTTTGTGAGCGATTACGGGTGTCCACACCCCGGCATGCCTCTCTGCCACAAGCAATCCCGTCGAAGCCGTGACGCCCCCATCTTGGAGCTGGCACCAACCTTGCATTGGGCCCTGCAAAGAACTCATTTGAGTATACAGCGCGACACTGGGCCGCAAACTCCGAACCTGCACAAGGCTACTTCGACCCGCAGCCGCTTGACGGCATGCTGGCCTCTCAACGACGCTCAGAAGATGCCCTCGCATAGTCGAAGTACCCCGTACGCCCTCTCCTTCTGCGGCCTTCTGCTGCTGTGCTGCTGTGCTGCCTGCGCGCTCCAGGTCGTCCAGCAGCCGTCACCCACCGACCCGGCCGTTCACGCGAAGCTCGGTCTCCCTGTACCCGCAAACCCGAAACTCCTTACGCTCTTTCTCGTCGGCGACTCTACTGTCCGCAACGGCAGAGGCGATGGTGCCAGCGGGCAATGGGGCTGGGGAGAGCCGCTCGTCGATCTCTTCGATACCACCAAGATCAACGTCGTCAATCGCGCGATCGGCGGTCGCAGCAGTCGCACCTACATCACCGAGGGCCACTGGGCCGATACCCTCGCCTTCATGAAACCCGGTGACGTCGTCCTCTTTCAATTCGGTCACAACGATTCGGGTCCCCTCGACGACACAGCCCGCGCACGCGGCACCCTGCCCGGAGTCGGAGATGACACCCGTGCGATCGACAACCCTATCCTGAAGCGGAACGAGGTCGTGCATACCTATGGCTGGTATATGCGCCAGTATGTCGCCGAGACCATCGCCCGGGGAGCTACCCCGATCCTCTGCTCACCGATCCCGCGAAAGATCTGGAAAGACGGCAAGGTCGTCCGCAACGCCGAAAGCTACGGCGGCTGGGCTCGTCAAATTGCCGTAGAACAGCGGGTCGCTTTCATCGATCTAGACCAGATCATCGGGGAGCAGTATGACGCCATCGGAGAGGCCAAAGTAGAACCGCTCTTCGCCGATCCTCACACCCACACCAACCGCTTGGGCGCCGAACTCAACGTGACCGCCGTGATTACCGGTCTCAAAGCACTCCCACACGACCCATTGTCTGGATACTTCTCAGCCAGGGCGGCAACGATCCAGCCCTATCGTTCTCCAGCGTCTACAACCAAGTCCACACCCTAGTCCGCCCGTGCCCAGGATCAAAGAGCAGCGTTTGTGACATCAACGTTCTGCCACTCGCCCCGCTCGATTGCCCCACGTATTTGTGTGGGTGTCTTGCCCAGCTTCGTCTGCTGATACGCGTACACTGCCTCCCGCATGCAGGTCGCACAAGCCGCGCCATGGGTCCCCTCAAAGCAGCTATGGAGGCTCTTGTGCCCCAGCGCGCGGTCGCATCGGCAATAGCAGGGAAGCTGATGCAGCACGTCCGGAATCTTCTCGGCCATCTTGTACGCCACCACTTGATATTGGTGCGTAAAGTATGCTCCGGTCAGTTGGTCACCTGTCATCACAGGGGGCGACGGTTTAGAAGGAGGAGCCGCATGATATGCCGGCACCTCATCGGCCGGATTTGACCACTGCGCCGACGCAGCGATAGTAAATAGCCCGATAGCCAGACCTGCCGCAACCTTCTTTCCAGCAAACCTCTTTACTATACCCTCAGCTGCCATTCGCTACCCCATATGTCCCCGTCGCATCCACGTCATAGATCCATCGTAAAACCAGCAGTCTATAGCTCAACCATGTAGTGCGGAGGGTCTGTTGGAGACTCCCGGGCCTGCCAGGTGCATAGCCAGCCTCCCTCCCTTCCTCCGCAAAAAAAGGCGGCACGAACATTGCTGTTCGTGCCGGGAGGCCAGTGACGCAACCTGGATCAGCAAGCCACCTGCTGATCGTGATTTGTCTCGAGGGAGACATTCTCTTCGATGTGTTAAACCATATCACAGCGTAACCCTATCTATGCAACACCATATTTTACGCTCGTCTGCCCCATACGGTACTTCGGTGCAACTCTGTCCGCTTCGAGTCAGCTAGGATCCGGCGACATCACTGATACGGGAAGCCAACCGGAAATCCAACTCCGTAAGCCCCGCTGAATCGTGTGACGTAAGTGCCATGTATACAACATTATAGCGAATGTCGATGTCCGGATGATGATCCAGTTCTTCCGCCAATGCAGCGGCTGTGTTCACAAAGCCTACCGCTTCCACGAAGCTAGCGAACCGGAACGTCCGGGTCAACATGTTGTTGTCGACACTCCACCCCGGAACACTCTCCAGCGCCTTCGAGACCTCGTCACTGCTTAATCCCTTCATATTCTCTCCACAAACGATATCGCAGCCTACTTACTCGCCTCCCGCCGCGACCTTGCCCATCCTAGCTTCGTTACCTGACGGCTCCGTCCTAGTGCCAGCGAATCCTCCGGCACGTCGTCTGTGATGCAGCTTCCCGCCGCAACGTACGTCCCATCTCCCAACGTCAATGGCGCCACAAGCGTCGAATCCGAGCCCACGAATACCTTGTCCCCGATCATCGTCTGGTGCTTGTGAACGCCATCGTAGTTACACGTAATCGCACCCGCTCCAATATTTACGCCCGCCCCGATCACCGCGTCACCTAGATAGGTCAGGTGATTAGCCTTTGATCCCTTGCCGATCCGCACCTTTTTCGTCTCGCAGAAATTCCCGATGTGCACCGCCTCGCCAAGATGGCTCTCTGGCCGCAGATGAGCATAGGGCCCCAGGATCGCACCATTGCCCACCTCGGCACCGTCCAGGATGCAGCCGTTCCGCACCAGCACGTCGTCGCCCAAGACGGAACTTTGCACCACCGAATACGACCGCACGCGGCAATCTGACCCGATCCTCGTTGATCCCAGCAGCTGCACAAACGGTTCGATCGTCGTGTCGGGACCGACGGTCACCTCCGAATCGATCACACAGGTATCCGGCCGCAGAATCGTCACGCCTTGCGCCATCAGCCGCTTCGCGCTCTCCATCCGCATCGCTGCGTCTAGGTGCATCATCTCGGCAATGGTGTTCGCTCCCAGCACCTCGTCCACACTCGCCGCCTTCACCGCGACCACGCGCCGACCATCTTCGACCAGCATCGCCGCCACATCTGTGAGGTAAAACTCGCCATGGGCGTTGTTCGTCGACAGGGCGTCAAGCTTCCCAAACAGGGCATCTGTGCGAAAACAGTAAATCCCGGAGTTGATCTCCGGAGCACCCATCTGTCCCGGCCGCAAGCTCTTCTGCTCGACAATTGCGGTCACCTCCGGCCCATCCGCATCCACGCGCAAAACCCGCCCATACCCGGTGGGGTCGGTCGGCACCGCCGTCAGAATCGTCATCGCCGCGCCCTCGCGCAGGTGCACATCGCAGATCTCGGCAATGGTCTCCGGCCGGATCAACGGCACATCCCCGGATAGCACCAGCAGATTCTCCGGAATCGTCTCCTCCGGGTGCTCAGCGAAGTAGGCCTTCACCTGCTGAAGCGCGTGCCCCGTTCCCCGCTGCTCGGCCTGCAGAACGAAACGCACAC
>JAABUZ0100001910.1_pt1 | contig 36860 bp, 28 predicted proteins | sample 5562091 | NCBI WGS metagenome assembly JAABUZ01 (sample SAMN12813069, study PRJNA571459) | rock metagenome | isolation source: Antarctica rocks | place: Antarctica: Victoria Land, Linnaeus Terrace sud | collected 2015-12-21 | reverse complement strand
ATCTATGTCGGGGATCGCGATAACCTGGGCAAGATCAAGCCGGGCGCGGTGGACAACCGTACTCTGTATCAGGAGATCGCGAACGCGCTGCCCAACGGCGCATTCTCAGGACCGGCCTACTTCAACAACACCGTGTATTACGCCGGCGTAAACGACGTGCTCAAGGCGTACACCATCAGCAACGGGCTGTTGAGCACGACGCCGGCGAGCCAGTCGGGAACGAGCTTTGCGTATCCGGGGTCCACGCCCAGCGTGTCGGCGAACGGGACACAGAACGGAATTGTGTGGGCTGTGGAGAGCGCGACGAGTGCGGCGGGGGTGCTCCATGCGTACGACGCGACAAACCTGGGGCGCGAGCTCTACAACAGCAGACAGGCCGCGAATGGGCGAGATGGGTTTGGGACGGGCAACAAGTTCATTACGCCCGTGGTGGCCGGTGGGAGAGTCTTTGTCGGAACCCCTAATGGGGTGGCAGTGTTCGGCTTGTTGACGCCCTGAGCGACTCTGGCTTTCCGCGCCCCCGCGAAGCTGTGCGCCCCCCTGCGTTCGCCTTCGCCTTAACTGCGCCTCCCACACCCCGGTCTTCACCTTGATCCACCCCGAAACACACCTCGCCCTGAATAGCCGCCCTAGCTCCGAAAGGTCTAGCATAGAGGTGGACGCGCCATCCACCGCGCGCAAACCTCTGCGAGGATTCACATGCCCACCAAGGTAGGGAGCAGCTCCCGGCCATCTGCATCAGCCGCCGCCATCCAATCCGACATCCCCCAGCCGAACGGTTCACAGCCCGCCTCCAACACCCCGGACCGCGAGCAGGTCTTCGACCTCTTCCGCCGCTGGGGCTACCTCCAGGCCAACCTCGATCCCCTCGGCCAGTACCTGGCCCCGGAACCCTTCCCCACAGTCGCTCCCGAAGGCGAGGCCGCCCGCGAGGCTCGGGGCTTCTACTGCTCCAACATCGGCGTCGAGTTCATGCACATCAGCAACCCCGAGCAGCGCCAATGGATCGAGCAGCAGCTCGAACAGGCTCCGGAGCCAGTCGACCGGAAGCGCATCCTCACCGGCCTCCTCCGCGCCGACCTCTTCGAGCAGGTCATCCAGGCCCGCTACCTCGGCACCAAACGCTTCTCGCTCGAAGGCCTCACCGCCCTCATCCCCTTCCTCGACCAGCTCTTCACCTCCGCCGCCGAGCACGGCGTCACCACCTGCGTCTTCGGCATGAGCCATCGCGGTCGCCTCAACGTCATGGCCAACATCATCAGCCGCCCCGCCTCCGAGATCTTCACCAAGTTCGAGGACGTCGACCCCCGCTCCACCCTGGGCGGCGGCGACGTCAAGTACCACATCGGCGCCACCGGCAGCTTCCACGCGCCGGGCGGCCAAACCGTCGCTCTGCACCTGGTCTCGAACCCCAGCCACCTCGAGGCCGTCAACCCCGTCGTAATGGGCCGCGCCCGCGCCAAGCAGGAGCGCATCAACGCCGCCATCCGCGCCGAGCAGGCCAGCAGCGCAACCGAGCAGACCCGCACCTCCACCGGCCAGCTCCCCGCACCCCAGCCCGGCCGCGACCAGGTCCTCCCCCTCATCATCCACGGCGACGCCGCCTTTGCCGGCCAGGGCATTACCGCTGAGAGCCTCAACATGGCCAGCCTCCACGGCTTTGATGTCGGCGGCACCGTCCACATCATCGTCAACAACCTCCTCGGCTTCACCGCCGTCCCCACCGAGTCCAACTCCTCCCGCTTCTCGACCGACATCGCCAAGCGCCTTCCCATTCCCATCTTTCACGTCAACGCCGAAGATCCCGAAGCCGTCGTCCGCATCGCCCGCGTCGCCGCCGAGTTCCGCCAGCGCTTCCACACCGACGTCGTCGTCGACCTTATCGGCTACCGCCGCCACGGCCATAGCGAGGTCGACGACCCCACCGTCACCCAGCCCCGCCGCTACGCCATCATCAAGGACCACCCTCCCCTCTTCCAGATCTACGCAAAACAGATCGGCGCCGACACGGCCGCCGAGGTCGCCGCCTCCCAGGCCGAGTTCCTCGAAGCCCAGAAGGAAGCCACCCGCGCCGAGCACATCCCGCACTTCGCCCAGCTTCCCGCTTACTGGGGCAAGTACCATGGCGGCGACTTCAAGCCCACGGACAGGGTCTCGACAGGCCTCCCCGCGGAAAAGGTGAACGATCTCGTCCGGGCCCTCACCCGCTACCCCGAGACCTTCCACATCCATCCCAAGGTCCAGAAGCTCTTCGAGCAGCGCGCCGAGATGGCCACAGGCAAGCGCCTCTTCGACTACGGCATGGCTGAGCTCCTCGCCTTCGCCTCGCTCGTCGAGGCCGGAACCCCCGTCCGCCTCACCGGCCAGGACTCCGAACGCGGCACCTTCAACCAGCGCCACTCCGTCCTCACCGACATCGAAACCGAGGAAAAATACATCCCGCTGCAGCACGTCGAGGTTGGCCAGGCCCGCTTCGAGATCTACAACTCCTTCCTCTCCGAGGCCGCCGTCCTCGGCTTCGAGTACGGCTTCGCCCGCGACTACCCCGAGGCGCTCGTCCTCTGGGAGGCCCAGTTCGGCGACTTCGCCAATGGCGCGCAGATCATCATCGACCAGTTCATCGCCGCCGGCGAGGCCAAGTGGGGCCTGCTCTCCGGCGTCACCATGCTCCTTCCGCACGGCTACGAGGGCCAGGGCCCCGAGCACTCGAGCGCCCGCATCGAGCGCTACCTCCAGCTTTGCGCCAACGACAACATGCAGGTCGCCCAGCCGTCGAACGCCGCGCAGTACTTCCACCTGCTTCGCCGCCAGGCCCTCCAGTCTTGGAAGAAGCCGCTGATCGTCTTCACCCCGAAGAGCATGCTCCGCCACCCCGACGCCTCGTCCACGCTGGCTGACCTCGCCCTTCCCGGATTCCAGAACGTCCTCCCTGACAACGACGTCAAAGCCCCCCGCCGCCTGCTCATCACCAGCGGCAAGATCGGTCACAACCTTCGCGTCGAGCGCGAAAAGCGCAAGGACATGAGCGTGGCCATCATCTTTCTCGAGCAGCTCTACCCCTGGCCCGAAGCCGACCTCCAGGCCGCCATCGACCAGCACCCCGAGGCCCGCGAGATCATCTGGGTACAGGAAGAGCCCGCCAACATGGGAGCCCTCTTCTTCGTCATGCCCCAGCTCCGCCGCATGGTCGGCAATCGCGCCGTCCTCAGCATCAAGCGCCACCCGACCGCCAGCCCCGCCACCGGCTCCGCCAAGGCCCACGAGCTCGAAGAAAAAGCACTCATCGACCTCGCCCTCGGGGGTCCGCGCTAAACCGCGGCGCATCAGGGCCAAGCCGTCCCCTGGGAGCCTGGATCGGATCCCAGGTCCTCGAAGCGCAGTACCCGACCCGGAAAGCTACACCAGCAACAGGAAAGGGCCCCGACTCGACTCGGGGCCTTCCTGTTTTAGAGCCGCTCTACTACTGCCCAGCTTCCTTGGACCTTTTAGCCTTCCCGCGACAAGCCGCAGCGCATAGCACCGCTCCAAGTGACCAAGCAGAACACTTTGGAGGACATGGGAGCGATAAATGATTGCGTTTCCCCAAAGCGAACGCTAAAGTGAGTTTGCTTAGTGGAAACTATTTTCCTAACTAGAGAAAAAAGATCCCTAAATGCGCATCAGCTTGCTGATGTTGCAACTTGTAGCATCCCATGTGTCTGATTTTGCGGAGAAATGAGTTCATCCTAGAACGTGCAGAGTTTTGCGCAGGATGGCTGCTCAAGTGCATACGTGTACGAGCATAAGACATACCCTCCGGGTGAACCAATGCGTCGCATGATTCTTCTTTCTCTGGCTTTGATTCTCGTCGCCTCTGCCTCCAAAGGCCTTGCCTCTACCGATTGTGAGAAGTGGCTTGCCGAGTACAAGCAGAACTTGGCTCACAAGGCCAGTGTTCAGCGTGCGCTCGACGCACGTCGGCGCGCTCGCAACTACGCTAGAAAGAAGGTGGCGCACCTGATCGCTCCGGCCAGGGTTCCCGGCCCGCATCCGCTCAAGGTGTCAAGCACCCGGCCGCACCTCACGCCGGCGCAGATGCTGAAGCGCTTCGACCTCCTCTGTGGCGATCTTCCCCTGGAGGCGACCAACCAGGTGCTGGATGGCAGGATGGCGCCGGACGAGTTTATCTCCGAGACGGCCTTTGGAGGTCCGGTGGACACGGAGCTGGTGCCGCCCAGCGACAATCTCCTCGCCTCCGCGGATACACCGGCTTATACGCCTGTAGGTCTGTCGCCGGGGGGAGACACGGGCTTCTCCCCCTCCTTCCCCGTGTACGGACCTGTCCCAGCCGGCGGAGGCTTTGCCTCGCCACCCGCTGTGATTCCTCCCGTCTCGGCGGTGCCTGAGCCAGGCAGCATCGTCCTGATCCTGACCGGCGCGGCAGGTGCAACCGGATTGGTCCGCCGTCGGCGCACAGCCGCCTGACTCCTGCTTGTACGCCAGGAGCCTCGTATGTCGGTAAGCCAGGAGCCTGGAGGCACGAGCTCCTGGCTTACCGCACCTGTGAGAGGTCTCTAAAGACGATTAAAACCTGTTAGAGGAAAAAACTTAAGCCTTAAAGAGGAAACCCACGCAGCGCGGTGGGGGCTGTTGCGTGGGTATTCCGGTACAGCAACGAAGTGGGTGGACTTCGTTATGACCGACTCAACCCGAAGGGAGCCTTGCCACTCCCCAAATCTAAAGGCAGGGCGACCATATGTCAAGCCCATTCCCCCATTTTCCCGGGGAACGGAGCCCGATCTCAATATCCACCCGGAGCCTTGGGAGAGGGTCTTCCCATGGCAGCCTCTCCTGCCCAGGTTAGGCGGCGGATAGCCGGGCCGTTCTGTCTGGACTCTAAAGCTTCCCAACGGGGTTTGAACGCCCAAAAAAAGGGCGCCCCGGCAGACCTCGCCAGGACACCCATCCAACCTTCCGCGGCTAAACGACGCTAAGCGCCAGACCGCTGAGCTTCTCCTCGCCATCGGACGTGAGTGGCCGGTAAAACAGCTGGTTGTTGTCCAGGTACACCTCGAGAAACGCCGGCCGCTGCGTGATGCCGCCCGCGATCAGAGCCTCGGACAGCGGATCCTCGACAAACCTCTGCAGCGCCCTGCGCAGAGGCCGCGCACCGTAGCTTCGGTCCGTCACCGTCTTCTCGAGAATCCATCGCTTCGCATCGTCGTTCACGCTCAGCGTGATCGCCTTATGCACCAGGTTGACATTCAGCTGCTGCACCAGGAGCTCCAGAATCTGCATCAGGTCTGCATCCGACAACGCTGTAAAGATGATCATCTCGTCCAGGCGATTGATGAACTCCGGGTTGAAGGTGCGCTTGACTTCGCCCTTCACCAGTTCCTCCATTTTGTCGAGAACCACATCCTCCATTCGCGACTGGAAGCCCAGACCCTCACGCTTCATCAGGTGCTTGGCGCCGATGTTCGACGTCATGATGATGATCGTGTTCTTGAAGTCGACCGTGTTTCCAAGGCCGTCCGTCAGCTGCCCATCCTCAAACACCTGCAGCAGCAGGTTGAACACGTCCGGATGAGCCTTCTCGACCTCGTCCAGCAGAACCACGGAGTACGGTGACCGCTTAACCCGTTCGGTCAACTGTCCACCCTCCTCGTAGCCCACGTATCCCGGAGGCGATCCAATCAGCTTCGAGACGGAATGCTTTTCCATGAACTCCGACATATCGAACCGGATCAGGCTCTTCTCGCTGCCGAACAGGAATTGCGCCAGCGTCCGCGCCATCTCCGTCTTTCCCACGCCCGTCGGTCCAAGGAACAGGAAGCTGCCGATCGGCCGCGCAGGATTCTTCAACCCGGCACGCGACCGCCGGATCGCCCGCGCCAGCGCCGAGATCGCCTTTTCCTGCGAGATCACGCGCTTGTGGAGCTCTTCTTCGACCCGCAGCAGCCGCTGCGTCTCCTCTTCCTTCAGCGACGTGATTGGCACGCCCGTCCATCGGCTCACGACATCCTCGATATCCTCGCGCGTCACGATGCCCGCCGAAGAGTCGTCCAGGTGGTACTTGTCCCGCATCGCCCGGAGGTTCTCGCGCTCCTTGCGCTCCTCGTCCGAATAGAACCGCGCCTTCTCGAACTCGTGATTCGCAATCGCGTTCTCCATCCGGTGCACGATGAACTTAATCCGCTTCTGGATCTCGGTCAGCTCCTCGGGCAGGGAGGTCTGGCGCAGCTTCACCCGCGCTCCAGCCTCGTCGATCAGATCGATCGCCTTGTCCGGCAGGAACCGGTCCGGGATATAGCGGCTGGAATGCGACACTGAAAAATTGATCGCCTCATCCGTGTAGCTCACGGCATGAAACTTCTCGTACTTGTCCTTGATCCCCATGATGATCCTGACTGCATCTACCTCATTGGGAGGTGGGACCTTTACCGCCTGGAAGCGCCGCTCAAGCGATCGATCCTTCTCGATCGACTTCCGATACTCGGCCGGCGTCGTCGCCCCGATGCACTGGATCTCACCGCGAGACAGCGCCGGCTTCAAGATGTTCGCCGCATCGAGCGAACCCTCCGCCGAACCGGCCCCGACCAGCGTATGCAGCTCGTCGATGAACACGATGGAATTCTGATTCTCCATCAGCTCCTTCATGATCGTCTTCAGCCGTTCTTCGAACTGTCCGCGATACTTCGTTCCCGCAACGATCAGCGACAGATCGAGCGCCAACACCTTCTTGTCGGCCAGAAAGCTCGGGACCTCGCCGTCCGCGATCTTCTGCGCCAGGCCTTCCACAATCGCCGTCTTACCCACGCCAGGTTCTCCGATGAGAACAGGGTTGTTTTTCGTGCGTCGGCACAGAATCTGGATCACACGATCCACCTCCGTGTCCCGCCCGACCAGCGGATCCAGCTGCTGGTCCATCGCCGACTGCGTCAGGTCGCGGCTGAACTCCGCCAGCATGCTCTGCTCCTGCCGTCCGCTCCCGGAGCCCTGCTTGCCAGCCGCAGGCGCCTTCTCCTGCGTCGTCCGCTGCAGCTCCTCGCGGATCGCCGGCAGCCGCAGGCCGCGCTCCGTCAGGATCTCCGCCGCAAAGCACTTCTCCTCGCGCAGCAACCCCAGCAGCAGATGCTCCGTCCCGATATGTTTGTGGCTCAGCCGCTCCGCCTCCTCGGCGGCATACGCCAGCACCCGCTTGCACTCGTTCGAGAGCGGCAGGTCGACCGAGGTCGACACCTTTTCCCGCACCGTCGTGTGCTGCTCAATCTGCTTCCGTATCGACTCCACCGACGCGTGCGACCGCAGGAAGCGGTTGGTCAGCGCCTTGTCCTCACGCAGTAGACCCAGCAACAGGTGCTCCGTCTCGATATAAGGCGACCCAAACTGACTCGCCTCGTAACGTGCAAAGAAAATTACGCGCCGCGCCTTCTCCGTGTAGCGTTCGAACATGTTCTCCCCTTCGAACCGGCCGTCGACTCAGCCCAAAGACCAAGACAACCCCGTTGGTCGCCTACCCATCCATCCGCGTTGACCGCTCGCGGCGGACACTCAGGCCCCATCCGTCGCCGGATAGAGACCCTCTACAACATCTAGTCTATTCCCCCGTGAACATACGGAGAAAGCGTTAGAGGCATTATCCCCCTTAGAGACCTGTGCAGGATCACAAACCCCAGCGCAGACATCCGCCAAAGGTGGGATTGACGTTCCAGAATGGGCCAGGCGGTACAGTGGTATTCGGCGCTGGCGAGTTTGACCAGCCGGAGACACGCCGCATGCCCGATCCGCTCCTTATAGCCCAGACCGAAGCCGCTCCACCCGAGTTTGTCGAACTCCTGCCTGGCATGGCCAACCGCCACGGCCTGGTCGCCGGGGCCACCGGCACCGGCAAGACCGTCACCCTCCAGGTCATGGCCGAGGCCTTTTCCCGCATCGGCGTCCCCGTCTTCGCCGCCGACGTCAAGGGCGACCTCTCCGGCATCTCCGAGCCCGGCACCCCCAGCCCCAAGTTCAACGCCCGCCTCCAGCGCCTCAACCTCTCCGGCTTCCAACTCGAGCCCACCCCCGTCACCCTCTGGGACGTCTTCGGCCAGCAAGGCCACCCCATCCGCGCCACCATCTCCGAAATGGGGCCGCTCCTGCTCTCCCGCATCCTCAACCTCAACGACATCCAGTCCGGCGTCCTCAATCTCGTCTTCAAGATCGCCGACGACAACGGCCTGCTTCTCCTCGACCTCAAGGACCTCCAGGCCACACTGGGGTACGTCGGCGAAAACTCCGCCACCTTCCAGAAGCAGTACGGCAACATCTCCGCCGCCTCGGTCGGCGCCATCCAGCGCGGCTTGGTGACCCTGGCCACCCAGGGCGGCGACATCTTCTTCGGCGAGCCCGCGCTCGACATCGCCGACCTCCTCCAGACCGATCCCGCCACCGGCCGCGGCATCGTCAACCTCCTCGCCGCCGACCGCCTCATGCAGTCCCCGCAGCTCTACAGCACATTTCTCCTCTGGCTCCTCTCCGAGCTCTTCGAGCACCTCCCCGAGGCTGGCGATCTCGAGAAACCCAAGCTCGTCTTCTTCTTCGACGAGGCCCACCTCCTCTTCACCGACGGCACCGCCGTCCTCCGCTCCCGCATCGAGCAGGTCATCCGTCTCATCCGATCCAAGGGCGTCGGCGTCTTCTTCGTCACCCAAAACCCCATCGACATCCCCGACACCGTCCTCGGCCAGCTCGGCAACCGCGTCCAGCACGCCCTTCGCGCCTTCACCCCGCGCGACCAGAAGGCCGTCCGCTCCGCCGCCGACACCTTCCGCCCCAACCCCGCGCTCGACACCGTGACCGTCATCACCCAGCTCGAGGTCGGCGAGGCCCTGGTGAGCTTCCTCGACGAAAAGGGCACCCCCGGCATCGTCCAGCGCTCCCTCATCTACCCGCCTCACGGCCAGATCGGCCCCATCACCCCCGACCAACGCCGGCAACAGATGCAGAGCTCGCTCGTCGCCGGCGTCTACGACACCCCAGTCGACCGCGAAAGCGCCTATGAGCGCATCAAAAACCGCGCCGCCGCGTCTCCCACCCCCGCCGCCAGCTCCAATCCCACCTGGGTTCCGCCCCAACCCTGGATCGCCCGGGAGGACAGCACCTCCGCTCAGACCACCTCCACCCAGCCCCCTTCCGCCGGCGGCTCCTGGACTCCGCAGCCGGGGCAGGGCAGCCAGACCTCAGGCAGCGCCCAGCAGCCATTTCCACCGCCCGCCGCCCCACCCGCCGCCTCCGTCGCCAGCTCCATCCTGGGCGGCCTCACCTCGCTCATTGCCGGCTCAACTGGCCCACGTGGCGGCCACCACGAAGGCCTTGCCGAGGTCATGATGAAGTCCGCCGCGCGCTCCACCGGCACCGCCATCAGCCGCCAGATCGTCCGCGGCGTCCTCGGCTCCATCCTCGGCGGCGGACGCCGCTAACAACATCGCGTCGTAGCGACCAACGCCGGCGTGGACGTGGAGGAGTACCTGCCTAACGGAGCTTGATCGTAAGGTCGATCTTCTTCGTCGCGTGTGCGTCAAATAAACTCAACGTCCTCGTCTTCGAGTGCTGCCCCCGGTACGTCGACCAGACGCTGTAGTCGGTGTCGCCACCCAGGCGCTTGAAGCTGTACCGCCCACTCTGATCCGTAATGTACGAGAGGACGCCGTGGGTGCTCTGATTCTCAACCTCCACCACGGCCCCCTTTAACGGTTCATGGTGCCGATCCGTCACCGTACCCTGAAGAGTGCGAAAGGACCTCTGCGCCCGCAGCTCCGAACCCGGAGACAGAACCGCCGCCCCGCAGAGCAGCAGGGAAAGCGCTGCTCTCCATATCGCCAACCTTCGCCCTCCCTCTCCGGCCATCGACGCCCTCCCTCCAACTCTGCACAGCGAAACAGCAGCGCAACTCGCCTTGGAGCCGACCTCTCGGACCAGCTTACGCTGCCCACCGCCAGGCACACAGGTCCAACGCCCTTCAAACGGAGAAGAAAACAGATCTTCCATTCGTTATCCTGAGAGGCATATGCCCTTCCCTATCAAAGTCTGCGCCGTGTGCTCGGAAGAGTTCGAACTGAAACCCGACAAACCCGGCTTCAGCAATCGCTGCCCGGAGTGCAGCACAGAGCAGCCAGGCAACCCCGGGAGTAAGACCCGCATGGACGCCGACGAGCGCCGATCCCAGACCGAAGCGAACGAGGCCAGACGCAAGGCCATGAAGGAACTCCTCTACCGCAAGGACAGCTGAACTCGACCCCCCACAATCCCGCCGGGCTAGCGCGTCACACCGCCACCAGCCGCCCCTCCCGCAGCCGCAACACCCGGTCACACCTCCGCGCAAATTCCATGCTGTGCGTCACCAGCACGCTCGCCAGCCCATGCCCCGCATGCATCCGCTGGATTAGCCCAAACACTGCCTCCGCCGTCCGCTCGTCCAGATCCCCCGTCGGCTCATCCGCCAGCAGCACCTTCGGCTCGGTCACCAGAGCCCGCGCCAGACTCACCCTCTGCTGCTCGCCCCCGCTCAGCTCCCCCGACCGGTGCTCCCCACGATCCCCCAACCCCACCTCCTCCAGCCACACCCGCGCCCTCCGCATCGCCTCCGGCCTCCGCTCCCCGCGCGCCAGCAGCGGCATCGCCACATTCTCGAGCGCCGTAAACTCCGGCAGCAGGTAGTGGAACTGCCACACGTACCCCACATCCCGGTTGCGGAAACGCGCCGCCTGGGCCCCCGTCAGACCGCTCAGCCTTTGCCCCGCGCACCACACCTCCCCCGCGGTCGGCCGGTCCAGCGCGGCCAGCAGGTGCAGCAGCGAACTTTTGCCCGCGCCGCTCTCCCCCACCACCGCCACCATCTCCCCCGCTCGAACCTCCAGCTCGAGTCCGCGAAACAGCTCCAGCTCCCCTCGCCCGCCTTTGCCACTTGCCGACACCGCCGCATACCGCTTCGTCAGCCCCACCGCCCGCAGCACCGCTTCCCCGCTAACCGCGCCTCGCGCCTCTTTCTGTCCAATCTTGGTCATCCCGTGGTTTCGCCGACGCTACTGGTGTACGCCTTCTTTGGCCTCCAGCCGCGCCACCCTGTCCCGGATTGCGTTGTAATCAGCAAGTCTGCCAAGGGCGCTCATCACCTCATCGTGCCGCTTTTCAGCCCGGCGCTCCACCTCATCGATCTTTCGGTCCAGGCTCTCATAGCGCTTTTCAAGCGCGTCGAGTGGAGCCGAAATCCCGCGCAACTCCGGTGCAAGGAAATCCTGCATCACCTTTCGGCTGTCTTCGATCACACTCATCCAAGCACCCCCTGGCGACATCATAACGCGCAGTCAAGCCCCGACTCACTCATACCGCAGCGCCTCCGCCGGCAACACCTTTGCCGCCGATCCTGACGGATACAGCGTCGCCACCAGACTCACCCCCAGGCTCACTGCGGCCACCATCACCCCGTCGATCCACCGCGGCGCAAATGGCAGGAAGTCGATCGAGTACACCGCCGAGTCCAGCGGCAGACGGTAGTGGCCGCCCATCCAGCTCACCCCATACCCCACCAGCAGCCCCAGTGCCGTCCCAAGCACCGAGATCAGCAGACCCTGCAGCAGAAACACCCGCCGCACCTGCGCCGGCGTCACCCCGAAGCTCATCAGCACCGCGATATCCCGCGTCTTCTCCATCACCATCATGGTCAGCGCGATCAGGATATTCAGCGCCGCCACGCACACAATCAGCGCCAAAACGATAAAGGTGACAATCTGCTCCAGCTTCAACGCCCGGAACAGCTCGCGGTTCTGCTCCATCCAGTTCGTCGTCTGGAACCCCTTTCCCGCCTCCCGCTCGATCGCCGCTCCCACCTCCCGCGCCCGGTACAGATCGTCGACCTTGAACGAGATCACCGAGATCAGGTCCGGCTCCGAAAACAACCGCTGCGCCTCTCTCAGCCGCACAAATCCATAGCTCGAGTCGTACTGGTAGAACCCCGAAGCAAACACCCCCACCACCCGGAATCTCTGGTACCGCGGCACCAGACCCAGCGGCGTCAACTCCCCCTGCGGGCTCGTCACCAGCACCGTATCCCCAACCCCCGCCCCAATCGTCTCCGCCAGGTCCTTCCCAATCACGATCGGCGGCGTAGCCGGCACAACCACATCTCCTCCTGAACCGATGGCGTCCGTGCCACCGCCAACAGCACTCTCCGCCGCTGGCTCCAACTCCGCCGCACTCCCAACCTTGATGGATTGCAGCAGATCCCCAACCCGCCGCTCATCGGCTGGAATTACGCCCTCGACCAGCGCCCCCCCACTGCGCGCCCCCCGCGAGATCAGCACCTGCCCATACAGTCCCGGAGCCGCCGCCGTCACATGCGGCATCGTCCGGAGACGCCCCAGCAGCGGCCGCCAGTCCCGTATCCCATCGGCGGCCACCCGCATCAGCTGCACATGCGCCGTCGACCCCAGCAGCCGCTCCTGCAGATCCCGCCGCATCCCATTCGTGATCGCCAACGCAATAATCAGCGACGCCACACCCGCCGCCACGCCCACCACCGAGATCGCCGTAATCACCCCAACCACGGCCTGCCGCCGCTTCGCCCGCAGATACCTCGCCGCAATAAAAAGCTCAAACCGCACAGCCCCTAGCCTACTATCGGGCGACGTTGGGGGGCATCGGTTCCAAGCCCCGACCGCTTGCGCGTTATGAAAAACTCGCGCCTCCGCACCCTTCTCCCATCGCGGACAGCCGCATCCAACCATCCATGCCGCCCGTCTCCGATGCCCCTCCCTCCGCTATCACCGAGAACATCCAGTCCGTCGCTGACATGGAAGCTCATCTTGAGGAAAATCGCGGCTTGGTCGACCGCATTGCCGATCTCGTCGGCGGCTTCTCCGGAAGCATGAGCTTCGTCGCACTCCATATCCTCTGGTTCACCGCCTGGTTCGTGATCAACACGGGCGTCATCCCGGGTCTGCGGCGCTTTGACCCTTACCCCTTCATCCTGCTCGCCATGGTCGTCTCGGTCGAAGGCGTCCTCCTCAGCACGTTCGTCCTCATGAAGCAGAACCGCATGCAGCAGCGCAGCGACATCCGCGACCACCTCAACCTGCAGATCGATCTCCTTGCCGAAAAAGAGGTCACCAAGGCCCTGCAACTCCTGCAAGCCATCTGCAAACGCCTCGAGATCAACGACGTCGAACTCGACCCAGAGCTCACCGAGATGGCCAACACAACCTCAGTCCAAATGGTCGCAAAGCGAGTCCAAACCGATCTGCCCCAGGAAAACTAAAGAGCCTTCTCGGCGAACCCGGAACTCCCGGCCCCATCAATAGGTCGTTAGCCGTAGCGCGCGATCCGTTGTAGCGCGGTCCCATCGTATAGTGGCACGACCTCGACGCGCCGGGCCCCCTTACCGCACCACCGCCTTCACACTCGCCATATTCTCAAACCGGTCATACACCCGCACCGCGACCACATGCTCGCCAGCCGCCGAGCCCCCCGGCTCGCCAGCCGCCGAGACCCCAGGCTGCGCCATCCCAGCCGGCACCGCCGCCACAAAGTCATACCGCTCACCTAGTGAGTCCGACAGCCCGCCCACCGGCTCCACATACTGCCACGGCCCCGCATCCACCGAGAACTCCGCATGGGCGATGGGCGAGGTCGCATCGTGCGCCTCGAAGGTCACATGCAACCTCGGCCCTGAAGCGGTCTGCCCATCCGAAGCAGTCCGCCCACCCGAAGCAGTCCGCGCAACCGGTGCCCCCGCCTCCAACCGCGCCGTCAACACCCCCGGCACCGGCGGCGTCGTGTCCACCGTAAACCCGGCACTCACCCGCTCCCCCGTCAGCGTCTCCGCGTCCGCATGCACCGGCCCATCGCTCGCCACCACCTTCACCGTGTAGCTTCCATCCGGCAGCAGGGAAGAGTCGAAACTCAGGAACCGCTCCGAGATCTTGTCCTTCAACAACCGCCAGATCGTCTCCTGGTCCCCCCGGTACCACACCGCAAACATCAGGTCGTCGCCATTGTCGTCGTGCGCAGCCCACCGCACCGTCACCGCGTTCCGGTCCTTTTGCGCCGTCAGCGGAGCCGTTCCGGCGTCCTGCACAAAGCTGATCGCCCCCGCCACTCCCGTCGCCGCCGGAAACACCACCTGCACCGTCGACGTGGGCGTGCTCGCCGGCGTCGCCGCCACCCGCGCCCCGGGAGCCACCACCACCTCATCCACCACCGGCGCCACATTTCGCGGCAGGTAATTCAGCGCGACTGCATCGATGTTCGCCCCGGCGCGCAGCTCCGCCTTCCACTGCGCATACCGCCCCAGCGGAACACCCGCCGCGCCAGCGCCCGCGGCAAAATCGACGTTTGACCGCACCTTCGCCCAGTCGCTCCAACCCTCCACCGAGCTCGGCACATTTCCCGTCCTCACCGACACATCAAACGCCGCCGCTCCCCCGTACTGCACCTCCACCCGCCCCCACCGCGCAATCTGCCCCGCGTCGAACACCTCGCTCGTATACCGGCTCAGCACCGCCGGCGCATCGCGGAGCCGGATCACCCGGCCTCCATTGCTCGTCCCCACCAGCAGCCCATCCCCGGTTGCCGCAAACGCCGTCGCCTGCGACGCGCCCTCCACCCGGGCCACCTCCGTAAACTGGCCCGCCACCCGCGGATCGATCCGGTACACCCGCCCGCGATTTCCACTCGCCGCCATCACCGCCCCGCCCCGCGCCGCCAGCGCGTACACCACGTCGTCGCGAAGCGTCAGCAGCCGCGACGGCGTCCCGTCCGCCGCGATCCGGTCGATCTCCGACCCTTCCGGCACCACCGTATTCGCACTTGTCGCCGTGGCCGAACCCGGCTGCGCAAAGGTTACCGTCACGCCCACACTGCCCGTCACCGGCAGCGGCGGCAGCGTGCTCCCGCTCTTCGCGCCCACCGCCGCCGCATACACCTCGCCCGCATCCCCCAGCGCCAGCGACGTAATCTCCCGGCGCCCCGCCGCATACGCCGCAAACGGCCGAGCTCCCGCCGCCGTCGTCAGGATCCGGTAGATCACCCCGGCCCCATCCGACCCCGCCCACAGCACCCCATCCCCGGCCATCGCCAGACACCGGATATGCTGATCCGCCGTCCGGAACAGCACCTCCGCGCCCCCGAACGATTTATTCGCTCCCAAACCGGTCCGCACCCGGTACACCACCGCCGGCGCCCCCGCCGCGACATACACCGCCCCATCCCGGCCTATGGCCAGATCCCACAGATACTTTGGCTTCTCCGCCGTCGTCCCCGGATCAAACACCACCTCCGCCGCAAAGGCCCCCGAACCTCCAGCCCCGCCCCCACCCGCACCCCGCAGCCGATACACCTTCCCCTCCGGCGAGGTCGCCGCGTACACCGCTCCGTCCGCCCCCACCCGCACCGCCTGCACCCCCAGCTCCTTGCCCTCGAAGATCTTCTCCGCCCTCCCATCCACGCCCACCCGCACCACCGCCGCGGACCCGCTCGTGCTCCCACCTAAACCCACGTACGCCACCCCCGCCGCGTCCGCCGCCACCGACCACACATAGCTCGCACCCGCCGTGTACAACAGCGAGGTTGCCGGTCCCGCCTCCAGCCGTCCATCGCTCCGGATCGCCACGCCCTCCGCCGTCCCGCGCTGCATCTCGTCGTACCGCCCCACGCTCCACAGCTTCGTCCCCTGCGCCCTCAAACCCGTCGTCGCCACGCCCGCCCAAACCAGCCCCGCCATCGCCCTTCGCCATATCGTCATCGTCCTCAAAGTCTACGTCCCCCAAACGCAAGGAGCCGCAGCCGCAGCCCCGCCTCCCTTGCCGAGCACCCGCCCGCGTTAGTTCGCCAGCACCGCGCGATACCGCACCTGGTTCTTCTTCAACTTGGTGATCGCCTCGTTCGCCATCGCCATCGCGTACCGCTCCGTCACCGCCTTCACCCCGTGGCGCGCCGCAACGTCCAGCATCTCGGCGATATCGCTCGGACTTCCCGTGGGCGATCCGGACACTGCCCTCTGTTGACCCACAAGCGCGAACCCTTGCACCTGCATCGCCGATGGCGGCACCCCGGCCATGCACAGCATTCCCTTCGGCCGCAAAGCGTTCACATATCCGGCCCAGTCCTGGTCCGCGCCTGCCGTGCTCAGCAGAAGATCGAAGCACCCCGACAGCTTCTTCAGCGCACCCGTGTCCCGCGTGTTCACAAAGTGATGCGCGCCCAGTCCCTTGGCCTCTCCCTCCTTCTCCTTCGAGCTCGAAAGCGCCGTCACCTCCGCTCCAAATGCCCTCGCAAACTGGATCGCCATGTGCCCCAGACCGCCAATCCCGATCACACCCACCCGCGAGGACGGCCGCACCCCATGGTTGCGCATCGGGTTATACACCGTAATTCCACCGCACAGCAGCGGAGCCGCACCTTCGCTCTCAAGCGCCTCCGGAATCGGAATCACAAATCGCGCATTCACCCGGATCCGCTCCGCATATCCGCCGTTCCGTCCCACGCACGTCGGCTGCGCCTTCGGACACAGATGCTCTTCACCCCGCCTGCACCACTCACACACCCCGCAGCTATCCGCCTGCCAACCGATGCCGACGCGATCACCCAGCTTGCGGTTCGTCACCAGGCTCCCCACCGCCGAAACCGTGCCCACCACCTCATGTCCAGGAATAAAGGGGTACTTGCTCAAACCCCAGTCGTTGTCGACCAGATGAAGGTCGCTGAAGCACACCCCGCAGTGTGAGATCTTCACCTCAACCTCGCTCGCCTTCAACTCGCCCGGATCGTACCGGTACGCGAGCAGCTGTGCACCAGCGGCATGTGCCGCCAGACCCTGGATATCGCTCATCAATTGTGTCCTCTGGCAGGTCGCCTTATCTCCACGCCCGCACTTCAGAGATGCTACATCAACCCGAGGCCTTCCTTCCTCGACGCGCCAGCACGGGCAAGTTCAGCCCTTACGGCCGTACCGTGAGCGTCAGCACCTGCGATCCGCTCACTGCTGCGCCCACATCGGCCGAAGCCGCCTCGCGCACACTCTCGCTCGACAACTTCACCCGCTGCGCTTCCTTCAACGGCTCCAGCACGTTCGCCATCGAGAGCGGCACCGACCCCAGCGCCTCCGAGTCGAGCACCGCCTGCGCCGTGTGGTCGAGCAGCGTCACATACAGCCGGTCGTTCGCATGGAGGTGGTCCGCCTGCGCAATCGCATCCTCGAGCGATACACTCCGCGACCCGCCCGCCGCCGGAGCCAGCAGCCGGTCCACCGCCGCTCCATCGCTCACCAACACCCGCAGCGGACCGGGCGCTGCCGTCTGCGGCACCCGCACCTCCATCCGCACGGACCTCGGCGCCTCCGCATACGGTCGTAACACCGCCTCTACCTCCACCGTCTCGCCTGCGCCCGCCTCCGTCCGGCTCAGCCGCGCCGAGTCCAGCACCGCCACCCGGCGCTGCCCGATCGCCTCCAGCTTCAGCGTCACACCCGTCACCAGCGGCTGCTCCAGGCTGTTGCCATACACCCGGCTGAAGCGATCGCCCACCAGCAGAGCCGCATTGATCGCACCCGCGTTGAACTCGCCCGGCGCCATCGTTCCCCGCATCCGCACCCCCGGCAGCGGCGCGCCCGCACCCCCGTCCGCACTGCGCCGCGACACGCCAATCTCCCCCGTCAGCCTCCAACTCGTCTCCGCCGCCGCCGCGTTCGTCTGCTGCATCAGCTGGTACACCGAAACCAGCATCGCCTGCGGCGTCAACTCCCGGTTATCCACCACCCGCAGGTGAAACGTCTTCGCCGCCCCACTCTTCGCGTCGATCCTCTCTCCAGCCCCCGCCGCCGTCCGAACCTCCACCTCCACCGGAATCATCCTCGCCTGCGCCCCGAACCGCCCCAGAATCGCCGACGCCCGATCCTCCCGGAACGCCCCCACCTCCTCCGTCGCATTCACAATCTTAAACGCGTTCAGCGGGCTCGGCAGCGTCGCCAGCACCTCCGCCTTGGTCATCGGCATATCCACCGCGCCCGACTGCGTGATCGGGTGCCCGCACGCCAGCAGCCGCGTCGCGTCCACGTACGTCACGGTACACGTCCCCGTCATCGAAAGGTCGCCCTCCACCAGCACCGCGCTCACCGCGCTCCCCGGAACCAGCGGCTCCGGCTGCCGTGCCCCCGCGTCCCTCCCGCCCATCCCCGCCACCGGGGTCATCCCCATCGCCCGGAACCGGTCCCCGAACCGCTCCACCGTCTCCTGGCTGAACCCCCCAAATACCAGTGGCGTCTCCATCGCCTGCATCCCCTCAACCCCCGCCGTCGTCACCGAGGCCCGAGGCGCCCCTGCCGGCGGCGCCACCCCGTCCCGAACCTCCAGCATCTGCTCGATCGGCGTAATTCCCGCAATCGGCTCCTTGCTGAACTGCCCGATCCGGTAGCTCAGCGCACCCACCAGCCGGCCATCGAGGTACACCGGGCTCCCGCTCATCCCCGCCACCACCCCCGTATACTCCGGCTTCACCCCCACCAGCCGCGCCAGGATCATGTCCCGCCCCGGCCCCAGCGAGTCCCGCAGCACCCCCAGGATCTCGACCTCCATCCGCTCCGGCGTCACCCCTTGGAACACCGTCCACGCCACCCCCTTCAAACCCCGATGCACCTCCGCCAACGGAAACATCCGCACCTCTCCCGCCGGTGGTGCTCCCGTCGCATCGCCTGGACCTCCCCGCAACGTCACGTCCACCCCGTCGATGGCGCCGCCCCCCTTCAACCTCTGCCCCCACCCCCGGCCCCATCCCGGTACCAAAAGCCCGGTCAGCAACGTCCAAACCATCAGCCGGCCGCATCCCTGCCGGCGGTCTCTTCCGTAAGCCTTCACGTCCCGGGGAGCCATCATCGTCATAGAACAGAAGTCTAAAGCGTCGGCAGCCGGGCCGTCCCAAGCCCATCCCGGCGCGTCCAACGCAATCACAAAAACCCTCCGCCACCGGAGTAAAGTCACTGATGATGATTCCGCACACCAAGCTCGTCCGCCTCCTCACCGCCGCCGCCCTCATCGCCCTCCCCAACACCTCCTTCCCCGCGCAGGAGGCCCCCGCCTCCCCGTCCGCGCCCCAGCAAGGCAAACCCACGCCGCCCCCCGCTGCGCAGCCGGACGACCAGGCCGGTCCCGCCACCGATAACGGCCCCATCATCCTCAAAAAGAAGAAAGAGCCGACCGACGCCGAGCCCATACCGCCGCCCGCTCCCGCCGAGCCCAAAGTCAAAAACCCCAACGGCGAAACCTTCTCCCTCCGCGTCGACGTCCCCATCGTCAACCTCGACGTCAACGTCCTCCTCGACAAGACCCACCAATTCGTCCCCGGCCTCAAAGCCCCCAACTTCCAGGTCCTCGAAGACGGCGTTCCCCAGCAGATCACCAGCGTCCGCACCGCCCAAACCCCCATCACCGCCGTCATGCTGCTCGAGTTCGCCGCCAACAGCTACTACTTCATCAACGACATGCAGAACGCCTCCGCGCAGTTCTTCCGCACCCTCCGCCCCGACGACTACATCGCCGTCATCACCTACGACCTCCGCACCCACATCCTCACCGACTTCACCAACAACAAGGACGTCGTCGCCGACTCGCTCCGCTCGCTCACCATCCCCGGCTTCTCCGACACCGACATGTTCGACGCCCTTTACGAGACCCTCGATCGCACCTCCCGCATCGAGGGCCGCAAGTACATCATCCTCATCGGCACCGGTCGCGACACCTTCTCCAAGCTCACCCTCGACAAAATGCTCGCCAAAATCAAGGCGACGCCCAACGTCACCATCTTCTCGATCGGCACCGGCGCTTTTATCCGCGAGATCGCCGACTCCCGCGGCCAGCTCGGCGGCATCCAGCGCCTCGACTACCTCCAGGCCGAAAACCAACTCAAAACCTTCGCCCAGATGACCGGCGGCCTCTACTTCAATCCGCTCTTCCAGGGAGCGCTCCCCGACGTCTTCAACCAGATCAACGACTCCATCCGCAACCAGTACATCCTCACCTACCGCCCCTCCAACAACAAAAACGACGGCAGCTACCGCCGCGTCAAGGTCTCGCTCGTCGACAACGAAGGCCACCCGCTCCGCATGCAGGATGAAAAGGGCAAGCCCCTCAAGTACTCCGTCGTCTCCCGCGACGGCTACAAAGCCAAGCTGCCTGTCGAATAGCTCCCCGTCGAGTAGCCTCCCGGGCCATTCGGAGCTACCGGTCACGCTGCATCCAAGCGTCAATCTGCTCGCATGCGTCCGCACCCCGCATTGGACATCACCTCGCCATTTGCCTTACCGTTCTCCGGTAAGCTTTTGACCCTTCAGTCACACGCGCGAAAGTTGAGACGCCAATCACCATGCTCGATCGCAGATCCTTCCTCGGGACCGCCGCCAAAACCGCCACCCTCGCCGCCGCTGCCACTCGCCTTCACCCACTCTTTGCCGAGCCCGCGTCGGCCCCCAAACGCTCCCCCAACGACACCGTCCAGCTCGCCCTCATCGGCGCCGGCATCCAGGGCCAGGGCGATACCCGCACCGCCCTCCAGGTCCCCGGCGTCAAGCTCGTCGCCGTCGCCGACTGCTACGACGGCCGCCTCGCCCACGCGAAGGAGCTCTGGGGCTCGGACATCGTCACCACCCGCGACTACCGCGAGATCCTCGCCCGCAAAGATGTCGACGCCGTCCTCATCGCCACCCCCGATCACTGGCACAAGCAGGCCGCCGTCGACGCCCTCGAGGCCGGCAAAGACGTCTACCTCGAAAAGCCGATGATCCACATCTACCCCGACGGCCCCGCCATCATCAATGCCGCCCACTCGAGCAAAAACATCCTCCAGGTCGGCAGCCAGCGCGTCAGCTCCATCCTCTACGCCAAAGCCAAGGAGCTCCTCGCCGCCGGCGCCATCGGCAAGCTCAACATGGTCACCGCCCGCTGGGATCGCAACTCCTCCATCGGCGCCTGGAACTACTCCGTCCCGCTCGACGCCTCTACCGAAACCTGCGACTGGCCGCGCTTCCTCGGCTCCGCCCCTAAGATTCCCTTCTCCGGCGAACGCTTCTTCCAGTGGCGCAAATGGGGGGACTACGGCTCCGGCGTCGCCGGCGATCTCTTCGTCCATCTCTTCAGCGGAACCCACTTCATCACTGGAGCCAACGGCCCCACGCGCGCCATGGCCACCGGCGCCATTCGCTTTTGGAAGGACGGCCGCGACGCCAACGACGTCCTCCTCGCCCTCTTCGACTACCCCGAAGGCTTCAACCTCTCCCTCCACGTCAATTTCGTCGACGGCGGCGAAGAGAGCGAAGGCTTCCTCTTCACCGGCTCCGAGGGACTCATGGAGATCGACGGCAGCAAGGGCACCGTCACCGTGACCCGCACCCCGCTCGCCTCCGAGCCCGGCTACACCGTCTCCACCTTCGCCGATTCCATGCAAAAGCAGTACATCGAGAAGTACCGTGAAAAGTACCCGGTCAACCATCCCGGCGGCCCACCCCCGCAGGACCTCCAGAAGTTCACCGCGCCCCCCGGCTACTCCGACAGCTACGACCACTTCCACAACTTCTTCAGCTCCGTCCGCAGCCGCAAGCCCGTCGTCGAGGACGCCACCTTCGGCTTCCGCGCCGCCGGCGCCGCCCTGCTCGCCAACCTCAGTGTCGAGCGCGGCAGCATGGTCAACTGGAACCCCGAAACCATGAAGCTCGCCTAAACGCACGCACCCACGGAGCTCGCTGTGACCATTCGCCCCAAGTATCTTGCACCCCTGCTCGCCCTGCCTCTCCTCGCCCCGGCTCCCGCTCATGCGCAGGACCCCGAGCACGCCCGCGAGTTCCGCATGCAGCACCCCGGCAACGGCCCCGGCGGCGAGCCCCGCACCACCTTCCTCAGCCATCGTCTCGGCACCGACCACGCCGAAGGCATCTCTCTGCTCGACATGAACGGCGACGGCTTCCCCGACCTGCTCAGCGGCGCTTACTGGTACCAAAACCCCGGCGTTAACGGCGGCGAGTGGAAGCAGCACCAGTTCCGTACCGTCGGCATCCACAACGAGTTCGTCAACGACTGCGGCGAGTGGGTCGTCGACGTCGATCACGACGGCCTCCCCGACCTCGTCTCCACCGGCTGGATCGCCAACGGCCTCTGGTGGTATCGCAATCCCGGCCCCCAGGCCACCGCCGCCGGCGCCCAGTGGAAGGCCGAAAAGATCACCGACAGTTTCGACACCGAGGGCGGCGCCTTCGGCGACATCAACGGCGACGGCAAGCCCGACATCGCCCTCGCCCACTACAACAGCGGTGGCATCCTTTGGGTCGACTTCAGCAAGCCCCAGCCGCGCGTCCACAAGCTCGGCGGCACCAAACAGGATGGCCACGGCATCGGCATCGCCGACATCAATGGCGACGGCAAGCCCGACGTCCTCACCCCTCACGGCTGGTTCGAGCAAATCGACGCTGACAATGACAAGTGGACCTGGCACGGCGACTGGGATCTCGGCGACACCAGCTTCCCCATCCTCGGCTACGACGTCAACCATGACGGCAAGCTCGACCTCATCTACGGCCAGGGACACGGCTACGGCCTCTACTGGCTCGAGCAGGCCGGCACCCCCACCGCCCCCAAGTGGGTCCGCCACACCATTGATGAATCCTTCTCGCAGTCGCACGCCATCGCCCTCGTCGACATCGACGGCGATGGCGCCCCCGAGCTCATCACCGGCAAACGCTACCGCGGCCACTCCGGCGCGGACCCCGGCTCCTACGACCCCGTTGTCGTCTACGCCTACAAGCTCCCCACGGCCGACGGTCTAGCCTCCGCGAAGTCGCACGCCTCCTCCACACCCACCGCCGCACCCGCCAACACCCCCACAACCGGCGGCGCGTCCGCAAGGAGCAATATCGCCAAATCAGCCGGTGAAGTCCCGCCCACCATGACCATCGCCGACACCGCCTCCGACCCGCTCTTCCTCCGCATTCCGCTTTCGGTCAACGGCACCGCCAGCGCCGGCACCCAGTTCATCGTCGCGGACCTCGATCACGACGGCGATATGGACATCGCCAGCGCCGGCAAACTCGGCGTCCACGTCCTCGAAAACCTCAAGGTCAACAACATCACAAAGCCATCCCGCGAGGCCACCCAGCCGCTCAACCGCACCTGGCCCTTCCCCGGCGAAGGCAAGGAGATTCCCCAGGAAGATGGCCCCACCCCTCACGACTAACCGCAAAGGCCTACGCCTCGCGAAGGGAGAAGCCGACGTCCGCGGCATGATCCTGGCCTGGGAAGAGCCAGGGTCAGCCCACCTACCCGCTCGCCAGCTCCCGCGCCCTCATCGTCGCCCGCTTCACCGCCTTGATCAGCGTCACCCGCAGCCCACCCTCCTCCAGCTCCAGGATCCCGTCCACCGTGCACCCCGCCGGTGTCGTTACCTCGTCCTTCAACAGCGCCGGGTGTGACCCCGTCTCGAGCACCATCTTCGCCGAACCCAGCGTCGTCTGCGCCGCCAGCAAGGTCGCCACCTCCCGCGGCAGACCCACATTCACCCCCGCCTCCGCCAGCGCCTCGATGATGATGTACAGAAATGCCGGCCCCGACCCCGACAAGCCAGTCACCGCATCCATGTGCCGCTCGTCCACCACCACCGTCCGGCCTACCGTCTCAAACATCCGCCGCGCCACCGCCATCTGCTCCTCCGTGCAGAACCGCCCGCCGCACAGCGCGGTCACCCCCTCCCCCACCCGCGCCGGCGTGTTCGGCATCGCCCGCACCACCGCCATCTCGCACCCGGCCGCATCCTCGATCGCCCGCGTCTTCACCGACGCCGCAAACGACACCAGCAGCTTCGCCGCGGTCAGCGCCGGCCGGATGCCCCTCACCACATCCACCATCTGCGACGGCTTCACCCCCAGCAGAACCACATCCGCACCGTCCACCGCCGCCAGGTTATCCGTCCCCACCCGGATCCCCATGCTCTCGCTCAGCTCCCGCGCCCGCTCCGCATGCGCCACCGTCGCCACCACCTGCTCCGGAGCCACCAGCGCATTCTTCAAAAAGGCATTCAGCAGAATGCCGCCCATCTTGCCCGCGCCCAGCACCGCCACGCGCACACCCGTCATCGCGCCCGCGCCGTCACCCATCTCCAACCTCGCTACCAAACTCATCCCCAGAGGCTACCAGACCTCCCCAACCGCTTAACGCGTATCCACCTCACCGCTTCTGGCTCGCAATCCACGCCGTCACCCGCCGGTCCAGCACATCCAGCGGCAGAGCCCCCGAGTCCAGCACCTCATCATGGAACGCCCTTATGTCGAACTTCGCCCCGAGCTCCTTCTGCGCCCGCGCCCGCAGCTCCAGCAGCTTCAACTGCCCTATCTTGTACCCCAGCGCCTGCGCCGGCCACGCCACATACCGGTCCACCTCCGCCTGCACGTTCGTCTCGTCGATCGTCGAGTGCTCATGGAAGTAGTCCACCATCTGCTGCCGCGTCCAATGCTCGGAGTGCACGCCCGTATCCACCACCAGCCGGATCGCCCGCCACACATCGTTCTCGAGCCGCCCATAGTCGCTGTACGGATCCACGTAGAACCCCGCATCCTTCCCCAGCTGCTCCGCATACAGCCCCCACCCTTCGGTGAACGCCGTGTAGTCCTTGTGCTTCCGAAACTCCGGCAAGCCCGTCAACTCCTGCGCGATCGAGATCTGCAGATGGTGCCCGGGCAAACCCTCATGGTATGCAATCGCCTCCACCGGCACTAGCGACCGCGTCGCGAACTCATACGTGTTCACGTTCACGCGCCCCGGCCGCTTCCCATCCGGCGATCCCTCCTGGTAGTCCGCCGCCGCCTGGTCCTTCTCCACAAAGGAAGCCATCGGCACCACCTCCATCGGCGCCTTCGGCAAACGCCCAAACATCTGCGGCAGCTTCGGCCGCATCCCGTCCTCGTACCCGCGATACGCCCCGATCAGCGCCTCCTTCGACGCCGGATGAAACTTCGGGTCGGCCTTGATCGCCACGCCCAGGCTCTTCACATCCGCAAACCCCAGCCGCTTCGCGATCCCCAGCATCGCCGCCTCGTCCCGCTTTACCTCGTCCAGACCAATCTGGTGGATCTCCGCCGGCGTCTTTTCGAGCGTCGTACTCTGCCTTACCCGAAACGCGTAGAACGCCTCACCCTCCGGCAACGCCCACGCTCCAGGGTCCTTCCTGCAGACCGGAATATATTGCGAGCTCAGAAACCTCCCGAACCGCTGGTACCCCGGCAGCACGCTGGTCGAGATCGCCTCCAGCATCTCCTCCGAAATCCGCTTCCGATCCGCGGCTCCCACTGCCGCCGGAAACTTCTTCAGTGGCAGCGCAAACGGGCTCTCTGCCGGCTTCCCCTCCGCGATCGCCCTCGTCTGGGCCAGCACCTTCTCCATCAGGTACTGCGGCGGAACCCGATGCTCGTCCATACCCAGCATCATGTTCGCCGTCAGCTGCGAAAACGCCGCCGGAATCTTCTTCAATCGCGCAATCCAGTCGTCATAGTCCTTCACCGTCTCAAACGTCAGCTGCCCAGGCAGCCGCGCTATCCCCGTGTGGAAGCCGTCGAACTGGTTCACCGGCATCTCCCACGCCTTGAACCTCGCCCCCTCCTGGTCGTCGATCAACGACCGCAGCATCACCTCCGCCGAAATCTGCTCCTGCTCGCTCAACCCCGCCGTATCGATCGCCCCCAGACGTTCGATATACCCGCGACCCCGCGCCAGGCTGTTGTTCACCTCGGAGGCCGAGAAGTTCGTCAGCTGGTCGTTGTACCGCTTGTCCCCCAGCATCGACGCGTACTCCGGCTCGCGTTTCAGGCGGTCCTCCCAGATCTCCCCGAACAAAGCCGCCAACGCTTTGCTTCGGTCAGGCGCCGGGGCAGCCTGCGCTCCTCCCGTAGCCTGCCCCCGCGCACTGGAACCTCCGCCTCCTCCGAACATCAGCAACGACCCGACCAGCAGCAGTTCAGCAGCCCGCATACCCCTCCAAACCTAACCCTGCCAGTCTACCGGGTACTCCCCCTCGCTAGCTCCTGCCCGCCAGCGCCGCCGCTGCGTCCAGCATCCGGTACAGCGTCGACCGGCTAATCCCCAGTACCTCCGCCGCCCTCAGCTTGTTGCCCTCGCACTTCCGCAGAACATCCTGCACATGCGCGTCGACCACATCCTGCAGCTTCGCCGACGACACCGTCATCCCCGTCGCCGCCCCGCCGGCCTGCTCCGTGTGCGCCGTGGCAGCCGGAAGATGCCTCTCCTCAATCAAAGCTCTGCCCGAGCCTCCGTCGCATGCCAGTGCCGCCATCCGTAGCACGCTCTCGAGCTCGCGCTCGTTCCCTGGCCAGCCCCTCCGCTGCAGCTCCCGAAGTGCCTCCGTCGAGATCCTGACCAACGCTCCTCCAGACCGCGTCGCGATCCCCTCCAAAACTCGCGCTGCGACCGCCGCAACATCCTCCATCCGCTCCCTCAGCGGCGTAACCGTCAGCTCAACCATACCCAGCCGGTCCCGCAGCTCCGACCGCAACGTTCCGCCCGCAACCATCGCCTGCACATCTCCGCTGACCGACCCGATCACCCGCACCCGCGCTCCCTGCTCCTCGCCGATGCGATCCAGAAGTTGCAGCAGGTCCACCTGCGCCGCGATCGAGAACAGCCCAAGCTCCGGGAAAAACATCGTGCCTCCCCGTCCCGCCTGCAGCAGCTCCTCACAGACCCCGCGGCCCGACCCCGAACCGTCTCCCTTCCGCAGCGACTCCATCGCCCCCGCGTCGCACACCACAAACGACCCTCCGGCCACAGGGCTCGCCGCATGGAGCGCCCGCGCCACCTCCTCCTTTCGGCCACCCCGCTCGCCCTTGATCAGCGCCGTCCTGAAGTGCGGTCCAACCGTTCGCACCTGCATCCGCAGACGCTCCGTCGCGGCACTCGAACCAATCTCCGGGCAGACAGCAGAGGTACGCCCGGCCATGTCACGAACAGCACCGGCGTTCCCCCTGTCTCCGCTCGCGGGAACGGTATCGTGAGATCGTCGTGCCGGGGTGGAGGCGGAAGCTGCAAGCGAGAAGGGGGAAGAGATCGACGTTGACATAGTCCCCCTATCGGCATCCCCGGCCAGAACCTTAGCCTCCTCCCGAAAGAAAATGGCCCAAAAGAAAATAGCCGGACACACCCCATCGGGGGGGCATCCGGCCATGCGAAATTCGTAAATCCTACGCCAGCTACGCCGTCGTCTTCACGCAGTACGTGTCAAACGCCCGCTGCAGCTCCTGCGCAATCGCCGGTGCCGTCGAGGTCTCGATCGCCGACCTCTGCATCAGGTACACCAACTGCCCATCCCGCAAGATCGCAATCGCCGGCGAGGTCGGCGGATGCCCGCCAAAGTAGCTCCGCGCCTTCTCCGTCGCTTCCCGGTCCTGCCCGGCAAACACCGTCACCGCATGCTCCGGCTTCGTCCCGTGCTGCATCGCCAGACGCACACCCGGTCGCATCTTGCCCGCCGCGCATCCGCAAATCGAGTTCACGACCACCATCGTCGTCCCCGGCGCCGCCATTGCCTTATCCACCTCAGCCGCCGTTCGCGCCTCCGCCAGCCCAGCCCGCGTCAGCTCCTCGCGCATCGGAATCACCATAATCTCTGGATACATAAGCACTCTCCCGCGGTCTGGAGCTCTCCTTGCCCATCAGACCCGCTCCCTCCATACTACGGTCTCCCCGCCTACGCGTCACGCGCTACCCCCGCTGTCGTATCCTCAAACCCGTGCCCGGCCCCAACCTCCAGATCCAGGAAAACGTCGCCCTCGCCCCCTTCACCACCCTCGGCGTCGGTGGCCCCGCCCGCTTCTTCGCCGAGATTCGCTCCGAGCCCGAACTCCTCGAAGCCGTAGCCTTCGCCAAAGCCAACCACCTCCCCCTCTACCCGCTCGGCGGCGGCTCCAACCTGCTCGTCGCCGACTCGGGCTTTCCCGGCCTCGTCCTCCACCTCACCCTCACCTTCCCCGTCGAGTGGAGCCACTTCCCCAGCCACGTCGATCTCCGCGCCCCCGCCGGCCTCGACTGGGACGCCCTCGTCCTCCACGCCTGCAACCTCAACCTCTCCGGCATGGAGTGCCTCGCCGGCATCCCCGGCCTCACCGGCGCCTCGCCCATCCAGAACATCGGTGCCTACGGCCAGGAGGTCTCGGAGACCATCCACACCGTCCGCGCGCTCGACCTCCACACCGGCCTCTTCACCGAGCTCCCCAACGAACTCTGCCGCTTCTCCTACCGCTCCAGCCTCTTCAACTCCACCGCCCGCGGCCGCTACCTCGTCACCGCCGTCACCTTCCGTCTCTCGCGTGACGCCGCACCCAACCTCGCCTACGCCGACCTTGCCCGCCACTTCGCCGGCCGGCAGCCCACACCCGTCGAGGTCTACCACGCCGTCCGCGAGATCCGCCGCGCCAAAGGTATGCTCCTTGTCCCCGAAGATCCCGATGCCCGCTCCGCCGGCTCCTTCTTCAAGAACCCCATCGTCCCCTCCACTCAACTCGACAACATCGCCCGTACCCTCCATCTCGACCCCGCGTCGATCCCTCACTGGCCCGCCCCCGGCCAAACCTCGGGCCCCGCCACCAAGCTCGCCGCCGCCTGGCTCATCGAGCAGGCCGGCTTCCGCAAAGGCTTCCAGCTCGGCAACGCCGGCATCTCCTCCCGCCACACCCTCGCCCTCATCAACCGTGGCGAAGCCACCCACGCCGACCTCACCGCCCTCCGCGACCGCATCCGCTCCGAAGTCCAGCAGCGCTTCAGCATCACCCTGGAACAGGAACCCGTCGATCTGAGCGCCTAGCTCCAACCGCCTTCTTTGCGCACCCTCGCGTCCTGTACACCTCTGCGGTAAAGTCCCTTACCCCCGCAACCCTGCCAGCAGCCGCTCCCGCTCCTCCCCGAGCACTACCTCCGCCGGCCCCTGCTCCACCACCTCGCCCTCCGCCATCCGGATCACCTCCGCCCCCAGCAGAAACACCTCGCCCACATCGTGCGATACCGAAAGCACCGGCGTCTCGCACCGCCCCAGCCAGACCCGCAGCGCCACCGCCAACTCATCCCGCAGCACCGCGTCCAGACCCGAAAACGGCTCATCCAACAGCAGCAGCGCCCGCCCCGGACCGTCAAACGTCACCCCCGACACCACCGCCCGCGCCACCGAAACCCTCTGCCGCTCGCCGCCGCTCAACTCCCCCGGCCGCCGCTCCCCCAGCGTCGTCAACCGAAACAGCTCCAGCACCTCATCCACCATCGCCCGCGCATCCCCCGCATGCGACCTCCACCCCACCCCGTACTCCAGATTCCCGCGCACCGTCATCCCCGGAAACAGACGCGCCGCCTGCCCCGCGCTTCGCACCGGCCGCAGATGCGCCGGCACAAACACCCGCTCCGCCGTACTCAGCAGCACCCGCTCCCCCGGCCCAAACTCGGTCGGCCCCAGGACGATCCGGCCCTCATCCGGCCGCACAAACCCCGCGATCGCTCGCAGCACCGTCGACTTCCCACTCCCCGATGGCCCAAACAGCACCGTCCACGGCGCATGGAGCCCGAACTCCACACGGAGCCGCAGCGATCCCTGCCGATGCCGCAGCTCGACCGAGATCAACCTTGCCTCACCCAAGCACATCACCCCGGTCCCCACCCCAGCCGCGCCGCAGCCTCGGCGGAACGGCATAGATCAGGACCAGCGCCGCCAGCGCCACCCCCACCAGCACCATCGCAGTCATATTGGCCGGTCCGTACCGCCCCTCCTCCACCATGTCATACAGCGAGATCGACAACGTCCGCGTCGCCCCCGGTATGTTCCCGCCCAGCATCAGCACCACCCCGAACTCCCCTACTGTGTGCGTAAACGTCAGCACCGCGCTGGCCAGCAGGGAAGCGCGCGCCATCGGCAGCACCACGCCCACAAACACCGTGCGCGGCCGCACACCCAACCCCTCCGCCGCCTCCACGTACGCCCGGTCCACACCGCGAAACCCCGCCACCAGCGGCTGCACCGCGAACGGCAGACTGTATAGCAGCGATCCGACCAGCAGCCCCGCGAAGCTGAATGCCAGAGGATGCCCCATCATCCGGATCAGCAGCCGCCCCGCCCCCGTCATCGGCCCCATCGTCACCAGCAGGTAAAACCCCAGCACCGTCGGCGGCAGCACCAGCGGCAGCGCCACCACTGCCTGCACCACGCCCCGCCCTACACCGTCGCCCCGCGCGATCCACCAGGCCAGCGGCACAGCCACGGCCAGCAGCACCAGCGTGGTAGACGCCGCCAGCCGCAGGGTCAGGAAAAGGGCCTCGACATCCATCCCATAAGTCTAAGCCACCCCGACAACTCCATACGATTCAAATTGCATGCAGCCGCGATCCCTTAGCCCTTGGACCCTTGGCTCCACTTGCCCTACCGCACCGCCTCTAGACCCACATTCTGCAGCTGACCCTGAATCTCGGACGACAGCAGCCAGTCCAGAAACGCATGCGCCTCGCGACGCCGATCGCTCCTCGCCAACACCACCGCCGTCTGCCGAATCTCCGGATACTGCGACTCCGGAACCAGCACATACGTCCCCACATCCTTGTAGTGCTGCGAGCTCGCCAGCGTCAGCGAGATAAATCCTGCCTGCGCGTTGCCCGACTCCACAAACTGCCCCGCCTGCGCCGCATTCTCCGCCACCACCAGCTTCGGCTTCAACGCATCCTTCAACTTCATCCGGTCCAGCGCCGTCGACGCCGCCCGCCCAAACGGCGCATGGAGCTCATCCGCGATCGCTATCTTTTGCACTCGCGGATCCGTCAGCGTCTCCAGCGTAATCGGCTGCAGTGGTGAGTCCTTTCTCGACCACAGCACCAGCCGCCCCCGCGCATACGGCGTCGGCGCCTTTGCATCCGCCAGCCCCCCGGCAACAATCCTCTCGGGAAAGGTGAAGTCGGCCCCCAGGAACACGTCCACCGGCGCGCCATTCTCAATCTGCGTCGCCAACGCCCCGGACGACCCAAAGTTCACCAGGAGCTTCACCCCCGTCTTCTTCCGGTACAGGTCCGCCAGCGCCGGCATCAGCGGCTCGAGATCCGCCGCCGCCGCGATCCGCAGCTCCTTCTTCCCTTGCGCCTCAGCCCGGAGCTCCGCTCCGCCCCACACCGGGGCCAGCAGCACCAGGGACGCCAGCAGCACAAATCCGAATCCAAACGAGAGCCTTGGCCCCCCCAACCGCATACGATACCCTGTCCACACTGATGAAAGTCGCATCCCACCAGCTTAGATGCACCCAGTGTAGCGCCGGCATCGCTCCCGAAACCGTCGCCGCGGACTTCCGTTGCCCCCTCTGCGGCGGTCTCTACGAGGTCATCTATCCCTGGTCCTCCACCGCGGTCCAGACCTCCACCCGCACCCCGGGCACCGTCATGCCTGACGTTCGCCTGCCCAACGCCAGCGCCCTCCGCTGGCTCTGGCAGGAGCGCCGCACCTCCACCATGGCGGTCGATCAGTCCGGCGTCTGGCGCTTCCGCGATCTCCTCCCCATCCTCGCAAACCCCGAAACCCCCGTCACCCTCCGCGAAGGCAACACCCCCCTCTACGACCTCCCCCGCTCCGCCAAAGCCCTCGGCCTCGATTTCCTCCTTGCCAAGCACCAGGGCATCGGCAACCCCACCGGCTCCTTCAAGGACACCGGCATGACCGCCGCCCTCTCCGTCGCCCTCGAGCGCGGCTTCGAGTGGGTCGCCTGCGCCTCCACCGGCAACACCTCCGCCGCCATGGCCGCCTACGCCGCCCGCGCCGGCCTCCGCTCCATCGTCCTCATCCCCGAGGGCAAGATCGCCTGGGGCAAGCTTTCGCAATCCATGGACTACGGCGCCATCACCCTCCAGCTCCGCACCGACTTCGACGGCTGCGTCCGCATCCTCAACGAGCTCATCCGCCGTCTCCCCATCTACCTCCTCAACTCCGTCAACCCCTATCGCGCCGAAGGCCAGAAGACCCCCGCCTTTGAGCTCGTCGAGCAGCTCGAAGCGCAGGTCCCCGAGCACATCATCGTTCCCGGCGGAAACCTCGCCAACGGCGCCGCGCTCGGCAAGGGCTTCCGCGAGATGCTCCATCTCGGCCTCATCCCCCGCGTCCCCAAGATCTCCGTCATCCAGGCCGAAGGCGCCAACCCCCTCATTCGCAGCTTCATGGAAAACGGCGGCGAAACCCTCATCCCCGTCACCGCCGACACCCGCGCCTCCGCCATCCGCATCGGCAACCCCGCCTCCTTCCGCAAGGCCGTGCAAACCATCCGCTCGACCGGCGGCTGGACCGCGCAGGTCTCCGAACAGGAGATCGCCCTCGCCAAGGCCGAGATCGGCGCCGAAGGCATCGGCTGCGAACCCGCCTCCGCCGCCACCCTCGCCGGCCTCAAAAAACTTGTCGCGAGCGGCCACATCACCTCAGAAGAGCGCGTCGTCCTCATCCTCACCGGACACACCCTCAAGGACCCCGAATACACCATCGACTACCACCGCGGCAGCCTCCTCCGCGAGGACGAACTCGCCTCCGCCACGCTCGCCCAACTCCACCTCCACGCCAACCTCCGCAAACCGCCCGCCGTCCTCGACGCCGACACCGACGCCGTCCTCCGCACCATGGAGTCCGTCCTCCAAACCCCCATACCCGCCTGAACCGGCCCCCACTCACCACTCGATCACCCCCCATTGCCGCCCCCCCTCCACCTTCGCCTTCCCGCCACCTCCGCCAACCTCGGCCCCGGCTTCGACGCCCTCGGCCTCGCCCTCTCCCTCTACCTCACCATCGACGCCCAGCTCTCCCCCACCACCGCCATCACCGCCACGGGCCGCAGCGCCGACCTCTGCGGCTCGCTCTCCGGCAACCTCATCCTCATGACCTACACCGAGGTCCTCGGGCGCCAGGGCCTCGCCGCCCCCTCCCTCGCCCTCCAGCTCCACAACGAGATTCCCCTGGGCATGGGCTGCGGCTCCTCGGCCGCCGCCATCCTCGCCGGCGTCCAGCTCGCCAACCACTTCGGCCGGCTCCTCTGGTCCCCCCAGCAGGTCCTTGACGAGGCCTGCGCCCGCGAGGGTCACCCCGACAACGTCGCCGCCTGCTTCCACGGCGGCCTCACCGCCTCCTCCACCGTCCTCCCCGCATCGGTCCAGCCCCAGCCCACCACCCTCACCGCCACCCTCGGCCACAACCTCCCCTGGCGCCTCCTCCTCGCCCTCCCCACCGCCAGCCTCTCCACCACCACCGCCCGAGCCCTCCTCCCCGCCTCCTTCTCACGCACCGACGCCGTCGCCAACCTCCAGGCCACCGCCCTCCTCGTCTCCGCCTTCGCCCTCGACCGCCCCGATCTCCTCCACTCCGCCATGCACGACCGTCTCCACCAGCCCTTTCGCGCCGCCCTCTGCCCCCTCCTCCCAGCACTTCTCCCCCTCGCCGGCCACCACGGCATCTACGGCGTCGCCCTCAGCGGCGCTGGACCGTCCGTCCTCCTCATCGCCAGCCCATCCGTCCTCCTCATCGCTAACCCCGCCCTTCCCCCGGATCCCATCCACCAGGCCATTCGCTCCGCTGCCGGCGGCCATCTCTCCGAGGTCCTCTCCCTCAGCATCGGGACAGCCGCCGATCTAGGCCCAGGTCTCTAGGCCCAGGTCTCTAGGCGAAGTCACGCGGAAGTAACGGCCCCAGTAACGCAGCATTTTGTTACCTAAGACTTCTTTACGCGCCGCAACTTTGTCTCTAATCTTCCTCCTGTAGACAGTTCTGGGGAGGGCTGCTACACCGCCCGTTGACCTCTTTTCAAGAGGTCCGGGCGTTTCCTTTTGGACCTCGGCCCTGCCCTCACTGGTCTCGGCATCGGCCGCTCGCCCCCGGCCCACGTGTCTCTCCTCCCTCCCCGGCAGTCACCCCCCAATCAGTCCCCTGTCGGCTCTCCTTCCGCTACCTCGCATGAAACTTCCCGCCGGAAACGGCATCTATTATGGAGGTTGACACCGACTCGGAAAGATCACACGAGCGGCAGACTTAGGGGGAAGCACATGGCAGGTCAATTCGTTTCAGAAGTAAATGATGGATCCTTCGAAAAGGAAGTTCTTCAGTCGGAGCAGCCCGTCCTCGTAGACTTTTGGGCCGCCTGGTGCGGTCCCTGCAGAGCCCTCGCACCCGTCGTCGACGAGGTCGCCACCGAGTACCAGGGCAAAATCAAAGTGATGAAGATGGACGTGGACGCCAACAATGCCACGCCCGCGCGCTACGGCATCCGCGGAATTCCCGCGCTGCTGCTCTTCAAGGGGGGAAAGGTCGCCGACCAGATCGTCGGCTTCGTTCCCAAAGACACGATCTCCAAATCGATCGAAAAGACCCTCACCAAGGTAGTCGCCTAAGTACGCAAGCACTATCGATCTGCTCTCCTGAGTCTTCGGAGAACAGAAGCAAAGCCCGGAGCGAACCTGCTCCGGGCTTTTGCTGCTCGCGGGCCACCCAGGCCCAACCACCCAGTCTCAACCACCCAGGCCCAGCCACCCAGGAGTAGACTGCTCCTGTCACCAACCAGGGGCTCCCCAGGCTCCTGACAGACCAGGAGTCTCCCATGCGCCGCCCGCTCCGGGCCCGTGCGCCACACCCCCAAGCCCGTCCCGCTGCGCCGCGATTGCTACACCCCCAAGCCCGTCCCGCTGCGCCGCGATTGCTACACTCACCTCTGATGCTGGACCAGATCCTCTTCCGCGCGATCATGGTGGCCTTCTTCATCCTGGCCAACGCCTTCTTCGTTGCGGCCGAGTTTGCCCTCGTCAGCGTCCGCGAAACCCGCATCCAGCAGCTCATCGCCCTCGGCCGGCCCGGCGCACGAACCGCCCTCCAACTCAAAAACAATATCGACGAGTTTCTCCCCGCCGTCCAGTTCGGTGTCACCCTCGCCGCCCTCGCTCTCGGTTGGCTCGGCGAACCAGCCATCACCGAAATGCTTCTCCGCGGCGCTCGCGCCCTCCATCTCTCACCCGGCAGCCGCGCCCTCCAGGCCGCCTCCATCGCCCTCGCCTTCGCCATCATCACCTACTTCGAAGTGCTCCTCGGCGAGCTCGTCCCCAAGTCCCTCGCCCTCCAGCGCGCCGAACGCATCGCCCTCGCCGTCGCCGGCCCCATGGACGTCTTTATCCGCATTACCCGCCCCGCCGTCCGGCTCATGAACGGCTCCGCCACCCTCGTCCTCCGCCTCTTCCGCGCCCCCCTCCGCGGCGAGGGCGCCGTCCACTCCCCCGAGGAGCTCAAGCTCATCGCCACCGCCACCCGCCGCATGGGCCTCCTCCCCGCCTTTCAGGAGGAGATCATCCACCGCGCCATCGAGCTCAACCACGTCACCGTCCGCGAGATCATGACCCCCCGCGGAAGGATCTTCTCCCTCCCCGCCGACCTCCCCGTAGAGCAAGGCAGCGCCCGCATCATCGACGAGCAGCACTCCCGCGTCCCCGTCTTCGAGCCGCCCGTCTCGATCCACGCCGGCAGCCCCCACCCACACTCGAACGCCAACTCCAACGCCGGCAACGACCACATCATCGGCATCGTCTACTCCAAGGACATCTCCCGCCTCATGCACTTCCGCTCCGCCTCGCTCGCCCTCGGCGGCGCCGGCGCCAGCGGCCTCACCCTCCGCGAGGTCATGCGCCCCGCCCACGTCGTTCCCGAAACCAAGCTCGCCGTCGATCTCCTCCAGGACTTCCAGGAGCGCCGCCAGCTCATCGCCATCGTCGTCGACGAGTTCGGCTCCACCGTCGGCATCGTCACCGCCGAGGACGCCCTCGAGCAGATCGTCGGCGAACTCCACGACGAGTTCGACACCGCCCCCCAGATGCCCCTCTCCAGCCCCGCCGGCGTCATGACCCTCGACGGCTCTACCTCCCTCCGCGACCTCACCACCCAGCTCCGCTGGAACTTCCCCCGCGAGGCCGGCGTCGAAACCCTCGCCGGCTTCCTCCTCACCGAGCTCGGCCACATCCCCACCAAAGGCGAGACCGTCGAAGACGCGCTCGAAGCCCGCCGCTACATCGTCGCCGAGATGCAGCGAAACCGCATCGCCCGCGTCCGCGTCGAAAGCACCACCGGAGCCCCCCTCGACCTTTCCACCCTCGAAGCCGAACACAGCAGGGAAGCCACCCCGTGAACCCCCTCCGCAAAGCTCTCCGCCGCACTGCCATCACCCTCCCTGTCCTCTGGGTCGTCGTCTCCGTCGTCTTCCTCCTCATCCACCTCGTTCCCGGAGACCCCGTCGTCCAGATGCTCGGCGAGGGCGCCACCGCCTCCGATATCGACGCCCTCCGCCACAGCTACGGCCTCGACGCTCCGCTCCTCACCCAGTACCTCCACTACGGCCGAGGCCTCCTCCACGCCGACCTCGGCCAGTCCCTCCGCCTCCACGACTCCGTCCTCCACCTCATCCTCCAGCGCTACCCCTATACCCTCGCCCTCACCTCCGCCTCGCTGTTGATCGGCATCGCTCTCTCGCTCCCCGCTGGAGTCCTCTCCGCCACCCACCGCGGCCGCTGGCAGGACCGCACCCTCGGCGTCGCCTCCCTCGTCGGCCTCTCCTTCCCCAACTTCGCCCTCGGCCCCATTCTCATCCTGCTCTTCTCCATCCGGCTCGGCTGGCTCCCCGTCTCCACCGCCGGTGCCGGCGGCCGCGGAGCCCTCGGCAACCTCGGCGACTTCCTCGCCCACCTCATCCTCCCCGCCGTCACCCTCGGTCTCTCCCTCGCCTCCATCCTCACCCGCATGGTCCGCTCCTCCATGCTCGAAGAGCTCGGGCAGGACTACATCCGCAC